>SDBS01007314.1_pt1 | contig 10731 bp, 22 predicted proteins | sample 2277091 | NCBI WGS metagenome assembly SDBS01 (sample SAMN10404972, study PRJNA504765) | marine sediment metagenome | isolation source: marine sediment core GS10_PC15, 163 cmbsf | place: Arctic Ocean: Southern Knipovich Ridge | collected 2010 | reverse complement strand
CCGGGATTGAATTTTAAGGAGGTAGGGATGCAATCGAATCCGTTTTTTAATAAACTTCACATAAAGACGTTAGGAGAAAAAGTTATACTCCTTGAGAAAAAAGTTAAAAGATTAGATTTGAGACTTGCGACAATTTGCAAAACACTAAAATCACATGGCATGGACATTAATAAAGCAGACATGGATCTCGATAAGCTATAATATTTATCTTGACATTAACGATAAGTTTATATATTTTGACTATCGGAGGCATAAATGCGAATGAAATCTGAACACACAAGCATCAAAAACCTAAACCCAATTTTCACTGAACCCCTACAAAAATTCGACAGGCTCCACATTGGCTTAATGGGGACTCAGGCCGTAGTCACATCCGTTAATACTGGCAGACATTGGGGATCGATCAAAAAAGAAAACCGTCCGGTTGGTTGGGAAAATTTCACCGAAGCGCAAGTAAGGGAGTTTTCAAATTCAAAGCATTACACGGATGAGGCACTTGATTTCAGGCGCAGAAACCCTATTCCGCCAAATGGTTTAATCTATTACGACGACTTAACCGAAACCGAACAGCGATATTTTATGGCTGAGATTTACAAGTGTTTCCCGGATGAATTTTTTGATATAACTTTTAGCAGATTGTGTATTCATGTGGAACACGATCCGGATTTTGATGTTAGAAAGCCGAGAGGGTTAGTAAGCGAAGATTTAAAACCGCGCATAAAAGACAGACCTGGCGCAATGATTAGTGATGAAGTTGAACCGATCAAAGTAAACCAACGGAAAATAGTAGTTACCGAACTCGATAAAATGTGGCTATATTTAGACAGGTCTGCCGTGATAATGGGATCAATAAACTTTATTACAAAGCGACTAACCGGCATGGCTTGGTTCAAAGATAAATTAAAAATTGGAAAAGATCAGTCGTTGATTCAAAGGCTGATAGAATTAATAAACGTAATAATCAATAAATTGAAGGGACCAAAACAATGAGATCAAAAACATTTTACGCAATCGGATTTACGGTTGTTTTGTTCATCGGTATCCCGGCGTTTGTATTCGCCGTTCAGGACGGAGGTGCGGATGTAGATCCGCTCGGCTTTGTCAGTGTGCTTTTTAGTCCAGCCATCGCGGTCGCAGTAGGAATTATTGTAGGCTTTACGAAGATGATACGAAACATGATAAACCTAAAAGGGCCGTTAGCTGTTGGATTAACTTTTGCAGTGTCTATTGTTTATGGATTTATACAATACAATGCGGAAGGTTTAGGCTTTGCTGTTGCTGTCGGTGTGATTGCCGGAGCAGCGTCAACGGTTGGTTTTTGGTTAACAAAACTATTCGGGAAGAAGATTAACCCGGTAGGCACTAACTGATTTGCATTTTCTCCAAAGTTAATGCAGAGCTGGCGGTGGCGACTTGAGCACCAGTCATAATGTGGGCCGGTTGGCATCGGGTTCGCCCGTGTAAGTCCTTGCTCGCCATAATACTTAATCCACAACCGTCAGCGTTAATTTGAGGGCAACATGAAAAAGCTAAAATTTGACAAAGAGCGACAAGAAGGTAAGAACCGTAAAAAGAAAAAACTTCCAGACTTCTACGATGTTATCGGTATACTTACCGACAACCCACCAAGTCAAGAGGAAATAAAGAAAATGAGAAGTAGAGGGCAATTATGTTAAAAGCATTTGGTTTAACACTCGTATTTTGGACCCTGTTCACATTAACAAACTCCATTGGCGATGCAATTACCTTTTATGCTGTATTCCCACATTATGGCAATATGGAATTGTGGCGCCTACTCAAATATTTCTGGATCGGCTTCGCGGTTTTGACTGGGTTCTTTGCAAGAGGTCTAATTAATCAGTTCTGGATTGATTGGTGCGATTGGGGAGGATTGCCCGAACAAAAATGGAAACTTTGCACAAGGAAACAGGTTGGCGTTGTCGTTTTTCTCTTGCTCTGGTTCTTACTCCTCCGCTGGATATTACATAACGCTTTTATGTCAATTTGGAGAACACCATGAACAATAAATCATTACTAATCGACATTCAAGGTAATGCACTCGAGACGGATAAAAAACGGAAGCAGGACGAAAAGGATTGCCATGCAGAAATCGCCCAGGTGCTAAAGAAATACCGGTGTTATTTTGCCATTGAGGCCGATCCAAAAGTTGTCGTTCGGGCGACTGTTGGGAATGGGAAATGAAATTAAAATATAAGTTTATCGAATTTGTGCTTATTGGCGTAAGGCCAAAAACGGAAATATATGCGTGTCAAAACATTAAAAGCAGTGTAGCTCTTGGTGAGGTAAAATGGCATCCCGCTTGGAGGCGATACTGTTATTTTCCAATACAGCAAGCAGTTTATAGTGGTGATTGTTTGGACGATATAAGCGATTTTTTGAAACAAATTAATAAAAAGTAACCAATTAGACATAAATTGACATGACAAATTCAGACGAACCAAAATTCAAACTTAAAGGCGAACACAAAGACTTTATTATTAGTAAATTAGCCTTGCATTGTGGACAAACAGAGATTGCCGCAGCTGTAAAAGATGAGTTCGGTATTGATATGTCGAAACAGAATGTTGATTATTATAAACGTAAATATGAAAAAGAATGGCGCAAAAAGCGGGACTATTTTAATAAGCACATTGCAGAGATTGAGCCGTTTGCTGATAAGTCTTTACGAGTCCAGCAGCGGGGCGATTTGATTCGGGACATAGTAGACAAGGGGTTGTGGTATACTGTTTTTGGAAAATTCGGGGATTACGAAAAAGGCAATCACGGAGCTATTAATGATCTTTTAGACTCAATCAACAAAGAACTTGAACCTAGAAAACTTGCACTAACCGACCCATCCGGCGAACGTGAGGCTGCTGGCATTATCATATTGCCTGAAAAAGATACCAAAAATAGAGGCAAGGGAAATGGAAAAAACAAACAAAAGTGATGTCGACTGGGAATTAGATTATCTTAGATATATCATAATGTATGATAGTGACGGCAATCTTAAAGCGCCTTCATTGTCAAAACCGCCACAACACCAGTTAGATGCAGTTCGATATGGCAATTGGGCATTGCCTGAAAAGAACGGGAAGAAGAATGGCAAATAAAATTATTGATGTTTGGGTTATATTGTTTCCTGATGGCACATCACACCACTTCAAAGCGTCTGATGGTAAGGAATATCTTGATAGATGTATCCGAATTTGGAAAGAGAAAAACAAACAGAAATACGCGAAAATCGAGGGTGTCAATATGGCGGTGGCTCACATAAGAATGTTAGAAATAGATTTTAATAAAATGTTGGCGACTGACTATTTTATCGATGCTGAATGACCGACAAACCTAAAATACAATTCCGGGAACCGGTAAACACTCACATAAAAACGCTTAAGGATAGCGATATTAGGCTTGCTATGCGGGTAATCGAAGAAGCGACAGGAAGAAAGCCCACTCTTGTAAAAGTGGGGCGTAAGATTAGAATCATCGAATGAACTCCGAACCTAAAATACAGTGGCAGCCACACCCAGGCAAGCAGACCATTGCACTACAACGAACCGAAAAGGAAATATTGTTAGGTGGCGCAAGATTCGGTGGCAAGTCGGATTGTGGTCGTATTTGGTTAATGCGTCCTTTTATAGATTATCCGGATAGTATTCATTTATACCGGGCTTTAGTATTACGCCAGAACGCAAAAGATTTGCGCGGATGGGTAGATAAGGCAATGGACTATTATGGCCCAAGAGGAGGCCGGGCTGTTGGCAATCCGCCAATAATTAAGTTTAACAACGGCGCTAAATTCTATATCGGGCATTTGGCTGACGAAAAATCCTATAAGCATTATTTGAGCGATGAATTTCAACGAGTGCTTGTTGAAGAGTTGACACTCATACCGAAAGAGATTAGTTACCTGATGGTTTTGGGATCGTGTAGAACTACATGCGAAATCGATCCACAGATACTTTGTACGACCAACCCCGGAAACTCCGGTCACGTTTGGGTTTCTAAGCGCTGGGACATTCCCAAGGGCAAACCGCCATATCCAATAAAAACAGTAAAATTGGGTGAATTGACCGAGGGCGTTTTCATTCCGATGACATATAAAGATAATCCAACCGGGATGAAAAAAGATCCGTTTTATGAGGACTATTTAAATAATTTACCCGAGCCGCTTCGCTCTGCCTGGCGTGATGGTGATTGGTCAGTATTCGCCGGTCAATACTTCTCTGAACTCAGCTCTAAGACTCATGGCATAGAGCCTTACGAGATTCCCAAACATTGGGACTTAATCGGCGGACTTGATTATGGCGAAACAGCACCAACGGCATTTGGCTTATACACTATCGACACTGCAAATAATTGGATCGTGCGTATTGGTGAATACTATCGGCCTGGGCTGACCGCTTCAGAGAATGCAAGGAACATCGTTCAGTTCTGCAAGGAAAACAAATACACACGGGGTCGATTACCATCACGAATTTATTCCGATCCGTCTATGTGGATTAAAAAGAAGTTGGATGAATATACGCAGGAATCGGCTGCCGATAAGTTCCGGGAATACGGATTACATTTAATGCCTGCTAACAATGATCGAATACCGCGTTGGCGAATCTGTAAAGAGGCATTACACGAAGTCACGTTTAAATACTTCTGTGGTGAGAATCCGGTATTTGAGGAACTTATACCGGCCCAGGTTCACGATGAAAATAAGGTTGAAGATGTTAAGAAATGCGATATTGATCATGTGGCTGATGAATGGGGGTACTTAATGATCATGCTCCGTGGTAAAGGCGTGTCGGCTAAAGAATTTCAAGCCGCTATTGAGGAACGTGATATTGAACGGAAGGCGCAGGGGCGCATGTTTGAGACATTGGATGAAAGTATAAATACACATTAGGAGGGATTGATGATAATTTTAATTATTGTTTTAATTATAGCCGCTTATCAAGTGGGGCGTTTTGTAGGCACGAGGCGAGCTGCTAAAATAATGATGGGGAGTGAATATAAAAACTATTAATTCGCATTAAATTGGAGGTAATTGTGGTTCAAGTAGCCTATACGGGTCAAACAAAATCAAAGGAGAATGTTATGGAACCAGATATTAAGCAAATGTGTAATGATTATCGGGGATTAATTAAGGATACTGGCGATGGAGTTCGCTTATTATTTGAACACCCAGCATTCAGCGAAAAGAGCAAGAATCATGGCGAAATGAAAGCTAATATTATGTTGGCATATCGTCACTTAGAAGATGCCCGTATGCGATTGGGGAAAGTAATTCAGGCTTATGACGGCGGTGTGAGTTGTTATGATAAGTAGACTAATCGAACAAATAGGGAGAACGTTTAATTTAAGAATTGAATTAAGAATTGAGAGCTTGAGGTTGTGGATAGAAAAAGCAGAGGGAAGATTTTCAAATTACCTTTTAAATTACAATAAAAACAAATATGACTACTTCCGCCGCGGTAGCTGCAAGGGCTGCTTGTTTTCCGGTAAGGATGAAAAATTATTGACAGAGGGAAAATGTTATTGTATATTTAATCCGAGACCTGAGATTGTCGCACTGAAACATAAATGCGGGAGGATTGTTAAGAAATGAAGATGCACCAACACAGAAAACCAACTAATTGTGGAAACTATCAACAATTCTTAGAGCCATCCGAGACAATTAAGAGTCTTTTACTTCACGGTAGATCAGTTACAAAAGAACAAACCGACAAAGGTAAGATTGTCGGCTATTATACTCATGGCTGGGACAATTCGCCGTATTGGTTGGATTATGTTGAAGTTAATAGCGAAGTTTTCTTGAATGACATTCTCCCTAAGTTCATAGCTGATTCAGTTGAAGAATTTAAACGTATGATTAATGATGGTCGGTTAAAATTTGGTAAAGCATTATGAACCGCCGCTCATTCCTTAAATTCTGTGGCATTGCTCCGGTAGTGCCGGCATTGGCAGTTGAGACGCTTAAACGATCTAAAGAGGTTTGTTCTAATTGTTCCAAATTTGATGTTTGTGTCGATCACAACCCCAATGGTTGGTGTTACCCATATTTTGAACAAATAGATTTTGAATATCTCGATTCGTTAGCTAAACATAATGGCGTTTACAGCTTTTATATAAAAGCGCAAGGTCAAGAAAAATGGGAAAGGATTGTTGCTAACAATATAAAAACTGAATTGCATAAACGGGGAGGCACAGCCTATATATGGAATGCTGATCCGACCATAAGGATTGACCTATGAACGCAATAGCCGAAACATACCGATTCCAGAACCAACAAACCGAAACACCAATACGTAGATTCACCAAAACTAAAGGTGCAATCGGAACTCAGATAATCGATGGAATGATATTTGAGGAGGATCATAACAAAGAATGGGTAGACAATGAAGCTATCAAAAACGCCCGAAAGATGGTTAAAACTGATCCGACTGTACGGTCAACATTGCTCTCCATCAAGCTCCCCATCATGGCTGCTGCTGTTCGGATAGAACCCGCCTCTGAAGATAACGCCGATTTAGACATTGCCGAATTTGTTGAGCAGAACTTATTCCTTAACCCTAATTATGCTTATGCGGGTTGGCTCCGGCATGTGCTTTACTATCTCGATTTTGGGTTTGAGGTAATGGAAAAGTCATACGAAGTCCAGGATGGTAAAATGTGGTGGAAGCGTTGGGAACACCGGAAACCGGAAACCGTAGAGCAATGGATGACGGATCAGGATAATGATTTAGTTGAGATTATTCAATGGTCTGCTTACGATGCCAAGGTAAAGGGATATCGAAATACAAAGATTCCATTTAACCAAGCGTTTCATATATCGAACAATCAAGAGGGCTTGAACTTTGCTGGTGAGTCTATTTTGAGATCGGCTTATTTCTCATGGTTAAGCAAACAGAAACAAGTTGAAGTTGATTCGATTAAGAATGAGCGCTATGGTTGCGGGATACCAGAAGTAGAAGTGAATACCCCTGGCCAAAAACAGGAGGCGATTGAAGCAGCCCAGGCTTTGCGCTATCACGAAAAAAGCTACGTTATTAAAACGCCTGATTACAAAATCGGTCTACTGCCGATGGGTGCTAATACTGGCATTGACGTTATTAAATCAATCAGGTACCACGACGACCAGATCCGCACAAACATCCTACAAGATTTTATGTCTTTGGGCAAGGATGGCGTTGGATCACTCGCCTTGAGTCAGGATAAAATTGATTTCTTCATGTTGAGCTTAGATTCCGTTGCTAATCACATTGAAGATACTATGAATAACGGCTCGGGGAAAATGCAACACGTGAAACAGTTAGTTGATTTGAACTTTGCGAACGTCAAAAAGTATCCGAAATATAAGATTGATCGGATTAAACTTGAGGACAAAAAGTCTGTTGCTGAGACATTGAAAACACTTAAAGAAATTGGATTCGTTGATCCAAGGGACGAAGAAATGAGAAAGCATGTAGGTGAAACGTTCAAGATTCCAATCAGTGACGAACCGCCTGATATTGATCCGGTTAAACCCAACACTCAGAAACCGGTAATTGAGGAACCGGGAGAAGAGCCTCCGAAAATGTCATTTCAACGCCGGGCAATGACTGCAATGGAAAAAGATGTGGCTAAAATGGAGGAGGTCGATACTGAATTGAATAGTGCTACCGGCAGGTTGCAAGGTGCTGTTGATGTATTCCGGAAAGATATTAATCAGGCAATGATTGAAGCGGGTGTTAGCGCATTAACTAAAAGTCATGACATAAAACAACTACAGCAGAAAATTGACCGGTTCAATGTGCCGTTTCTATCGCGCTTAACAAACGCAACGGTTTCTACCTCCAAGGGGCTGTTTAGATTCGGCCGTGAAACGGTCAAGAATGAACTACGCAGGCAGGGAGTAAAGTTGCAGAACGTTAACTCCCCAATTATTGAAGATATTAAACAAACGGAGGATACTATTAGACCGACCACTCAAAACACAATTAAGAATTTTGCAGGAAAAGTCAAAACGGAATGGTCGGCTGCCCTGTTGACAATGTTCAAGTCCGGACAAGTCAACACTGAATTCCTACGTGAGCAGATTAACCGGGTAAGTAATAATTTATTCGGCAGGTCGATAAAAGAGATAGCGCATGAATCCTTTGGGCTTGGTCGGACTGCTGAAACATTTAAACAAAAGGATAATATTGAAACTTTAGTTAGATCAGAGATATTTGACGAAAATATCTGTCAGCCGTGTATCAGGATTGACGGTCAGGAGTTCACTATGAATGATCCGCTGTTTAGTTCGGTTAGCCGGGGTGTGTTTAATGAATGCAAGGGCGGTGATTTGTGTCGGGGTATATCGATTGTGATAGCGAAATGATTAAGCTAAATATCAATGGCCTAAGTGACATTAGAGCAAAAGAAGCAGCTCGGGCGTTGACAATTCTTATGAATTTAAGACCACCGTCTATGGCGGAAGCCGAAGCAGCATTAAGGAAACACTATCACAAGATAGCTATACGGGAAATCGATCGCGATAAATTAAATGTTTGAAAGTGGTGGCGAAATAAGGATAATTAAATGACTGAAAAAATGACTGCAAGTGATAAATTTTTCGACTGGGCGGCAATCATTATTATTGCGCTCACGATGATTTTTTTCTTTGCTTGTGTTGTATTGCATAGAGCCTGGTATGTGGTGGCGAAATGAAAATAAAATTGTGGAAAGTTGTTGATAAGCAAATAGAAAAAGACGTGTCGTTTCCAATCTATCGTAAATGCAGACTAAGCGATGATTGTATGTCATACACGCGGATTAATGGGGATTTAACGGCCATTACTATCAACGAAGAAACTTTTGTCGGCGGTGGTTATGAATATCAATTAGAATATGAGATTAAATATGATTTTGATAGATCGGAAATAAAATATCATCTTGGCCTATTTGAACACCAACTAACCAAGGATGAATTTGATAATGTATTTAATATTTTTATCCGGCGTATTGATGAGCTTAAAATTAAATGCTTGACAAAATAATAAATATAAAGCCTTGGAAAGTAACGATTGGTTGTTATGAAATCAGTTATTCTAAGACTGGTCAATATTGGATTTACCACAAATCCGGTGAGGGAATGGAGATAGACGAAAAGATGTTGGAAAAGATGGTAAATGATTTTTATACTGAGAATTTTTAGAAGGAGGCAAAATAATTATTGACAAACTAAAAAAAGTTTTTTATATTTGGGTAACTGGTTTAATTGAAACTCAGTATCTTGATCCGCGCTTTACGGGCAAGGTAGTGGTTAACTTTCTTAATGGGAAGATTACAAATGTAGAAAAGCCAGACAATTTAAAGTTTTAGGTGTTCTCTAAATAATCCCAGTACGGTTCTATTTAGAATTAGCTTTTGTTAGTTCGCTATATGCGGATTGACAGAGGCTTTTTTTGTTTTAAATGCATATCAATCGAAAGGATTAGCTATGACTGGCACAGAGATTTTAATTAGCACCGATCTGATTAAATTAGAAACGGTCAACGGTAAGAATGTTGGGCTTGCCCAGCTATTGCCAAAGGGTAAGTTTAAACACCCGATATTTGGTGAATTAAATTTCACCGAAGAAAAGTTTGACAATGCTATTAAGAATTTCAAAGCAGGGGTGCCTAAAAAAAGCATTGGCATCAATTTTAACCACAACATTCACGGCTCTATTCCTACTGCTGCCGGATGGTTTGTTTCGTTGGAGAAAAACGACAAGTTCTTAGATGCTAAATTTGATTTCACTGATGAAGCTGCTCAGATGATCCGGGATAAGAAATTCAAGTTTGTATCTGCTGAAGTAACGGAGAACTTTACCGATAACCAGGGGGGCAAACATGGCTTTACTGTTGTCGGTGCCGGTGTAACAAACACACCATTCATGACTCAGCAAAATCCGATTATGATGTTTTCTGCTGACGGGAGTCTATCCGAATTTACCGAACCAATCAAAAAGAAAATCCTAAAAGTAAATAATTTTGAATATCCACTAACTAACGAGGAGTATGTGATGTTAGAAGCAATCATGAAACTGTTAAAAATCGAAAAGGCCGAGGGAATCGAAGGCGCAATAAAGAAACTTCAGACTCCTCCGGAACCAAAAGTTGAACCTAAACCCGGTGATGACAAAAGCACGGCTAAAATCCTTGAGCTGACAACCGCCAACGAAAAACTGACAACTGACCTGGGCGTATTAACAACTAACATGAAATCTGTTACTGAGTTTATGGCTGGATCAAAAACAACTCAGCGCGAAAAGGATTTAAACCTGTTGCTCGAAGATGGCTATGTAAATGCCGCGCAATTGGCAGTGTTAAAGGAAAAGAAAATCCTGGAAGTAACAGACGAAACCTTTCAAATGACAATCGATGCATATCGGGCAGGACAGCCGATGTATAAAAAACTTCAAACAACTGATGGCAATGACGGTGACGGTGACGAAAAGAAACCCGTGAATAAGTTCCAAAAACGAATTGATGAGCTGATTGCTGATACTGCGCAGCCAGACATTAAAGCGTTTAACGATGCTTATGAGTGGATATTTGCCAATGAATCCGAACTTGCCCAGGAATATGAAAACGAGCAATTGAAAATAAGTGGTTCAACACTTAAAATAGTATAAGGAGGCCAATAATGGCATCTCATGGTGAAGCTCAGCTTGGAACTTATGAGGTTACAGAAGACTTAAGTTCAAGCAAATATCTTTTCCTTAAAGTA
>SDBS01007313.1_pt1 | contig 10732 bp, 13 predicted proteins | sample 2277091 | NCBI WGS metagenome assembly SDBS01 (sample SAMN10404972, study PRJNA504765) | marine sediment metagenome | isolation source: marine sediment core GS10_PC15, 163 cmbsf | place: Arctic Ocean: Southern Knipovich Ridge | collected 2010 | reverse complement strand
CGCTCGATGCGGAACGTGACGCCGTCCAGCGCTTCGTGGCCATCGTAGCCGGCCGAGATGTCGCGGACGTCCAGCGCCCAGTCTGAAGGGGCGTCCGGCCGCTCACTCACCGGCGTCTCCAAGGCAGCGGGCCAGCTCTTCGGCATCGAAGCGGAGCAGCTCAACGTACGTCCTCACGGTGCCGTCCAGCGCCCCGCTGTACAGCTCGCAGACCTCAGCGCCGGCGTCGGACGCGATCTGCTCCAGCGTGCGCGTCTCGACGGACGTCTGCGGCTCCGTGAAGACGGCGGCGATACCGAGATCCCCGATCGTCGTGATCAGCCCGCTGACGTCGTCCGGGCTGGCGTCCTGGCCGGGACCGGACGCGACGAAACCGGCGACTTCGAAATCGATCGCGCGCGCCAGATAGCCGAAGGCATCGTGCGTGGTGATGATCAAACGGTCATCGGGCGGGACGGCGGCGGCAGTGTCGCGCATGTACTGCGCCGTATCGTCCAGCGTTGCGGCGTACGTTTCGTAGTTGCCACTGTACGTGTCGCTGCCGCCGGGATCCGCGAGGCTCAACGTGCCACGAACGATGGCGGCGTACTCATTTCCGATCTCGGGGTCCATCCAGAGGTGCGGGTCGGGGCCGCCCAGGCCCGTCGCCGAGAGCGTGGACACACCGGCGCTGATCGCCGCTTCGGCAAGCTCGACGAGAACGGCTCCGGAGGAGATGTTGGCGCCGATCACGCGCAGGAGGGACGGCTCGAGGCCGAGGCCGTTGGCGAATATGACGTCGGCCTCGGTTATCTTCCGTACGTCGCTGGGAGAGGGCTCGAAGGTGTGCGGGTCGGCGCCGGGCGGCAGGAGCGAGTCGACGACAGCGCGGTCGCCGGCGAGGTTCGAGGCGATATCGGCAAAGAGCGGCAGCGTCGTCACGACGTTGATCTCGGTGGAGGCGTCATCGCTGTCGTCGCTGCAGCCGGCTACGATCGCGGCGACGGCGACGACGAGAAACAGCGCCAGCACCCGCGAGGAAGGCGGCCCGGTCACGCCGGGACCGCCACCTTGGCCCGGCAGGCGGCGCAGCGGCCGTACAGCTCAAGCCAGTGGCCTTCGATCTCGTAGCCTGAGGCGTCCGCGACCTCACGGAGGGCTCCTGAGACAGCGCACTGGTCCAGGTCCTGTACGGCGCCACAGCCGGTGCAGACGAGGTGATGGTGGTGGCCGCTTCGGGAGACAAGGTAGCGCGGGCTGCCGTCGTCCATCAAGACGCGGCAGACGACGCCGAGATCACTCAGAAGGCGGATCGTGCGAAAGACAGTGGCGCGGCCCGCGCCGCGACAGCGCTTCGCCAGCTCGTCGGCAGAGAAGTGGTTCTTGCGGGCGAGGATGGCGGCGATAACGGCGCGGCGCGATGGCGTGACACGATAGCCGCGGGCTTCGAGTTCGAGTGAGATTTGCTCCAGGTCGGACATGATACTTAGTCTCAGTTGAGACATAGTATCAACTTGGCCAGGGCGCCAGGTCAAGCGCCTGCGCGGAATGTGCTAGTTCTCGATCGGGAAGTTCGCGTAGGCGAGCCAGTGGTCCGGGCCATCGGACGTGACGCCCGACTCTTCGAGGCTAAGGCCGATGCCGGTCGGCGCCATTGTGAGCGCCGTCAGGTCTACGGGTAGCAGGCAGTGGCCGTCCTCGGGCGTGAACGCGACGGCGGGAGCGCTGACCGTGTCTTCCTTGAACCAGACCTGGTACACCATGCCGTCCGGCGCGTCTGCCAGATGTTCGCACGCCACCCAGCCGACTTCGCCGTCGGCGCTCCAGGTGTAGAAGACGGCCGAGTCAGCCGCCGGCTTCATCTCGACCCCCTGTTCGCTGGTCGAGACGAGGGATATGAGCAACCCTTCGGCGTTGTCAGCCGCGGCGTTGGCGTTCCGCACGCGGTCCTCAAGCTCCTGGGTGGCGCCACGCATCTGCGATTCCATCCTGTCGTTCTCGGTCCTGAGATCGTTGACCTGGGCTTGCAGGATGCCCGCAAAAGCGAGCGCGGCAACGCTGGCCACGCCAAGTCCGGCAGCAGCCGACGCCCACGAGAGGCGCAGCCGCTGCAAGAGCGGTTGCCGGCGTTCGGGGCGCTCACCAACCGCCACTTCCTGGCGGGCGATGGCCATGATGCGGTCTTCCAGCCCTTCCGGGACGTCCTTCATCGGAACAGAGAGCGCGAGCAGGGCGGCCGTGCGCTGCGACTTGCCCAGCTCGTCCCAGCAGCGAACGCACTCTGCCACGTGAGACTCGATCCGGGCGGCCTCCTCCGGGGAGCCAGCGCCGAGGGCATAGGCGTCGATGATGTCGCGGATTTCGGAGCAGTCCACTAGCTCTGCTCCAGCCGCAGCTCGGGGGTAAGTGCTACGCGCAGCTTCTGCATGCCCAGCCTGATTCGCGTCTTCACCGTGCCGAGCGGCTGCTCCAGGATCTCGGCGATCTCCTGTTGCGTGTAGCCGCCAAAGTAGGCGAGCGCGATGGTCTTTCGCTGCTCGTCGGGGAGTCTGGAGAGCGCGGCGAGGATGAGCCGCCGCTGGTCTGACTGTTCAGCCGTCAGCGCCGGGTCATCGGTCTCGGGCGCCGGCAATTCTCGCTCCGCTTCTTCGGGCGAGGCGGTTTCGTGGCGGTAGCGGCGGTTGCGCGACCGCACTTCGTCCACGGCGCGATTGCGCGAGACGGATGTGAGCCACGTGGTCAGCCGGCCGCGGGTCGGAGAGTAGCTGTCCGGCTTTCGCCAGAGTCTCAGAAAAACTTCTTGCACCATATCCTCAGCGAGGTGCGAGTCTCGCAATACCCGGAAAGTCGCCGAGTATACGAGCTTGCTATAGCGCGCGTACAGAGTTCTGAAGGCTGCCAGGTCTCTAACGGTGAGACGCTGCATCAGCTCTTCGTCGCTCAGGTCGCCATAGAGCCCCTCGTCTGGAGGTACGTCGTGGGTCACTTGGGCAGATTCCCCTTCCTGAAGCCCATTCTATGTACAACGCGCCGAGATGAACACAGAGACGGCCACGATTGCACCTTAATGCCTCCTTAATGTTCGGTTGCTTACGATGACTGCGACCGATGGAGGGGCGGTTTCGAAGGAGGTACCGTGAAACGCATTGGGTTCCTGGCCGCGGCCGCGCTCATCCTGGCGGTGGGCGTCCTGGCGGCCGCCTGCACCAGCGACGACGACGGCGGCGACGCCTCCGGCACACCGTCCGGCACGTCGTCCCCGCCTGCCGCTACGAACACCAGCCAGCCAACGGCCGATCCCGTCATCGGCAACACCGTTGAGCTTGTCGAGCAGCTGCGGCCTTCAGTCGTGCACGTCAGGACGCAGCAAGGAGTCGGCACCGGCTTCATCATCGACGAGGCGGGCTACATCGTGACGAACAACCACGTAATCACCGGCAACGGAGGCCAGGCGGCAAACGAGATCGAAGTCACGCTGAGCGACGGCCGCGCGTTCGACGCCGAGATCACCGGCCGGGACGCGCGGACAGACGTCGCGGTCCTCAAGATTGACGCCGGCGGCCTGACGGCGGTCCCGCTGGGCACATCATCGTCACTTCGCGTCGGCCAAGAAATCATAACGATGGGCAACGCTCTGAACCTCGTCGGCGGACCGACGGTTACGAAGGGCGTCGTGAGCGCCGTGAACCGTCTGGTCGATGAGCCGCCAGTGTTCATCGCCGACGCCATCCAGACGGACGCTGCGATCAACCCCGGCAACTCTGGCGGCCCCCTGGTCACGGCAGACGGCAAGGTCGTGGGGATCACGACAGCCGTGCTGCGGGGTCAGGGCGGCATCGCCGAGGGGATCGGCCTCGCGGTCTCGATCGACCTGGCGAAGCCTGTCGTCGACAAGCTGATCGCGGACGGCATGGTCAACCGAGGCCTCCTCGGAATTTTCGCTGCCGCCGTAAGCCGCGCGAATGAAAACAATTGCAGTGTCGAAGCCAGCAGTGGCGTTCTCGTGACCAGCGTTGAGGCCGGCAAGCCGGCGGCCATAGGCGGTCTGGAAGACTGCGACGTGATCGTTGAGATCGAGAACCTGAGCATCGACAGCATCACAGATCTGTACCGGGCGCTGCTCGAACACGGCCCAGGGGAGACAGTCGATGTAAGCTACGTACGTGATGGAGACACCGAGGCCACTGTCGTTACTCTCGACGAAAGCCCCAATTGACCGGCACCACGTATGAACTGGACTGACGCGCTGGGGCGGTCGGTCGAGATCGAGCGACCGCCCCAGCGGATCGTCTCGCTCGTCCCGAGCATCACGGAGGCGCTCTTCGCCTTCAATCTTGGCAAGCGCATCGCCGGCGTCACGAAGTTCTGCACCGAGCCAGCGGACGGGGTTGCGGACGTGCCGAAGGTCGGCGGCACGAAGAATGTCGACGTTCAGACGGTGGTGAAGCTCAAGCCGGACCTCGTGATCGCCAACGCCGAGGAGAACGAGAAGGCCGACGTGGATGCTCTCGTGGCGGAGGGGTTGACGGTCTTCGTGACCTACCCGCGCACGGTAATTCACGCCACGACGATGATGCGTACGCTCGCCGACATCACGGACAAGAAGGAGGCTGCGGCACCGGTCGTCGCCGCGATTGAGGCGCAGGCCGCGCTGGCCCGCGCCGCGGACCGCGACCGCAAGCCCCCGCGCGTCTTCTGCCCCATCTGGCGCGATAAGTGGATGACGATCGGTCCGGACACTTATATGCACGACTTCCTCTCGTCCTGTGGCCTGCAGAACGTCTACGGCGACAGCAACGAACGCTACCCGGAGATCGAACTGGCGGACGTGGCAGCGAGAGGGCCGGACGTTGTGATCCTACCGAACGAGCCGTATCGCTTCCAGCCAAAGCACGTCAAGGAGATCGCGCGGGCGATCCCCGGGATCGACGAATCTCGTATCCATATAGTGGATGGCAAGGACGTTTGCTGGTACGGCCCACGGATCGCGGATGCGCTGCTCCGTATCCGAAAGACCGTGTGGGGATCGGCCCCATCCTTGTGAGGCTAAATCGGTTGCATTAAGCTGCATGTACGGGGGAACGTTAGTTCCGTTCCACCAAAGGTGATCTGAGTGATCAATAATCTGAAAGCCGTCTTCCTACTGACTTTGCTCTCCGGCATATTCCTGGCGCTGGGACTCTTCGTCGGCGGCCAGATCGGCCTGATCGTCGCGCTCGTATTCGCGGTGGCGATGAACATCGGCTCGTACTGGTTCTCGGACAAACTGGCGCTGAAGATGACCGGCGCCAGGGAAGTGACGCCGGCACAGGAGCCGCGGCTGCACAAGATCGTCGACGAGGCGAGCGCGATGGCCAGGATGCCGAAGCCCAGGGTATGCGTGATCCAGAACGACTCGCCAAACGCCTTCGCGACCGGACGCAACGAGACGCACGCAACCGTCGCCGCGACGACCGGCATCATGCGCATCCTGGACGACCGCGAGCTGCTGGCCGTTTTCGGCCACGAGATGGGCCACATCAAGAACAAGGACATCCTGATCAACGCCGTCGTCGCCACGGTCGCTACAGCGATCATGTTCCTGGCGTTCATGGGCCGCTTCGCGATGATCTTCGGCGGCCGGCGCGGGATTGGCGGCCTCGTCGTGATGCTGGCGATGATCATCCTGGCGCCAATGGCCGCCATGGTGATCCGCAGCGCCATCTCCCGTCAGCGCGAGTTCGGCGCGGACGCGACCGGCGCGGCGATCACGCACAATCCGATGTCATTGGCGAGTGCGCTGCAGAAGCTGCAGGACTATAGCAAGGTGCGACCGATGGAGGTCAACCCGGCCGTCTCGCACTTGTTCATCGTCAATCCGCTGGGCAAGATCGACTTCGCCTCGTTCTTCGCCTCTCACCCGTCGACGGAGAAACGGATCGCGCGCCTCAACGAGATCGCACGGCGCACGGGCAACCTGGGCTAAGCGGCTGCTATAATCGGCCCGGCACGCATCGTCAGCTCGAAAGGAGCCCCCGTGAGGATTCTCGTTATTCCCGCTGCCCTTCTCCTCGTGATCCTGCTCGCGGCCTGCGGCAGCACCGGCGAGGGTGGGGACGTCGAACTCACTCTTGATGAATGGTCGGTCGTTACCGACGTGGACACGCTCCCGGAGGGCCCGATCAAGTTCGATATCAAGAACGCCGGCGAGCGCGGGCACGAACTGCTGATCGTCCGCTCGGACATACCCGGGGCTGAGCTTCCCACGAAGGACAACGGCTCCTTCGACGACGACGCGGGCGGTGTCGACGTCAAGCACGACATCGACGAAATCGAGGAGGGCGACGAGACGAGCCGCAGTTACTCGCTGGACCCGGGGAGCTACGTGCTGCTCTGCAACATCGTCGAGGACATCGACGGCACCGAGACGTCGCACTTCGCCCAGGGCATGTGGACGGAGTTCACGATCACTACCGAAGAGTAGTCAGCCGGCCCGCGAGGAGTTGACCGCGCCCTGCATGTGGCGCTGACACGCCACCAGGTCGGCACCCTCAGCCATCGCTAGCCCGAACCGCCGAGGGCGACGGAGCACGGCGTCAGGTCCGGCACTTCCAGGATCGGGTTGACGTTGATGTAGGCGACGGCGCCCTCCTTGTCGATGCCGATCACGGCGCGCTCGGCGACGCCAACCGGCAGGAAGACGCCGTACTTCTCGGCGACTGTGCCATGCGGATAGAAGTCGGCCAGGAGCGGGAACCCGATCTTCGTCTGCTCGGCGAACGCTTTGAGCGCGTACGCGCCGTCGACGCTGATGCCGACGACGACCGCGTCATCACCGAACAGCGCCTTCTGCTCCTCGATGCGCGGCATTTGCTGGGTGCAGATGCCGGAGAAGGCGGCGGGAAAGAAGTTGAGCACGACGTTCTTGCCGCGCTGCTCGCTGAGCTTGAAGTCCTGCCGGTTCTCGTCCTTGAGTTCGAAGTCGGGCGCTTCGTCGCCCACCTTGAGCGTGCGGGTCTCCGTCTTTCCTTCGGCCATGATTCCTCCCTCTAGCCCCGAAGCGGGGTGGCCTCAGATTTTACCTCAATTCGGAACGCCCGAGGCGAACATCAGCCCGCGGCCCACGACCTCGCCTGCCAGCACCAGCGCCATGGCGATGTAGAGCAGCCCGGTCGCTGACATCATCGCGCGCACGCCGCTGGCGTCGAACGCCATCCAGGCGAGCAGCGCCGGGAAGGCGATGCCGCCGCCCACGCGCAGGTAGAAGAAGGGATTCGAGAGGATCTCCGTATCGACGCTCGTCACCAGCGTGTCGTGTGGCAGCGCGAGCGCCGGCGCGAGCAGCACCATCTGAATCACCATCACCGCGACGAGGAGCCCCGTCATCTCGCGCAGCGGCTGCTCCGGCAATCGCGGCGTGACCAGGTACCAGTGGCCGAGGACCATCCCCTGCGAGACGGCGCCGACGACCAGCGACGCGATCACCAGGCTGACGAAGACGAGCGCGAACCCCCACGTCGGCCCGGCGATCACCTGCGTGAGGAACGCGATCGCCACGACGCCGGCGACGGAGGCGGCGCCGCCGAGCGCCAGCGCCGGGATGCGCTGTTCTCGCATGGTCACGGCTGCGTGCATGACGGTGAGCCCGAAGACGGCCGCCAGCGCCCAGCGCAGTTCGCCCGCGAACGAGCCGTCCAGCGGGTAGCCGTCGACATCATCGCCGATCTCGATTTGGGCGGCGACCAGCAGCGTGATGACGGCAGCAACTGCTATCGTCACCGCGCCGAACTTGACGAACGACGGCGTGGACTGCCCGCGGAACTGCGAGAAGTAGAGCACCCAGAGCCCACCGACAGTGAGTTCAACGAGCAAGATGAGCAAGGCGTAAGGCAGCGATTCGGGACTCATGAGATCAGGCTAGATGTTAGGACGGCGTGCAGGCAGCGGCAACAGCGTACAATGGCCGCGTGCAACTGGAGGAACGGGACTCATCCGGCTGGGCGATGAAGGCGCTGCGCGAGGCCGGCGGCACGCTCGTCTCGGAGTTCGCTGGCCTGGACGAGATGACGCTGCGCCACCGTCCGGCAGAGGACGAACTCTCGCTCAAGGAGATCGCCGCACACCTGCGCGATGCTGAGGAGCTTGCGCTGCGCCAGTTGACATCGGCCAGCGAGGAGCCCGACAAGCGCCTGCCGGTCTGGGACATCGACGTGCTGCCGTTCGAGCGCGACTACCGCGACGCGGACCTCCAGGGCCTGCTCAGCGAGGTCCGCAACCTGCGCCGACAGACGGCGTCCCTCCTCTGGATGCTCCGCGACTGGGACTGGCGGCGCGAAGTCACGCACCCTTACCGCGGCGAGATCACGATCGAGATGATCGCGCGCGAACTTGCGCAGCACGACCTCGAGCACCTGTGGCAGGTGCGCCAACTGAAATACACACTGGCCGAGGCGGCCAGCAGCGGCGACGACGGCCTCAGCTAGCCGCTGTAGGTCCAGCCGGTGTAGGTGGAAGTCAGCGGCTCCGCTTCCCGCACCACCGCACCGTCGAGGACGCGGCCGACAGCGACGATATGGTCGCCGACCGGCACGAACTCTTCCGCCTGGCACTCGAACCAGGCCATCGCCGCCTCGAGCACGGGACAGCCGTTGTCCGTAACCTCGTACGGCAGGGCGTCGAGCTTGTAGTGGAGGGCTGTCGCTTCTGCGCCCTTGCGTCCCTTGACCTTCTCGCCGCTGTACGGCTGGGCGAAGCGGCGCGCCAGCTCCATGCTCTCGTCGTCCTGCGAGAGGAGGTTCACCGTGAAGAACGTGCGCGCCCGGACGTTGGCCAGCGTGTGTGAGTCGCCCTCGAAGGCGACGGCGACCAGCCGCGGCTCGAACGAGACCTGCATCACCCAGTCGGCCATCATACCGTTGACCTTACCGTCGCTTTCCTCACGCGAGCCGATTATGTAAAGGCCGTACGGGAGCTCGTGCATCACGCGCTCGATCTCGTCCTTGAACACTAGGCGGCCTGCCGTGTGCTCTCAGCCAGGATGACGATCCAGATGTCGTGATCGACGAGGATGTCGGAGGTGCGACCGTCGAGCGCCTTGTGGATCCCTTCGAGGTCGCCTCTACCGCCGCGGACGATGAGGCGATAGTCCCTCGGGCCGAACTCAATCACCTCAAATTCGCGATCGGGGTACTTCCGGAGAATGACCTGCTGAACTTCGTCGATGAGCCCTTTGGCCTTCGCCCTAATCGCTCTATCAGTCGTCACCTTCTCACTCCCGTATTCCGGTTCGGCCTCGCGGACCAATCCAGGCCCCTTTGCTGCCGAGACCGAGTCGACAAGCCGACCTGCTCGCTTCACCGCCCCCCTCGCATCCCCGGACGACACGCTCTCTGCGCGGTAATCGGCCGTGACCCGGCGATCGAACAGCTCTTGAAGTGTCGAGCGAATCGCCGCCGGCAGAAGCTTTCGCCGCCTTATCAGTTTACCGGAGAACTGACTCATCACGAAGCGGTGTCCCCAATCGTCCCTGGCCGGGCGGATGCCAGCGTTGATCAACGCTGCCACTGCTGCCTGGAACGCCGCGTAGTAGCCGCGGTTGGCGGCCGAGTTATAACGCCGCGCCCTGGCGTCCGCCCGGGCCGAGGTCAAGCTTTCGCGCGCTTTCGCCAGGTAGCGTTCGGCTTCAGTCACCCGGCAGCTCGATGACGCGCGGACCGGACTGCATGGCGGCGACGGTCTCGGCCAGCCGGCCGGCGTCGGTGACTGGCGGCAAGCACATCGTGCCGGCACAAGCGTAGGCCGCTGGCGCCGGCTGTGCGGGAAGGCCGAGGGCCGCCAGCCGATCTGCGTCGCGCGCCGGATCGAGCACCTGCACAACGCGCGCGGGAACATCAAGCCAGAGCGCCGCGCCGAGCAGCTCATCGTCGGCGCCGACGATGTTCACTTCGGCTGGCGGGTTGAGGAGGATATCGACCTGCCGGCCATAACCAGCCGCGAAGTGGCCCATCTGTCCGTACGTCTCAGCGAACGCCTCAAGCGTCGTCCGGGCGAGCGTCTGCCAGCGCTCATCTCGTGTCAGGTAATGGAGCCGAAGGAGGACACCGGCGACACAGGCGTTGTCCTGGAGCGACTTCTGGCGGTTCTTGAGGCGCCCCGTCGCGTCGCCGCCGTCCCAAACGTCAAAGAAGCCGCCACCGTCTTCGTCGCCGAAGCGCTCGACGATGACCTCGGCCAGAGCAATGGCATCGTCGAAGAACACAGGGTCGCCGGTCACCTCGTGAGCGTCCAGCAGCGCGCGGGCAGTGTACGCCTGGTCTCCCAGGAGGCCGGGCACCTGAGGCTCTCCGCCTTGAACGAGGAAGCGGTGCATGACGCCGTCGCGCCGCAACTCGTTTAGCAGGTACCGCAATGCGGTGATCGCCTCGTCGCGCAGTTCGCTCTTGTCCAGCGTCCAGGAAGCTTCGAGAAATGCCGAGATCATCATCGCGTTCCAGCTCGTGTAGCAGGTCGGATCGATGTAGGGTTCATCGCGGCCCTCGCGGTCCGCCTTCGAAAGCTTGTAGAACTCCTCGTCGGCGTCCTGCGAGCCGTAGAAGTAGCCGTGCTCTTTGTCGCGCAGCTTCCAGCGGATGTACGCGATGACGCCGTTGGCCGTCGTCGCGTGCTCGGGCGCGCTCGTGGTCCGGTAGAGCGTCAGAACATTGCACAAGAGCCCTGCGTTATCTTCGAGCATCTTCTCGAAGTGCGGCACGGACCAGTCCCGGTTCGTCGCGTA
>SDBS01007312.1_pt1 | contig 10733 bp, 10 predicted proteins | sample 2277091 | NCBI WGS metagenome assembly SDBS01 (sample SAMN10404972, study PRJNA504765) | marine sediment metagenome | isolation source: marine sediment core GS10_PC15, 163 cmbsf | place: Arctic Ocean: Southern Knipovich Ridge | collected 2010 | reverse complement strand
AGACAAATGTGTTCTCTTCTTTATCAGTTGTGTCTGTTCAGTAGCATGTCTCTTCCTATTTGATGCTATTTTCACCTGCTTACTCCTCACTCTCTGCTGATTACTATCTCTAGTAAATAGTATAGCATTTGTTAATCTATATCGATTCTATGTAATACTATGGAGGATTCATCTGTTGAGAATATTAATGCTGCTGAAAAGGTGGGTTCCTCACCGACTATGGCTATTCTGGATTATGAAAGCGCAAGAATGACGCGTGAGGATGCTATTTTTGCTTCAGAAAAGCTAATGGCTCTGGCTATGTTCTGGTCGTCATCGACTCAGACTCGTACTCTGATCATGCTTGCCGGCGAAGAAATAGAGAGGGAAGAAAAGTAGCATAGACCCGATAACTTAATAAACAATATAAGACGCTTCAATTATCTAGAATAATTGAAGCGTCTTTCTTCTTATAGTAATTACGTCGTTTAATGAGAATTTGAGATGACCGGTAGAGAACCGGGTCTGATCGAAATCTCGAATCGCTTTGCCTTGATAAGTTCACCGTCTAACGCAGCCGGAAGTTCACAGTCGGATTCGACTATTAACGATCTGGCCTGATAAAAATGAGCCATGCTCATCCATTGATGTTTTCCGGCAAGGACAAAAGGTAAACGTGGGCCGACCTGCCATCTAGGAAGCTCATCGATAATACATATATTTATTTTCCCGTCATCGATTCGGGCTTTTGGGGTTATCTTGAAACCGCCACCGTAGCTTGGACCATTATTGGCAGCGATAAGGAGGACTTCTTGTTCTTGCCATTCACCATCGTCGATTCTAAACCGTACTCTATGACAGTAGAAGTCGCTGGAAAGGATCCGTATAAGAGCGGTTATGTACAACGACAATCCGGATCTCTGTGTCGAGTCTTTTATCCGGTTAGCCAGATGACCGACCCGTGCATCGAAACCGATAGCCAGAGAGTTTGTAAAAGATGTATCATTGACAATTCCGAGATCGACAAGTCTTACCGATCCGCTGAGAGCCTGTCTCATTGCTTGTCGCCAATCCTTCGAAATACCGATTGCCCGCCGGAAGTCATTGCCTGAGCCTGTCGGAATAATAGCCAGTGATGTCTTATCATTTTTGCTTGCCACTAAGCCATTGGCTATCTCGAATATGGTCCCATCTCCACCTACAGCGATCACAAGATCGTAATCATGCAGATTGGCGGCAATCGCAGTTGCATGTCTAGGTCTTTCGGTAAGTTCTGTATCTAGGTCAAGCTCAGATTGTAAGAAATCGCGGATAGGTTTGATCTTAGCCTGTGTTTTTCCATGATTTGCCTGTGGGTTTATTATCAGCTTTGTTTTCTTCCTGATAAAAACCACTCCCTTTTGAGTGCAGCGTCTATGGTGTGCAGTATCTTACCGGCGAACTGTTCGTGCTGTTTCCAAAATATTTAAGTTAAACATACCTATGCTATACTTGACTTATTATCAGATTAGGAAGGTATTCACAAGTCTGTTGTCTAATATGAATCTATCTCAACTTGACAAAAGTAACAAGCGTTTGATCATGACCGGCGGCAAGGGGGGCGTTGGTAAATCAACATGTGCCTCAGCCATTGCCGTTCACTTTGCGTCTATTGGCAGAAAGACTTTGATCATATCGAGTGATCCGACGCCGTCTCTTTCAGATATTTTCGAACAGGAAATCGGAGCCAAAGAGACTCCGATAAAAGGAGTCACCAACCTTACTGCGCTGGAGATAGACTCTAATATTGTCTTGAAACGTTGGAAGAAGAAATTCGGTCCGGAGATCTACGAGGTCGTATCATCGTTTCTCCCGGTCGACTACGACATAATCGATTACATCGGAACGGCTCCCGGAATTGAAGAAGAGTATATGCTTGATTTCATTCTCGAGCTGGTTGAGGGTGGAAAGTACGACATTGTCATATGGGACACGGCGCCAGCCGGCCATACTCTGCAACTCCTAGATGTGCCAAACTTGTTTATCACACACTTGACTAAAGCTATGAAAGTATATATGGGATTCACGGATCATTTTAAGAAGATACAGGATATGTCAAATTTACGTGCCAGCCGGAGATCAATACTTGATATCATAAAAGGCTGGCGGGTGCTTGCTGAGAAGATTGTTGAATTTATTAAAGATCAGGACAATACGGAGTTTGTCTTGGTAACGATTCCGGAGGCGTTGGGAGTAAAACAGTCAGACCGTATCATCGAAACATTCGATGCATATGGTCTGGTAATCAATTACGTAGTTATTAATAATGTAATAAAGACTTTAGATAGCGAATTCTTAAGATCACGCCAGGAAATGCAGCAGACATATTTGGATTATCTCCATACTAAGTATGATAGCCGGCTCGAACTGTTAGAGCTTCCTCTTGCACCCAATGAGATAAAAGGTCTAAACCGAATCAAGGAGATTTCGGAGTTGCTGTTCTCCTGATCGAAGTACTTGCTGACTTCCGCTAGGAAGCTACTTCTACCTCATTAAGTTCTCTAAGCAGTTGATCAATACTAAGTCCGTGTGCCTCAGCTGCTTGTTCGACTGTTTCACCGCTGGCGATAAAACAACCAAGACAATGCATCCCGTTCTTGACGAACACATTCGCCGTTTCCGGGTTCGTTTCTAGGACCTGACTGATTGTTAAATCTTTTGTGATCTTCATAAACCTTCCCCTGCTAGTTGCCGTTCGTTCTAGTTATAGTTCTAGCTATTCCTCTTCAAACTCAATAGCTTCTTGAGGACAGTTTTCGACACATGCCATACACTCCTGGCATTCGTCGGGATTTACTACTTCAGATTTCCAGTCATCCGAGTCTTCCGTTTCGCTGAAAACTACCGGATCGGATGGACATACGTCATAACAAGTTCCGCATCCATCACATTTGTCTTTGTCAATCTTAGGTGGCATATTTCTAACTCCCTTCCTAACAAGTTGCTTTAGTATCTCTTCCCTACTTTATTATCCAACTTTATAGTCAACTTTTCTAGTGGTGTGGGGTTTTTAAGTGCTGCGGTGTCTCAAATTCTTGAGATGCTTCCGCTCTGGCATACTTGCCCGCTTTGTACTCGCTTAACCCGAGAGCCTTACGCCTATCCTCTATATGGGCTAAGGTTTTTTCTACGATCTTCTTGGGATCAGGCTCAAACTCCAACCGGCCACTTACTTTAGAGTCCCACTTATTGAGCATTATTTCCTGAACTTCCTCGCTTCCCTCTACCGGCGAACCAACGCCAAAAATAACATAGGCTCCCGAAGCGACAAAATAACATCCGATTGCAAGTGCTTTTTCCGACATCCATTCCGGTGCAATTCCGACTGCCGGTAGGTCATTGATATCCTCGCCAAGACCTCCTTCAGCTACGACACCGGTCAGGATGGTCAGTATACGGGAGTTATCAACGCATGAACCAACATGGAGAACCGGTGGAATACCGACTGTTTCGCAGATCTCTTTTAAGCCCGGTCCAGCATACTTCATGGCTTCTGGTAGCAGCAATCCGTATTTAGCATTAGCAATGGCGCCACATCCCGTTTGGACGACCAGGACATCGTTTTTTATAAGTTCTTTGACGATATAATTGTGTGATTCGTCTTGTGTTACTCTTGGGTTATTACAACCGACAACACCGGCCAAACCGCGAAGCCGACCGGCTATGATAGCGTCATTTAAGGGGCGGAAAGACTCTCTGAACTTACCTCCCAGCATATATTTTATATATTCGTGTGAGAATCCGGCTATCAGATCACTAAGCTCGTCAGGGATGTCGCTTTTCTTACGATTGGGAAAGTTCTCGATAGCCATCTCAACGATCTTGTTGCCTGTGTCGATCGGGTCATGTTCGTCAAATGGCATGTAATCACTACCGGATATTTTAGCTTTTGGAGATGTTGAAACCAGCTTGGTGTGATAGTGCGATGCAATGTCTGCCAGGGCTTCAAAAATACACTGGACGTCGACAACCATAAGATCGACAGCACCGGTTATAATAGCAAGCTCTTGGTGAAGGAAATTTCCGGCTGGAGGTATTCCATGTCGCATTAGGATTTCATTTGAAGAACAGCAGATACCGACAAGATTGATTCCTTTAGCTCCCTTACTCTTAGCTTTCTCCTGAATATCAGAGTTACCTGTTGCGGTTACGATTGCTTCAGATAGAAGCGGTTCATGTCCGTGTACGACGATGTTTACCTGGTCCTCTTTTAAGACACCCAGGTTTACTTGTCCTCTTCGTGCTACCGGCGTACCGAACATAATATCCTGTAAGTCAGTTGCCAGCATAGAGCCACCCCAACCGTCACCGAGCGATGTCTTAAGCGACTGCATCAGTATATTCTCGGCGTTCTGGTCTACACCTATGTTTGACCGGTGCATTGTTTCCACTATCTCCCGGTCGATACCACGTGGAGCAATATTCAATTTCTTCCAAAGCTCCTGTCGTTTTTTAGTTGCCCGGGATAGGTAATTGAGCTGTCCTTCCTGACGTCCGAAATCTTCAAGAGCCTTGTTGGCTACATCAAGGGCTATATCTTCTTTCGACCGATCTTGCGTTTCGATATCTAAATACTCGGCGACCTTAAGTAGCTTTAACTCGTCTTTGACCTCGTATCCTTTGACCTCGCCTTTAGCGATTCCTTTTAGCATAAGGGCGACATCGCGTCCATGATCGGAATGAGCCGCTGTCCCCGCCGCGACTGCTCGCGAGAAGTTTCGGGCTACAACAGTATCAACAGTAGCACCACAGATACCGCGGCTTCCTTCCTTGCTCAGACGGCAAGGACCCATAAAACAATTTCGGCAGCATGAACCGCTACGGCCGATCGGGCAGGGTCTCATGGACTCAGCGCGTGAGAATGCAGTTGATAATCCTTCAGATTCGGCTGTTTTGATCATCTTAGCGGCAGCCGGGTCTATTGTTTTTCTCATCTTTTCTTTTTTTACTTTTTTGTCGCTCATATAATACCTCCAAAAAGGGATTGTAAGCTTCTAAGCAGGATAAGTAAATAAAGTATAGCATAAGTTTTGTCGATATTAAACAAAGTCAAAGGCTTTTAGTCAGACATGATAAACGGTTATAATTAAACTACTAGCTGCTTAATTACTATCTGGGACGGAGAGAGAATGAACACACGAGAAGTCTTAACTACTGCTGGTTTGATTATCGACAATGTAGAGAAAGTCATCAAAGGCAAACGTATCACCGTAGAGATGGCTATCATGTCTTTTATTTGCAGTGGTCATATTCTGATTGAAGATATTCCAGGTGTAGGTAAAACAATGCTGGCCAGGGCAATAGCCAGGTCTGTCGACGCAAGCTTTAAACGAATCCAATTCACTCCCGATCTGTTGCCCTCGGATATAACCGGAGTATCTATGTTTAATCAGAAAACCCGCGATTTTGAATTCGAGCCCGGGCCGATTTTCGCCAACATCGTCTTGGCTGATGAGATTAATCGGACAACACCACGGACTCAATCGGCTCTACTTGAAGCCATGGATGAACACCGGGTGACTGTCGACGGAAAGACACATGAGCTACCAAAACCATTCTTTGTTGTAGCAACCCAGAATCCAACTGAATACCATGGCACATATCCATTGCCTGAGGGACAGCTGGATAGATTCCTGATGTCAATAGATATAGGTTATCCGGATATCCGGGACGAAAAGGATATTGTTCAAAGTCAGAAGGTCAGTCATCCTATAGATTCTTTAAAATCAGTCGTTAAGATAGATGATATCGTTGATCTACAAGATACTGTCCGCCAGGTATATATTGACTCATCGCTGGTTGACTATATACTTCAGATCATTATTCAAACACGCCAGCATAATGATCTGGTTCTTGGAGCTAGTCCTCGGGGTAGTCTAGCGGTGATGAGGACATCTCAAGGGATAGCAGCTATCCGCGGACGCGACTATGTAACACCTGACGACATTAAGTATGTCGCTTTAGAATGCTTAAAACACCGTGTTTTTCCTAAGCCGCAACTAAGAATGGGTAAATCTCCGGCTAAGGCCATCATTGAAAACATAATCAAGGAAGTCCCTGTTCCTGTTGATCAGCGTTCATGAGGTTTTAAATGCTTAACCGCAAAGTAATAATACTTCTTCTGCTTACGGTCTCGTTCTTCTTGATTGCTGTAAACGTCCAAGCTGGATTCCTTTTTATAATCACGTCAATACTTATCAGTCTTATCGTTGTATCTTATCTAGTACCCATTATTAGTGTAAGAAACGTTGAGGTCAAGCGAGTTGTACCGCCTGAAGCGTTTGAGTTTGAAGAAGTACCGGTTGAGCTTATTGTGAAGACCAAAAGTCGTTGGCCGCGTCTACTTCTTCAAGTATCAGACACCCTGTTTTTAGAAAAAGAGCATCTTATACCATTGCTTACGAGAGCAAAGGTAGAAAAATTATCGTTTACAGCTAGGCCTTTAAGAAGAGGGCATTATAGTGAATCTCAGATCATCGTTCGTTGTAGCGCCCCGTTCGGTATCTACTGTCGCGAGCGCCGTCTGACCATCGAAGCAGATCTTCTCGTATACCCTGCTTTTTATGATCTGCAGTCGGTGCCGGTTTTGGAAGCGCAGTCCTACCCTTATGAGAAGCTCCATGAAAGGCGGGCTAAAGGAAGCAGCTATGATTATCTCGGTACCCGGGAATACCGGTCCGGTGATAGTCTTCGAATTGTCCACTGGCGGTCTTCGGCCAGACAGGGTGAACTGATTGTCAAGGAATTTGAGGAGGAGTCCTCGTCTTCTGTGACCATGCTCTTAGATCTAGCCGATGGGGCTCTTGATAATGAAAATGGGCAGAGTATTGTTGACAGTGGTGTTCGTATAGTTGCATCATTGGCCCGGTATGTATCTGAAGCCGGTCATCCTTTTCACTTATTTGGACACAGCAAGTCAGACGAGACCTTTCTTAGGCAACCGACATTTTGGCAAGCTCTAGACTGGCTAGCCAGATATCAACCCGAGGATGGACGAACCCCATCCATGCTTCTGGATGAAATAGCACCGATTGTACGACCTCGCTCTACGGTAGTCATAATCTCACAGTCAACATCACCAAAGTGGATAGACCTGGTCTCCTTTGTTAAAGCTATGAAACTGCGGGCTATCCTCGTGCTGGTAGACAAAGGTAGCTTTGCTGGGAGAGAGTCTTCTTTAAAGACTGATGAGTTGGTCGATGTCATGTTAGAGGGAAGAGTCAATGTTTATCTTTACAGAAAGGGTGACTCGGTGGCCGGATGTTTTCGCGAGCCTTTGAACTTTATAAACGAGTAAACAAAAAACACGAGACGGAGGATTCACCACTTGTCCGAATCGTTGTACTACTGACAGTATTGGTGAGTGTTCTCGCCGTCTTGATCCAAGGTCATTTCTCGACTCTTGAGAATATAGGTATCGTCAGCGGTATCCTTATCGGCTACTGGGTGAGTTGGGCAAGACGGATGAAATCGAACTACTTGCTAAAATTTCTGCTTTCATTGGCTTTGATATTCGTTACCGGTTTGTTTATCTATGAGATCACAGCTATGCCATATGATACACGGATACCACTGGCCAAATTATTCCTTTGGGTTCAAGTGTTACACAGTTTTGACATACCAAGCCGTCGGGATCTAAGATTTTCTCTGGCAAGCTCGCTTATTCTCATCGGTGTTGCCGGTATACTTGCGTATGAGATGACTTTTCTCCTGGTAATTGTAACTTATGTGACCCTGGCCTTATTTGCTCTACTCTTGCTTAACTTATCTGACCATGACCTGACTATCGGCAGTCTTGGATTTAGGCCACGTCATGTTTTTACAATGGCTAGATTGTTCGGTCTGATTTCAGGAGTACTTATACTCTTATCAGCACTTGTCTTCTTGGTCATGCCGAGATTTCCGGGCATGAAGGTGCAGTCACTTCCCTTTTCTATCGGACAGGCCATCTACAGTACATTCGGGGGCGGGATAGTCAACCCATCTTATCCATCAATATCCGATAGATTACCTGTTAGCCCACCACAGTTTTCAGCGAATGCCTATCCCGGTTTTGCTCCATCACTTGATCTTAGAGTGGGCGGTCGTCTATCGGACGAACTAATGATGAGAGTAAAGACAACGCAACCTGCATATCATCGAGCTATAGTGTTTGACCGTTATACAGGCCAGGGTTGGGAGCGGTCGACTACTAAAAGGGAGAAAGCAGTATCAGACGGAGAACCACCGATCAAGGTGCCTATTCAGGACTACGAGAATTCGATCGGGGCTCGTGAAGTTTTCACTTCGTACTATATTGAAGCCAAGCATCCCAATGTTATATTTGCTCCCTACCAGGCAAATCTTGTCTATTTTCCTGCTTCGACCATCTGGATTGACAGGTATTCCGCATTGACATCTGCGTTTTCACTTGATTCCGATATGGTCTATAGCGTTGTTTCTCGAGTCGATACACCAAGGCTGACATTTTTAAGAGTTGCTCGTTCGCCGGTTCCGGAAGAGATACTTGAAGAAGGGACGCAGTTGCCGGAGATCCCGCAGAGAGTCAAAGATCTAAGCCTCGAAGTCACCGAAGGCAAGGACAATAATTATGATAAAGCGGTAGCTATAGCTGATTATTTAGAGACGCATTGCCAGTATGATCTGGGAGGCACAGTCCCGGGAGAGAAAGACGATGCTGTCGACGCGTTTCTATTCTCATCAAGAAGAGGACGCTGCGATCAATTTGCCAGTGCTTTTGTTGTTATGGCTAGAGTGAACGGGATACCAACTCGCCTAGTAACCGGATATGTACCGGGGCTTTATAATCCGTTTAACGGATACTATGAAGTAAGAGCAAAAGATGCTCATGCCTGGGCGGAGATCTACTTTCCGAACAACGGATGGGTAGCATTTGACCCGACACCGGGAAGAGAGATTCCTGAAACAAGTTTTAGGAATGTCTTCCTATTTGGACAGATAAGATCATATATGAACGATAAGTTTGGCAGACCGATCAAGGCTATATCCGAGACATTGGGAGGGCTCAAGGAAGTCTTGACATCGGGACGTGCTTATATAACAACTGGACTGCTTTTGTTCCTTGTTCTAGTGCTTGCCTCGTTTACTATTGGTATTATGCTCATCCTCTTTCATAAACTGCGCCAAAAAAGAGGCACGTTTCCGGTTGACAAGCAAGTAGACGTTTATAAAGATCCACGTAATCTGGTTATGATATGTTTTAAGATGATGGTTGATGAATTTACAAAGTTCGGTATTAAAAGAGATGATTCCCAGACCGTTTCCGAATACCTTTCAGTACTTTCAAAGAGATTCGGGATGCCAGAAGCTCAACTTATCGGCGAGAGGTTTATCCTGGCCCGCTATAGTCAGCATGTAATCGGTCTAGAACAGGCGAATGAAGCGAAAGAAGCGCTTGTATCTATCAACGCGAAGTTGAAAAATAATGTCTGAAATGATAAACTTATCTGCCTTGAGCGAGGCTTAATAATAAGGGGGCCATCATGAATGTGGATAGATTCCGCAAAGTGATTGCAATTACCGTTTTGTTCATAATAATAACAGTAGTTGTTTTAGCCATGGGCAAGGTCAGCCTCTTTTGGCCGTTGTATTATATACCTCTGATAGTAGCTGCTTACACATACGATGAGCTTGGCGGTCTGGCAGTATCGATTCCAGCATCTTTGATCATCTTGATCTCTGTCTACATGTTTCCGGTTGAGAATTCGGTTAGTTTCTATGAACAGACTATCGAATTTTCGGCAGCCGCGGCAATTATGATCGGAGTCGGTTTATTTATCGGTTGGTTGTCCAAGAAGCAGAAGAGGAAGCTAAAGTACTTCCACGATACCTCGATGATCGATAGATTGACAGGTCTTCATAACTATGGGTATTTCTGGGAGCGTCTTGAAGAAGAGAGAAAAAGAGCAGACCGGTTTGGCAGTCGTTTGGCTCTTATTATGGTTGATATTGACAACTTTAAAGTGTTTAATGATCGTTTCGGTCACGTATCGGGAAATCTAATGCTCAAGAAGCTTGCCCGGGTGATCGAGCAGTCTGTGCGTGATGTCGATATCGTCTGTCGCTATGGCTCGGAAGAATTTGTGGTGATTTTACCAAACACCGATAGAGAAGCTGAAAGAGTAGCGGAGCGTATTAGGATAGCAACAGAGGAAGCATGTTTTGAAGGTGATAAGGACGAACCGGTTGTCAAGAAAACGGTGAGTGCCGGTGTTTCTATATATCCAGCAAACTGTGAGAACGAGATCGAGCTGATCGATAAGGCAGATCACGCTCTTCAGTTTGCCAAAGAGCATGGTCGTAATAGAGTGTCTACCTATGAGTCTTCGATGGAGCCGGCAAGGAAATGATCTCACAGTTGGCTGAAAAGGTGATTGTCGCCTGCGATCTCGGAGGTACGAGGACACGGGTCGGCCTGATCAATATGGATGGAAGGATAAAGTTTCAGGCGGACCAGCCCACCTCACACAGATCTTCAAAAGAAGTGATATCCGGTATTATCCATCTGAGCGAAGAGCTTATGTCAGCGGCAGGTATAGACCACAGATCAATCTTGGGTGTAGGTATCGGTATTCCGGGTATGGTTGAATATGATAAAGGATTGGTTGTCTTTTCACCCCATCTTCCACTTCGAAATACTTTTGTAAAGAAACAAATTGCCGACCATTTTTCTGTTCCTATATTTGTTGATAACG
>SDBS01007311.1_pt1 | contig 10733 bp, 12 predicted proteins | sample 2277091 | NCBI WGS metagenome assembly SDBS01 (sample SAMN10404972, study PRJNA504765) | marine sediment metagenome | isolation source: marine sediment core GS10_PC15, 163 cmbsf | place: Arctic Ocean: Southern Knipovich Ridge | collected 2010 | reverse complement strand
TGAATCAAGAACTGGATTTTTTCCTTAGGGAGCTCTGGGGATCGATCGAAGAGAAGGAATAATGCCGAATCTGCCAGGGAAAAAAGATGTTTTTTTAACGGGATTATGGAAGGATAATCCTGTTCTCCGGCAGATCCTTGGTATCTGCTCTACTCTGGCAGTGACCAACCTGATGGTCAACACTCTTGTCATGAATGCGGGATTGATCTTTACGGTCTGTTTGTCTTCTCTGACCGTCTCCCTTTTGAGGAATTACACGCCCATGCGCATCCGGATGATGGTGCAGACATTGATCATCGCATCCTATGTCATCATTGTGGACATTTTGATAAAGGCTTATATGCCGGATATCAGCGAAGCACTTGGCCCTTATGTGGCACTGATCATTACCAACTGCATCATTATGGGACGATGCGAATCCTTTGCCAGACACAATCCTCCTGCGGCCTCTCTCCTGGATGGATTGGGGATGAGCTTGGGATACTCCCTGGTTTTGATCACGATCGCTTTTATCCGTGAACCGCTTGGATTTGGAACACTCTTGGGTTTGAGGATTTTGCCGGAAGGATTTGTCCAGTGGACAATCATGATTATGGCACCCGGAGCCTTTTTCACATTGGGTTTTCTAGTCTGGATTTTTAAGTATTTTCAGCCGCGGAGTGAGGGCAAGGAAAAAAAATAGGACAATGGAACAGATTCATCCGCTGACTCTGCTTTTTGCGGCCATCTTTACCAACAATATCCTGCTGACCAACTTTCTCGGTCTATGTCCCTTTTTGTCTATGTCCAAAGGGAAAAAATCAGCGCTGGGTATGGGAGCGGCGGTTGTCTTTGTCATGGCTTCGACAGCCGCGCTTAACAACCTGGTCCACTATAAAATTCTCATCCCACTGGGACTTGAGCACTTTCGGTACATCGTGTTTATCGTTGTGATCGCCGCCTTTGTCCAGTTGGTCGAGATGACAGTGGAGAGGTTTTTCCCACCCCTTTATTATTCCCTAGGCGTCTTTTTGCCGTTGATCACCGTCAACTGCGCCATTTTCGGGGCATCTCTGTTTATGGTCATCAGAGAGTATAATTTCGTGCAGTCACTGGCCTACGGTGCCGGAAGCGGCATCGGCTGGATGCTGGCCATATTGACCATAAGCGCCATCCGTGAGAAGCTCCAAAAAAGCGCCAAGCTTCCGAGAGGCCTGGAGGGGCCGGCCATCACATTGATCATTACAGGCCTTCTGGCGCTGGCTTTTCTGGCCTTTAGCGGGATGATTCGAGTGCAGTGAGATGAAGGCAGGTCTATGTCTCAACTGATTTTCGGCATAATTGTTATTGCCGGAATCGGAGCGCTGTTGGCACTGCTGCTCGAACTTGCCGACACCTTTATCGCCAACTACGGTTTGTGTCACCTGTTGATCAACAACCAGAAGGATATGGAAGTCAAAGGTGGGAGTCCTCTCCTGTTCAGCCTGATGGAGCAGGGCATATTTATTCCATCGGCCTGCGGAGGGAAAGGGACGTGCGCTTACTGCAAAGTCAAAGTCCTGGAAGGCGGCGGGCCTGTCCTTCCCACAGAAACACCCTACCTCACGGCTGAAGAGCTCGAAGACAATGTCCGGCTGTCCTGTCAGGTTAAAGTGAGAAACGACCTGGCCATCAAGATACCCGAAGAGCTTTTTCTCATACAGGAATTTAAGGTCCGGGTAAAAAGCATCAAAGATCTAACCCATCGAGTGAAAGGCCTCAGCCTCGAGATTCTCTCCCCGGAAGAGGGCATTTCTTTTAAACCCGGGCAGTACATTCAACTTGAGGTCCCCAAGTTCAAACTCTCAAAAGAACCGGAGTACAGGGCCTTCTCTATGGCCAACCCGCCGCAGGAACAGCACAACATCGAACTGTTTGTCGGCCGTGTGAGCAAAGGCATCGTCTCCACCTACATTCATGACTATCTTAAGGAAGGGGAAGACATCAAGATACGAGGTTCTTTCGGGGAATTTTTCTACCGGGATTCAAACCGTGACATCCAAATGATAGCCACAGGAACAGGACTTGCACCAATAATGTCCATCCTCCGGTATATTCGCTCTGAAAACATCCAAAGAAAAACCACTCTTTTTTTTGGGACGCGAAGACAGGAAGACCTCTACTGTATGGACGAACTTAGAGACCTGGAAAAACAGCTGGTCTCATTCACCATTCTCCCCACTCTATCGAGAGAACCTGAAGATTCATCTTGGGAGGGAAAAAGAGGCCGGGTCACCGCTCTTATAGAAAACACTATAAAAGAAAGGGCCAACATCGATGTCTATGTTTGCGGCAACGCAGACATGGTAGAGTCCTGTCTGGACAGGCTAAAAGAAAAGGGCATCCCAGAAAGTCAAATCTACTACGATAAATTCACTTAACTTCTTAGAAACGCCTTTTTAACCTAAAAAAGCACTCTCTAAGACCTTTTTTTCTAGGTTTGATCACTCTAACTATATATATATCAACATGATCTATCATAATTTTGTGGCCTGACCCCTTTATTCTTTATTCGTCACCGTGGAGAATAAAGAGTTTGGCGTCGATGAGATCGGCATGCCGCAGCCTAAGCAGATTGGCGAGAACATGCACATAATGGTTTTCGTATTTATTCAGTTTCTCGTCAGCATAGATGATCTTCCAGGCCGCCTCCATCATCTTAAGTTTCTCCTCTCTGCTGAAATGCTGATTGATCACGTTGGTGAATTCCCAGATGTCCACACTCTCTTCTCTCTGTTCTTCAGCCACTTTCATCAAGTCTTCTATGGATTCTCCAGAGATGGAAAAATCATTTTTCATGATGGCCTTCATTGTTTCTTTCTCAATACTACTGAACTCATCGTCGTATTTGGCCACTTCAAGAAGAATGATACAGGTAGCAATCTGGACTCTGTCAAACCGTCCCTGCTCATCCTCGACCGGACGGGCCGTAAGATTTTTCAGCAACCGTTTTTTCCATTTTTGTTTGATCATAATTCTACACCCTCAAGGTTAAATGGTAATGTGAAAGGATAATTCAGTCAACCCTTAACAAATCCTAGAATTCTTTGGTCAAGGATCGAGACGATATGGCCAACTCCCCTTTTCCAAGGCAGCCGGCGGGAGAAACTCTACCCTATTTTTCGATGATTTCTAAATTGATCCGCTTTCCAATAGTCATTCCTGCAGCACCAAGAATGACCCTGATCGCATTGGCTGTCCTCCCCTGCCGTCCGATGACTTTACCTATATCTGAAGGACCAACCTTCAACTCAATCATTGTGGATTGTTCCCCTACAATTTCATTCACATGCACTTCATCGGGATTGTCCACTAAAGCCTTTGCGATTTTCTCAATTAACTCTTTCATTTTTCTCCCTCTTTAAAAATCAACATCACACTTGGTTTCATTATAATCTAAAAGTTTGCCAGAAACTAGAAAAAAATAGCACACATAAATTCACTTTTCTTGGTAAAGCCTTAAAAACTCCGGAAATGAAAAAATCTTATTCGGATGGAAAAAGGGAAATAGATATGTTATAAGTTTGACTCCATTTTATTAGGCAATGAAGTCAACAAAAATTCTGGTCAAAGGCACCGTACAGGGAGTAGGATTCCGGCCCTTTGTATATAGCCTAGCCAAAGACATGGGTTTTTTTGGTTTCGTTAAAAATACTCCCAAGGGAGTAGAAATCCACATCGAAGGCCAACCCGATGCAGATGTTTTTGTCAAAAGACTGAAAGAAGAAGCCCCTCCTCATTCACGGATCTTAAGAATGGATGTCCGGCCAGGAGAATCTGAAGAAGGGTATTCTGATTTTTTAATCCATGAGACATCCGAAGGAGACGCTTCGGTCTTCGCCCCTCCCGACTTATTCACATGCAAGGACTGCCTTAAGGAGATGTTCGATCCGGCCGACAGACGATACCTCTACCCGTTCATAAACTGCACAAACTGTGGGCCCCGCTACACCATCATACAATCGCTTCCCTACGACAGAGCCAAGACCACAATGAAAACCTTCACGATGTGTTGGCAGTGCAGAGAAGAATACCGCGATCCAACCAACAGACGCTTCCATGCTGAACCTATCGCCTGCCCTAAGTGCGGACCCAATATCTGTTTTGTTGAAAACGGGACAAGGATCCAAGGGGGAATAGACAAAGCCGTAGAAACAATAAAAGAAGGGAAAGTGCTGGGGCTTAAAGGTCTCGGCGGTTTTCATCTTCTCTGCGATGCCACCAATAAGGACGCCGTTCTCAGACTCAGGCAGCTCAAAAAAAGAACACAAAAACCGTTTGCCCTTATGGCACGAGACCTCGACATTGTGGAAGAGTTCGCCTCCCTCAACAGCAAAGAACGTGATGTCCTTCTCTCTGTCACACGGCCCATCGTACTTCTCCAAAAGAAAAAGGAAATCTATGGAATTTCCCCGGAAATCGACACCTACGGCGTGATGCTTCCCTATACACCTCTCCATGCACTGATTATGGACAAACTGCCGCTTCTGGTCGCAACAAGCGCAAATTTCAGAGAGAGCCCCATCCTTAAGGATGAAGACGAGTGGCTGGCTGAGCTGTCTGACTGTGTTTTAACACATAATAGAGAGATCGCCGTCAGATGCGATGACTCCGTGCTCAAACTGGTGAATAAGAAAAAAGTCTTTTTCAGGAGAGCAAGAGGATTTGTTCCGGAACCGCTAGAAATTCAATTCCCCTGTTCTTCCAAAATTCTCGCTCTTGGAGGGGAACTAAAAAATACACTCTCCATCCTTAACGACAACATCCTCATCATGAGTCAGTATCTCGGTGATATGAAGGATTTGAGAAATCAACGGTATCTCGAAGAAGTCATAAATCATTTCAGCCGGCTCTACTCCTTTGATCCGGACATCATTTCGTGTGATCTTCATCCTCAATTTTTTACCACACGAATGGCTGAAGAGTGGGGCAAACCCGTGATCAAAGTCCAGCATCATGTGGCCCACATCTATTCCGTGCTTTCTGAACACGGCCTCAGACCAGAGGAACTGTTCCTCGGGATCGCTTTTGACGGCTTGGGCTATGGAGAGGATTCCGCTGTTTGGGGCGGCGAGTTTTTTCTCAATGATGGGGAAAAACTCAGCAGGGCATTTCATCTAAGATATGTGCCCCAGCCAGGAGGCGACCTCGCCGTAAAAGAACCATGGAGAATGGCCTTGAGTTATCTACTGGATGCCTTCGGAGATGTTCCCATAGTAGGCCTTTTGAAGGAAGTGGACGAGAAAAAAATAGCGGGCGTCACAAATGCCATAAAGAAGAACATCAATTCCCCGCTCACCTCCTCTATGGGGAGGCTTTTTGATGCCGTTTCCGCAATCTTAGGAAAGGCCCCATTGAAAATCGATTATGAGGCCGAGGCGGCCATGAGGCTGGAAACGGTTGCATCCGAAGGGACGAAAGATTACTATCAGTTTAACATAGATGGACAGGACATCGATATGCGAAACACGGTAAAAGAACTGGTCGAAGACAAGGCCTCCATCCCCATCAGATCTGCAAAATTCCACAACACAATTGTCAAAACAATCGAGACCATCACACAAAAATGCAGGGACACCAAAGGCGTAGAGAAGGTCATTCTTGGAGGAGGCGTGTTTCTCAACTCCTATCTTTTGAGTCACACACTCGACAGGCTGACAGCCATGGGGATCAAAGTCTATATACCAAAAAGGTTTTCCTTCGGGGATGAAGGCATCTCTGCCGGACAAGCCTACTATGCAGCACACATACTTTTAAGAGGTGAAAAATGTGTTTAGCCATACCACTCAAACTCATCAAAATCAATGACGATATTGGAACCATCGAAAGTGAAGGGATAAGGAGAAAAGTGAATCTGAGCCTTGTGGAAAATCCAAAACTGGGAGATTTTATTGTTATGCATGCTGGATTTGCCATCACCATCATGGACCAGGAAGAAGGCGAAAAGACACTGGCTTTGATCAGTGACTGGCTGGAGGAGGACCAGCAGGGATGATGGATCCCCGGCTTCTCAGGGAAGAAAAATCTGTCCGGGTCCTTCTCAAAGAGGTGGAGAAATCTCTCTCCAGAATCGGTAGAGAGCTCAAGCTCATGGAGGTGTGCGGGACACACACCATGACCTCTTACCGAAGCGGACTGGGCAGTTTTCTCCGTAAAATCGGTCTCCGTCTAATCTCCGGACCCGGCTGCCCGGTGTGTATAACACCCAACGGCATCATCAGCGCCGTTGTGGAATTTGTCACAGAGACGCCAAATGTTATTGTCGCCACATTTGGAGATATGCTCAAAGTCCCCACAAACAGAGGAAGCCTTTTGAAAGTTGTCCCGGATAAAGGATCTTCAGTCAAGACGATCTACTCCCCGGAAGAAGTGATCGATATGGCAAAAAAAAATCCGGACAAGCAGGTTGTTTTTCTGGCCGTGGGATTTGAGACAACCATCCCCACCATCGGCTGGGTTGTGGAAGAAGCCCTTAAAAAAGGATACGAAAATGTCTCCCTCATCACATGTCTTCGTGTTGTCCCTCCTCCACTGAGGGCCATCCTGTCCTCCGGCAGCGTGGCGCTCGATGGGTTTATTTATCCGGGACATGTCAGTGTCATCTTGGGTTCTTTGCCCTACGAATTTATCGCAGAAGAATTTGGGATCCCTGGCGCTATAACGGGATTCGAACCTGTAGATCTTCTCCTTGGCATCATCTCTGTCCTTAAACAGATCGAAAGTGGACAGCCAAAAGTCGATATCGCCTACCCGAGGATGGTGAAACGTGAAGGAAATCCCGTGGCCAGACGGTTGATGAATCGAGTCTTCGAAGTTGCGGATGGAGAATGGAGAGGTTTTGGTATAATTCCCGGAAGCGCATTGATCTTGAGGGAAAAAAAGATGGATGCCGTGGAAAAATTTTCTATGGACACGTCCTCATCCTGGGAGAACAAAAACTGCAGGTGTGGAGACGTCGTCAAAGGAGCCATAGAGCCTCCGGAATGCCCTCTCTTCCGCAAGGTCTGTTCACCCGAAAAACCCATGGGGCCCTGCATGGTCTCGGTCGAAGGCTCCTGTCTGATTCACTATAAATATGGAGATGTGGAATGGATCGCATAAGCCTCAGCCTCGGGTCGGGTGGAAAACTCATGAAGGATTTCCTCAAAGATTTGATTTTAAAACACCTCGGCAATCCCACCCTCAGCAAATTCGGAGACAGCGCTCATCTCGATCTGACGGGAAAAATTGGATTCACCACGGACAGCTTTGTTATCCAACCGATCTTTTTCCCGGGCGGCAACATCGGAAAGCTGGCTGTCGCGGGAACCGTCAATGATCTTGTTGTTTCAGGTACTAGACCCCGCTTTATCTCACTGGCCCTTATTTTAGAAGAGGGATTTGCGGTCAATGAGCTGGAGACGATCCTCGCATCCATAAAGACACTCGCCGATGAGGCTGGAGTCCAAGTGGTTACCGGTGATACCAAAGTTGTCAGGAAAGGAGAAGCCGACGGCATCTATATCAACACTGCGGGAATTGGTGAGGAGATCACGGAACCCGGTGATATAAAGGAAGGCGACTTGATTGCCATTTCGGGCACAATCGGAGATCATTCCGTATCTGTGATGGTCGCAAGAGGAGATTTTGAATTTGAAGGCCAGGTACAGAGCGACTGCCAGTCTCTACATCCTCTTCTTCCGCTCTGGGAAATGGGCGCGAAATGGATGAGGGATATCACCCGCGGAGGACTCGGAACCATCCTCTGTGAGCTCGGAGAAGAGCAGGAAGTTCCCGTCTTTATTGAAGAGTCAAAGATTGTCCTCTCTCCTCCTGTTAATGCAGTGTGTGAAATACTCGGTCTCGATCCTCTCTATCTCGCGAGTGAAGGCAAGGCCGCCATCATTATCCCTCAAAACCTGGAAACAGAGGCCATAAACTTCCTCAGAACACTGCCTCTCGGTGAAGAAGCGGCCGTGATCGGCAAGATTGGAGGGATCGGCAAAAAGGGGGAAGTTGTCCTGAAAAGTGTGGCTGGAGGGCTGAGGCTCTTGGAGCCCCTGACAGGGGAACTTCTACCAAGAATATGTTAACCTGAATTCATAAAAAATGTCGATGTTTCACGTAATGCAAATAATATCAATGGATTACATGAGTTTTTTCGGTGAGAACACAATAACGTTGTTCTCCCATTGTTAAATTCTATTATAATCGACATTTTTTACCCCAAGGGGGCAAGCCGATTTTACCGCATCTGGGTTGTTGCGGCGGGTTCGTGGTGAAATACCACAACTTCACCCGCCACGCCTACCATCTTCGGCAAACTCGACTCGTGAATTATCCAGGTTAGATAGATTTTGAACATTAATATTTTTTAATCTTTTTTTCATCTTAGATTAACCCGGAATCGGTTATAATGTGGAAAATAAAGGAGACCTAATTTGGTAAAACACAACACAATATTCTCCATCTGTCTGATTTTTGTCAGTCTTGTTTTTGTTTCGAGTTTATACGCGCAAGAAGACACATTTGATATTGAAGAATTAAAAAAGAGCGCACCAAAAGTATTCTTCGATTGTGACAGGTGTGACATCGACTTTATCCGGACCGAGATCACTTTTGTCAATTATGTCTGGGACAGGCAGGAAGCGGATATCCATATACTAATCACCACCCAGAGTACTGGAGGCGGAGGCAGGGAATACACGATTGCCTTTATCGGTCTTAAAGACTACAAGGACCTGCAGAATTCCCTGAAGTTTTTTTCGAATAGAATAGAAACAGAAGATGACGTCCGGAACAATCTCGTCCAGATCTTAAAACTGGGACTGGGCCCCTATGTTGCCCGGACACCCATGGCAAATGGAATCCGTCTCCTGCTCAGGGAAGACGTCAAACCGACGGCCGTGGAGGACAAGTGGAACTTCTGGGTTTTCTATGTCAGTGTGGACGGCGAATTACGGGGTGAAGAGCAGAAAAAATCGACACAGCTTTCAGGAAACATTTCTATTAACCGCGTCACACTCGATTCGAAACTCAGGATGGGTCTGGACATCGATTCTGAAAAAGATACTTATGAACTTGATGATGAGACGATATCCAGCACCTCAGAGAGCACAGACTTCGATGGGTTGTATGTCAAAAGCATCAACGAACACTGGTCGATTGGAGGATGGGTGTCTATCTCATCCTCTTCATACAGAAACATCGATTTTGCTTATACGATCCACCCCGCAATCGAGTACAATTTTTTTCCCTATTCTCAATCCACACGAAGACAGCTGCGCGCCCTTTACAAGATCGGATATGGATTATACCGCTACCGGGAAATGACGGTTTTTGACAAGAAAAAAGAAGGTCTATGGGACAAATCTCTGACCATTACGCTGGAGATGAATGAACCCTGGGGAACAGCGGAATTTTCATTGGAAGGTTCCCATTATTTCCATGATTTCAAAAGGAACAGGCTGGTTGTCTCCGGCGAACTTTCCCTGCGGATCTATAAAGGACTGTCACTGGATATAGAAGGAAGTTATTCGGCCACTCACGATCAATTGTCCCTTCCCAGAGGAGAGGTCACTCTCGAAGAAATCCTTCTGCGGCGGAGGGAGCTGGCGTCGGGCTATAGATATTCCGCTGAGGTCGGATTGAGCTACCGCTTTGGATCCGTCTTCAGCAATGTCGTCAATCCCCGATTCGGAGACAGACACAGGCGGTAAAGTAAAGAGCTGATGATCATTGTTTTAAAGTTCGAATAGAGAGGACATGGATAGTAACGCCAATAGCTATTAGAATCAAAATGACTCTAAGTAGAAAAATGTTCACTATAAAGAAAACTGAATATCCTATTGTTAACCACAAAAATGAAAGGGATAAAACTTTTATTTTTAATGGAAGTTTGTTTTTTTCTCTATAATTCTTAATATAATTTCCCATCCACTTGTTATTCATAAGCCAGCAGTAAAATCTTTCTGAGCTTCTGAAATAGCAGGCAGCAGCGAGTAAAAGAAAAGGCGTAGTAGGTAAAAGAGGCAAAAATATCCCAAGAACCCCAAGTGCCACAAAGAAGTTCCCTGCAAGAATCAAAGCCAACCTGTGTAATTTGCTTGTTGTTTTTCTTTTATTCATAATATTGTACTTTTCTTGCCGTGATTTTGCTCCATCATTCTATTCTGGAATTTAGCCTTTTAATTCCCATAATCAAAGACAAAATCTTGGTGAAAACCTATTAATAACCATATACAAAGTCATGAACAGACTATACCTCAATTGAACTGAGAAGTTGAATAAATTTTTGTGTGACAAATTCTGAAATTGATATTTTGTCATTTTCAGGTGCTTCCTTCATTAACTGTTGTTACTAAGCCGAAATCCACGTAAATTTCTCTACTCGGACCCGAATTCTAAAAAACATGAAAACCCACCAAAAAAGGATTTCCATTGAAGTAAAGATTTCACGTAAACTAAGCTGTTTTTTGACTAATCCGGCCTGCATTGCAGGTGTCCAGATTTCACCCCCAAATTTTAAGGCTGAATGTGGTCGAACAAAATTATAATAACACATTTGTAATTCAAGATTGTTTGCAAGCAGATCTTTATGCCTGGAATGACATGCTGTCCGACGTCCCAAATAAGCACAACTCTGTCGGATTGTAAGATTAAGTCGCTCTATGAATGAGGTGTTTATTGTGGAGGAATCCTCTGATTCAAGTAGGAGTTGTTCCATCTTTGACTTG
>SDBS01007310.1_pt1 | contig 10733 bp, 12 predicted proteins | sample 2277091 | NCBI WGS metagenome assembly SDBS01 (sample SAMN10404972, study PRJNA504765) | marine sediment metagenome | isolation source: marine sediment core GS10_PC15, 163 cmbsf | place: Arctic Ocean: Southern Knipovich Ridge | collected 2010 | reverse complement strand
GACCAGGAGGAAATCCGAAAAGAGCTCGAACGAATTTCAGGTTTAACTGCTGAAGAAGTGAAAAATATGTTGATCAAAAGCCTTGAGGAAGAATCGAGGCGGGATGCTCAGATCACTATCAATCTCATTGAAACTGAAGCAAAAGTAACTTCCGAGAAAAAAGCAAGAGACATACTCGCTTACACGATCCAGAAGGTCGCTTCAGATATTACTTCGGAAATCACAGTGACCTCGGTATCACTTCCCAACGATGAAATGAAAGGAAGAATAATTGGAAGGGAAGGTAGAAACATCCGGGCGCTGGAGACATTAACGGGTGTTGATATAATCATCGACGATACTCCTGAAGCAGTTGTTATTTCAAGCTTTGCTCCTGTCCGTAGAGAGATTGCCCGTGTTTAAATGGAAAGATTGATCGTCGATGGGCGTATTCATCCAGCCAGAATCGAAGAAGTCACTTCAAAGGTAACAAAAGAGATCAATCAGTTGATCCTGGAAGAAGGTGAAAAATCAGCCTTTGATCTTTCGGTACAGGGTTTAGCCCCTGAACTTATTCCCTATATCGGGCGGTTGCATTTCAGGACTTCATACGGCCAGAATATATTAGCACACAGCAGAGAAGTGGCAAATCTTTCGGGGATGATAGCCGCGGAAATCGGGGCTGATTCCGATCTGGGTAAACGGGGCGGCCTGTTGCACGATATCGGTAAAGCTGTTATCACCGAAGGGGAAGGGGGACATGCTATAATCGGTGCAGAACTGGCGAGAAAGGTCGGTGAGAGGCCTGAAGTAGTAAATATAATAGAATCCCACCACAATGATAGAGAACCTTTGTCAGTTGAAGCTGTGATCATCCAGGCGGCGGATGCTATATCCGCGTCCAGACCGGGTGCACGCAGAGAATCAATGGACGCTTACATAAAAAGACTGGAATCCCTTGAAAATATCGCCGAAAGTTTTGAGGGGGTTGAAAAATCTTTTGCCATACAGGCCGGGAGAGAGATCAGGGTAATTGTAAACAACGACAGAGTAGACGATGAAGTTGCAAAAAATGTGGCAAGGGAAATTGCCAAGAGAATTGAAAAAGAATTGAAGTATCCCGGAAGGATCAAGGTAACACTCATAAGAGAAACCCGAATAGTTGAATACGCAAGGTAGCACCGGGCACCTGATACAAAATTGTATGCATAGAATTCCATTCATGCTTGGTCCGTTGTATGTGTCTTGTGAAAAATGAATCTCTCGGGCAGGTTGGGGTTTGGACAAAGATCATATTGTAGTGGTTGTAATCGGAGATATTATTGGCGAACCCGGGCAGAAGGCGCTTTTTCTGAGCCTGTCAAAAATCATTAATGAAAAAAAAGCGGATTTTGTCATTGCGAATGGTGAAAATGCTGCAGGCGGTTTCGGCATCACGGGAAAGATTGTGGGAAGGCTGTATTCATATGGTATTGACTGCATAACCTCAGGAAATCATGTATGGAGAAACAAAGAGATATATAAGATCCTTGAAGATAACCATAAAGTTTTAAGACCAGCTAATTATCCCAGCGGTACCCCCGGCCGGGGGTGGACAATCATCAATAAAAACGGTATAAAACTCGGTGTATTGAGTCTTCTTGGAAGAATATTTATGGAGCCGTTGGAATCCCCTTTTAAAACTGCGCGCAAAGAGCTTGCCTGCATACGAAAGGAGACAAAATACACAATTGTTGACTTTCATGCAGAAGCCACAAGTGAAAAAGTGGCGATGGGATGGTATCTTGACGGTATCGCAAGCGCGGTTGTCGGTACACACACACATGTTCAAACAGCGGATGAGCGTGTTCTTCCGGGGGGAACAGCCTATATCACGGATATAGGTATGACCGGCCCGTTCGACTCTATAATCGGTATGAGAAAGGAAAATGCGCTGAAGAAGTTAGTAACTATGATGCCTTCAAAGTTTACAGTCGCTGAGAATGATCTCCATATAAACGGCGCTGTAATTTATATTGAAAAGAGTTCCGGTAAATCAATGATGATTGAGCGTATTAATGAGCAGGTTGTGATTTGAATTTATTAGATAAATCGGTAAGATGAAGGAAAGGCTGGATATACTTCTTGTAGAAAAAGAATTATTTGCGTCAAGGGAAAAAGCAAGGTCTTACATCATCGGCGGTCATATTACTGTAGATGGTGAAACTGTCATAAAACCCTCAGCCCTTATCCCGAGGATTGCGAGCATCAGGATTCACCTTCCGAATGAAGGGTATGTGAGCAGAGGGGGGACCAAGCTGGAGGGAGCGCTGGTAGATTTTCAGATTGATGTATCGGGTGCATATTGTCTGGATATAGGCGCGTCGACGGGCGGATTTACTGACTGTCTTCTTAAAAAAAGCGCCAGGTATGTCATCGCTCTGGATGTCGGGAAAAACCAGATCGATTACCGCTTGAGAAAAGACCCCCGCGTAAAGGTAATTGAGAAATTTAATGCGCGGTTTATCGATCAGCTTGAAACTGCGGTTCCTTTTGATGTTGTAACCATAGATGTATCCTTTATATCGGTTAAGAAAATTTTAAAACCGCTGATTCAGCTTATAGATGAAACTGTTCAAATAATTGTTCTTATCAAACCACAATTTGAACTTAACAGACCCTATAAAGGGTTCCGTGGTGTAGTTAAGGATCGTGATATCCATAAACAGATTCTTCAGGATCTGAACTGCTTCTTTTTCCAGGCAGGGTACACGGTTAAAGGTTACACGTTTTCACACATTAAAGGACCAAAAGGAAATATTGAATATTTTGTTTATCTGGGGAAAAAAGATCAGGAGTTAGAATCTGAAAAATGCGTTGATAACATCGAAAGCCTTGTGCAAAGAACATGGGAATTTTTTTAAATAGGAGCCGGAAATGACTAAATATCTATTCATAACCGGGGGGGTGTGTTCGTCTTTAGGAAAGGGGATAGCTGCGTCTTCCCTTGGCTGTTTATTAGAGTGCAGGGGATACAAAATTTGTATAATGAAGATGGATCCTTATATTAATATTGACCCGGGTACAATGAGCCCCTACCAGCACGGAGAAGTATATGTGACAGACGATGGAGCCGAAACAGACCTTGATCTTGGAAATTATGAAAGGTTTACATCACAATCTTTATCGAGGTTGAACAGTGTGACCACAGGACAGATATACAGTAAAGTTATTGAAAAAGAAAGAAGGGGGGATTATCTGGGCAGGACGGTTCAGGTGATACCCCATATTACAAATGAGATAAAAAGCAGGATAAGGCTTATTGATAAAAATAATAATCCTGACATTGTCATTGTTGAAATAGGCGGGACGGTCGGAGATATTGAAGGAATCCCTTTTCTTGAAGCGATAAGACAGTTCAGGCTTGAAACAGGTAAAGAAAACAGCCTGTACGTACACGTAACACTCATACCGGTTGTCGGCGCGGCCGAGGAACCTAAAACAAAACCGACACAGCACTCCGTCAGCAAATTGCGGGAAATTGGTATCAGCCCTGATATTTTATTGTGTAGAACCAAAGATGAATTGACAAATGAAATGCGCAGTAAAATTGCTCTTTTTTGTGATGTTGAAGAGAGGGCCGTTATTGCGGCAAGGGATATTAAAAAAACAATTTATGAGGTTCCGCTCATCCTTGGCGCCGGTAAACTGGATGACATAATTCTGGAAAAATTCGGTATACAAAAGAGAAAAATAAACCTCAAACACTGGGAAAAAATAGTTACCCAGTTAACAAGTGAAAAGGAAACAGTAAAAATCGCTGTTGCTGGCAAGTATACAGAACTCCACGACGCGTATAAAAGTATTTATGAAGCACTGGTCCACGGGGGTATTGAAAACGAGGTAAAAGTGGATATAATTAAAATAAAGGTTGATAATGTTGAAGATGAAAAACATTTGAGGGAAGCATACGAGGGTATACACGGAATACTCGTCCCCGGCGGTTTCGGGGAAAGAGGGATAGAAGGGAAAATTCTCACGGTAAAACATGCCAGGACGAAAAATATACCATTTTTTGGTATATGTCTGGGGATGCAGTGTATGGTTATTGAATTTGCAAGAAATGTGCTCGGGTTTACAGACGCGAACAGTACGGAGTTTGATATCGAGACGGAGTATCCGGTGATCAGTTTAATGGAGGAGCAGGATGGTGTGGCCAACCTCGGCGGTACGATGAGGCTTGGGTCACAACCTGCGATATTAACTTTGAAGTCGAAATTACGCGATGCCTATAATAGTGAGAAAATAAATGAAAGGCACAGGCACCGGTATGAATTTACCAATAAATACAGAAAAATAATGGAGGAAAACGGGCTTGTAATAGCCGCGACTTCACCTGACGGTCAATTGGTTGAAGCAGTAGAATATAAATCCCATCCCTGGGGAGTTGGAGTGCAGTTCCATCCGGAGTTTAAATCAAAGCCGGTCAAAGCCCATGAATTGTTTAATGCATTTATAAAAAACAGCCTCGATTTTAAAAGGAAAAAAGAAAAGGAAGCAAAGCATACCGAAAGGAGTGGTGCTATTGTTCAACAAACTTAAATCGGTCGGGATAATACTGTTGATAAGTGTTTCCTTGAGCGGATGTTTAAGTAAAGGAAAAGAAAGCCGGATCAATCAGGACAGCGATTCTTCGGAACCTGTCCCTGATTACATTTTGCAGGACGTAACCCACTACTACTATGAGAACGGCATAAAAAAATCGACGATCATGTTTGAGAGTGGTGAATATTATTCTGAAAGAGAGGAATTATATATTGAAAATTGTAATTATATATATTATAATAAAGATGGGACCATAAGTTCAAGGGGGAGTTCCGATAGGGCGAAAATATTTAACAATGGTTCTCTTATTATTTCCGAGGATAACGTAGTAGTTATCTCGGAGACAAATAATGCTGTACTGGAAACCGAGTATTTGGAGTGGCATGGTGATGAGGAGCAGTTTATTACCGACCGTTTTGTGACCATTACCAGGACAAACGGGGACATTATCACCGGCTATGGTATGCTTGCAGATTTATCAATACGTTTTGTTACAATTAACAAAGATGCAAAGGGCAGCTTCGCAGAGGATCAGGATTAAAATCGTATATGATATTATAAAACCGACAATGGGTTCTGCCGGTATAGATTAAAGAGGGATTTACCATTTCCAACAGGGCTAAGAATTGAAGTTTTTTCTTTTTACTTTGGTTTTTTTTGCACTGACCTTCCACTTATATGCTGACGCCTTCCTGGCAGAAGATCGCATCTATTACAGTGCGGATTCCTACAAAATCGATTATGAAAATGAGATAATTTACGCAAACGGGCATGCGTCATTCCGTAAGGAGGATAAGGAAGTCTACGCTGACAGGATCGTTATCTATTACGCTAAGGGGCAGAAATGGGCGCAGCTTTTTAATAACGTTGTCGTGTTAAACGAGATAGATAATAACAGGATTAGCGGAGATTATGGAGAGGTTCTTTATAATGAAGATATTTACACTGTTAAGGGTAATACAGTGTATACGGATGAAGAAATCGAAATTACATCGGACGCGGTTTCAACATATAAAGGTGAGGAAAGTATGTTTTCCGGAGATGTGCGGTACATTGACAGCAATTACGAGATAACGGCACCTGTTTTAAGTATTGTTAATGATATCGCCACCTTTAAAAAAGAAAGTGAAGCGCTGCATTTGGAAAGCGGTGACATGATATACTGCGATACAATCAGTATTAATACAAACACAGGAGATGCGGTTTTTCTGGAAAGGGTATTATATGTACAGGAGGAAGAGGAGGGGGAGGACGCTCTTCTCATAAGGTCCGATACGGTCAGATATTTTCAGGAAAGCAACACTTATATATTTCTGGGTAATGTCTTTGTATTAAATAAGGATTTTTCGGTACAATCTACGGTCGCGCGGTATATGAGTGATGCAGGTATTCTAAAAGCGTCGGGAGATATAGTTTTACAGGAGGATGAGAAGTACACCTATTGCAACAACGCAAACTATGATGAAAACACCGAAAAAACTGTATTGTATAATAAAGTGAACGGAATTTTATTCAACACCCGGAATTAATAAACGCGGTATACAGGAATGCACATTGCACACGATTTCCGTAAACAACCTTGTAAAGATATATAAAAAAAGAAAAGTCGTTAGGGATGTTAGTTTTGAAATCCGCGCGGGAGAAGTGGTTGGTCTGCTCGGGCCGAATGGTGCAGGGAAGACAACTGTTTTTTATATGATAGTGGGGTTTATCAACGCTGACAGTGGGAATATTATGTTCAATGATATTGATATTACATCTTATCCGATGTTTAAACGGGCGCGATTGGGTATAGGCTATTTACCTCAGGAATCATCGGTTTTTAGAAAATTAACTGTTGAACAGAACATACTTGCGGTTCTCGAGAATATGTCGCTAAAAAGAAAACAACGTTTTGAGAGGATGGACAGGCTGGTAAACGAGCTTGGCGTGGATCATGTCAGGAGGCAGAAAGCATATACCCTGTCAGGAGGGGAAAGAAGGAGGGTGGAAATTTCACGTGCTCTCGCACTGGAACCGAAGTTTTTATTATTGGATGAACCTTTCGCAGGTGTGGATCCCATAGCGGTATTTGATATACAGGGTATAATAAAACGCTTAAAAGAAAAAGGGCTCGGAATTTTAATAACCGACCACAATGTGCGTGAGACTTTAAAAATTACTGATCGGGCGTATATCATGAATGAAGGGGAAATACTCGTTTTTGGAAGCAGTGAGGAGCTTGTTAATAATGAAGAGGCAAAAAGAATTTATTTAGGTTTAAATTTTACAATTTAATCTGGTTTTTTTTTTGAAATAGGTTATTTTTATTTGTATAGTGGATTAATCCTGTTATATAGGGGGAGAAGTTCAAAACATGTTCCATTCGGGTATTACACAACAAGGAGTCGAAAGTTGGAGATAAGACAAGAGATCCAGTTGAAGCAGATTCAAAAGCTGATTATGACACCTCAGCTCCAGCAGGCGATTAAAATGCTGCAGCTTTCGAACATCGAACTCAATGAAAAGATCGAAGAAGAGCTTATGGACAATCCGGCACTGGAAATGGATGAGAAAAATAGTGATTACGAGACGAACCTTGACAAAGATCTGATCCTGAAAAAATTGTCTTCGGAGGAAAAAGATACGGCGTATGAAGATGGATTGTATGATGAATATTTTTTTAGTGACAGGTCTTTCACCCGAAGTGACCGAAATATCGGGGAGGATAAAAAGAGAGAATTTATCGAGGGGGCTATATCCAGGGAAGAAACTCTGCATGAATACCTTTTATGGCAATTGAGGTTGGTAAAGATACCGCACGAGGATTTTAATATCGGGGAGATCCTGTTGAGTTATATTGATTCAAAAGGTTACCTTCCTGTTCCTTTGAATGTAATTTCCGATGAGTTGAATATCCCTCTGGAAAAACTCGAAGAGCTCCTTGTCATTATCCATAGTTTGGACCCTCCCGGTGTCGGCGCGAGAGACATAAAGGAATGTTTGCTCCTTCAATTGAAATACAGGGGTTCATATCCCCTGGCTGAAAAAATCATCAATGAATATCTCAATGAAATAAAATTGAAAAAGTATGACAAAATAGCAAAGAAGTTGAAGGTGTCGGTCAACATGGTAAAGGAAGCATTTAATATCTTATCAAAACTTGAACCCTATCCCGGGCGGCAGTTTTATTCAAACGAAGTTAAATACATTATACCTGAAGTGAGCGTGGAGGAAAGGGACGGCAAGCTCGAGGTTATTCCCAACAATTATTCCATACCCAAGTTAAAAGTGAATAGCTATTTTGAAAAGCTGTTAAGAAAAAATAGCGGTGATAAAAGAATTAAAAATTTTGCTTTAGATAAGATCCAGAGGGCTAAGAGCTTTATACACTCCATAGAGCAGAGAGAAAGTACACTTGTAAGAGTAATGAAAAAAATACTCGATGAGCAGAAAGGTTTTTTTGAAAAAGGTCCCAAATATCTCAAACCCCTGACATTAAAAGACGTGTCTGTTCATCTCGACCTGCACGAGTCTACGATAAGCAGGATCACTTCCTCGAAGTATGTTCAAACATCATTCGGTGTATTTCAGCTGAAATTTTTCTTTTCAAACCCAATTCCTTCTAAAGGGGATAGAGATTATTCTTCGACAAGTATAAAAGAGATGCTAAAAGATATTATTCAAAGTGAGGGGACAACAAAACACCTCAGTGATCAGAAGATAGCGAATTTGTTTGCTAAAAGGGGGATTAAAATTGCGAGACGGACTGTAGCAAAATACAGAAAGGGATTGAAAATTTTACCATCAAATTTGAGGGGGTAAAAATGAACGTTTCATTTATTGGAAGAAAAATAAAGATTACACCTGAAATAAGGGAGCATATTGAAAAAAATATAAAAAAATTGGATTATTTTGCGGACCACATATATGATTTTAAGCTGATATTAAAAAAGGAAAGACATACCTTTCTGGCTGAAGTCAATATTAACGTTAAACGGAAAATAATACATATTTTTACGAAAACAGAAGATTTACATAGTGTCATTGATACGCTGTTTGATAAAATAGAGGTTAAGATAAGGAGATATAGAGACAAGCTGATAAATAAAAGAATTATTCCCCTGAAGGAAAACATAGTTGAACATGAAGAGCAAGAAATGATTTCTTCGGGATTTGAGGAATCCGCATAGAGCAGTTTGTGTAATCTGCTTCTCACTTAAACAAAAATAGAATAATTTACATAATATTGTGAGAAACCGGTATCAAAATGGGAAGAGCTGAAAAAATTAATGTTGTAACTGTTGAGAGGCTGCTGGAGCTCGCTCAGGAGGAAGACCTGCTTCATTTGAAGGCCGTTACAGGGGAGAGCACGCTTAAAAGAGAGATCACGACGTATGATATAAACAGGCCCGGCCTGGCATTGGCTGGAGATTACGATTTTTTTGATTATGACAGGATCCAGGTGTTCGGCCGGGGTGAATATCATTATCTCATGAAAATACTGAAGAAGAACAAACTCGATAGTATAAAAAAATTTTTCAGTTATCCTGTGACCTGCATTATATTTTCCAACGGTCATGAACCCCCGGCTGTCATTACCAAAATGGCTGAAAAAAAGGGAGTTCCCATAATCGTGTCAACTCTTCCGACAAATATTCTTACAACGAGGCTCACAAAGGTACTCGAAGACGCGTTTGCGCCCAGTACGAGCATGCACGGAGTTTTAGTTGAGGTTTTCGGCGTAGGTATCCTGATCATCGGGAAAAGCGGTGTTGGAAAGAGCGAATGCGCCCTTGAGCTAATTGAAAGGGGCCACCGGCTGGTAGCCGATGATGTTGTCGACATACGGTCGATCGGGGGCACTTTTCTTATTGGAAGCGGAGCAAAGCTGATACGGCATCACATGGAGATACGGGGGTTGGGAATAATCAATATCAACCACCTGTTTGGTGTGGGGGCGATAAGAGACAAAAAGCAGATACAGCTTGTCGTTAATCTTGAAGACTGGGCCGAAAAAAAGGAATATGACCGGCTTGGGCTCGAGGAATCAGTGTATGCCATACTGGGTGTGGAAGTGCCGCTTCTCACAATCCCCGTCGGGCCCGGACGCAATATACCTATTTTGATTGAAACAGCGGCTATGAACTTCAGGCTTCACAAACTCGGGTACAACACAGCAAAAGAGTTCAATAAAAAACTCATGAAATGGATCGAAGAAGAAAAAAAGAGCGAAGGTTCCGGTTGAGACAGGTTAATAAGCAGGCACGTTAATAATGATTGAAAAAGATATAATAATAAAAAATAAAACGGGTCTGCATGCGCGGCCTGCAGCTATAATAGTCCAGAGGGCAAACGAATACCGCGCTGACATTTTTCTTGAAAAGGATGGTGACAGAATAAACGCTAAAAGTATTATGGGCGTTATGATGCTGGCTGCAGCGGAAGGGGTTGCTCTCAAAATCATTGCCGAAGGTGAAGACGAAAGAGTCGCGGTTGATACCATTTCAACTCTTCTGGAATCTGATATTGATGATGAGGCTTGATCATGAAAATAATCTCTGTAATGAGTGTGGTTATCCTCCTTTTCTTTATGAACCCGGTGCCGGGTGCTTCCTCTGAAATGACTAGACATACAAAAAAGGACCCGATATTCGCAGGGGCTCTATCATGGTACATGCCGGGGTTAGGTCAGATGTACGCCGGGGATCTGCTGAAAGGTGTCGTGTTCTTCGTGATCGAAGAGGCGCTCCTTGTGGGCACCGTTTTGAGTTTTGCTGAGTTAAAACTTGATGTGACCGGCGATATAGATATAGGGCTTAGCATCAAGTCCAAAGATAATCCGGATAGAAATGAACAGAGGGTTGGAATAATCCTCGGTGTTATCTTTATCGGAGTTCATTTTCTCAACATCATTGACGCCGTAAATACCACGCGTACTTACAACAGATCTCAGCCTGTGAACGTTTACGTGGACGTTGACAGTGGCACCGCTGGTAATAAATATAGTTTTGGTTTCAACAGCACATTTTGAAAATCATCACCCTGATAAACTGAAAAGTGCGAAAATCACTAAAACCCTCCATTCGATGAATTTATGGATATTTGTGAGTAATTGGGGTTAAAGGTATATTCAATGAAAAAAATGGTGTTATGGTTGATATTAATTTCAATATTTTTTACGTTTGTAT
>SDBS01007309.1_pt1 | contig 10734 bp, 9 predicted proteins | sample 2277091 | NCBI WGS metagenome assembly SDBS01 (sample SAMN10404972, study PRJNA504765) | marine sediment metagenome | isolation source: marine sediment core GS10_PC15, 163 cmbsf | place: Arctic Ocean: Southern Knipovich Ridge | collected 2010 | reverse complement strand
TCTTGTGACTTTATAAATGGCAAGGGCATTTCTAAATCTTGAAGGACAAGACGAAACGAGTTTTTCGTCAGCAGGAGGGTAATCAGCCTGGATATCAGCTTCTGGAAGAGCATCTGTGTTTTTGTCATTTGCCGCAGATTCGAGTGATTCTTCGAGAGAGCGAGTTCTTTTTCCGAAGAAAGGCCCCAAGTTGTCACGCTCGAGATCATCAAAGAACATAACCCTTCCGAGTTCACCGCGGAGGCGACGAACTTCGCGTAGGCCCATTGCGCCCATAACCTCGATCAATTGTGAATGAAATGAACCTATCAGATTAATTATCCGCTGTGAGCTCCAATCAACTGGTGCCGAGTTAATTTCTACGGGACAACTTTTTCTTTTGGAGCAATCTTTGCAAAGTCGACAGCCTAATGCGACGAGCAAAGCTCTATCTAATGTAATACCATCAGCTCCGCAGGCGATAGCCTTAGCAATATGTTCAGCTAAAGCAATTCCTCCGCTTAAAAGAACAGTGACTTGATCTCTTAGGGATTGTTCGAGTAGAGCAAAGTGGACTTCCTTTAAAAGCTCAATTATAAAAGTATCATCTTTTTCCCCGAAGCCTTTACCATTATAATTTGCCTGGAGATGAATTATGCCTGCACCTTTAGCCGCAAGGTTTATTGCTCGTTCAACAGCATTTTCATCCAGACCCAGGCGTACTGAAACAATTATGCCAGGATTGGAAGCGGTTATTTTTTCAATTATTGCCGGAAGATTTTGTGACCACACAAGCTCTACGATAGCCACTCCATGCAAATCTTTGACATTATCACAAGCAGGATCGAATTTTACGATAAGGTGGTCCTGATGTTTTTTGAGTATACCCTTAGCGTCACTCAAGGAAGCAACGGCGAAGCTATTAACTCCGACTGCAGCTGTGGCGATCGCTTCTTTTGTCGAATCTGTAACGAAGTTGTTATCTGGCAGATCAAGTATTACAGGTATTGGAATTTCGGTAAAGGGCGGCATCTCGGTAACAAGATTGCCTTGTTCGTCGAATTGCAATCGTTCGGGGCGTCTTCCCAATTCTAAAACGGTGGAAATATATTCCCGTCCGTGTATTCCGTCCCTTGTAGGCCGAACGATCTCGGACATATCGGTCCACATCGAATCAAAGTCTGTATTTACAAATAAGCCGCGGTAGCCAGCACCAGAGACAGGGACTTTTCCGTTCTCAGCCTGGTTCCATATATTAGTGAGAATCTCAGGACTCGAGTATTCATCACCGAGATTTTTGTATTCCGGATTGGGCATGCGAAAGATGATGTTTTTTTTGCATTCCTGAACGCAACGCATACAGCTTATACAGTCTACATCGGCGGTATCAACAACTTGTGGTGTGTCAAAATTTCTTTTTTTGTAGACATCATACACGCAGGCATTGCGTTTGACGCATTGCAAGCAGCCTAGACATCCATCATTTTCTATAGCACTAAACCTCGGTACTGGAAAGAACCTTGGTTCTGTCAATTTAACTTCAATATGATATTTTTCTGCCATATTCTTTTCTCATATTTTATATCTAATGCAAGGTCAGGAAATCCTGTTCATCTATCCAATTTCAGGTCGCGGAAGCAGTCCGGCGGCTTTTATTATATCTGGTAAAAGTCCCTCAGCTTCTATCGCCTGAAGATGGACACCCTTGATTCCGCTTAAGTTCTTTACAGCCTCGATAAGTTCAAGAGTTATCTTGAGGCCTTCTGCTTTTGGATCAGCTGAATCTTTCATTCTATTGATCATTTCGTCTGGAACTTCAATTCCGGGAACGTTATTGTTCATATATTTGAGCATGCCAGCCGAACGCGGGATAATGATTCCCGGCAAAATTGCGGCTCTTTCGGTTAGGCCCATATCCTCGGCACGTCTTACGGCTTCGGCAAAACGCTTGATGTCATAGACTGCCTGGGTCTGGATGAAGTTAGCACCAGCATCAATTTTCTTTGCAAGTCTTATCGTTCTAAATTTCTCAGGTGGGCCGAACGGTGTCCATGCCGCACCAATGAAGAATGGTGCCGCCGGTGAGATCGAATCTCCTCCGTCCTGGACAGCTTTATCGCCAAGGCCTTTTACAATCGATATCAACTGGATCGAATCAATATCATAGACGTTCTTGGCTCCGGGGTGGCCGTTGAGTTTGCCACCTGCACCAGCTGATTGATGGTCGCCGGAAAGACAGAGGACGTTTCTCAATCCTAATGCCCATGCACCGAGCAGATCCGACTGTATCGCAATGCGGTTTCTGTCGCGGCATACTATCTGCATTACCGGCTCAAGACCTTCCTGCAGAAGGATTTTTGAAGCTGCTATACTTGACATACGAACGACTGCTGTCTGGTTGTCGGTTACGTTATAAGCATCGGCAATGCCTTGAAGGATTCCCGCTTTTTTTACTACCTCAGCAGGATCAGGTCCTCTAGGTGGGCCCATTTCCGCAGTTACGGCGAAATGACCGTCGGCAATAATACGTTCCAGATTACTTCCTACAAGTGTCTTCATTATCTCAGGTCCTCCCTGATTATTCTTTTTGGACCACCATGACGCGAATTTGACCAGTCCTTTGTCTTTTTTATTTTTGAGAGTGATTCGAGCTGGCCTCGTTGGTCCGCACGTTCAACAATAAGGTTCCAGATACAATCGACATCCTCATTGGTCTCACATTTTCCACTCTTACGAGTTCCGCCGCAAGGCCCATTTAAGAGGCTCTTAGCACAGCGGGCTATGGGACATAAGCCAAAAGTTTCGCCGAGAACACAGTCACCGCAGGCCGAACATCTTGAGGCCCATAAGCCATCTTCTTCACGGATGGTCAGGGCTGATGTGTTCACGCCGGGATAGACTGGCAGGGGATCGTATCGCTCAGCTAATGCTTGTATGCCGATACCGCAGGCGATGCTTAATATAGCATCGACTTTGGCTGCCTTTTCGGCGATTTCCTCGACAAACTCCCATTCGCATTGTTTTTCGAGTGTGCACGTTTCTATCTCAACGGAGTGGCCCTGTTTTTTTAAAGCCATCCTAAGCAACGGTGCGAGTGTTTCTACTTCCTTTTCGCCGCCGGCGGCACATTCTGCTACACAAGTAGCACAGCCAACCAACAACACTTTTTTGTGGCTCTTTAACTTTTCGATAAGTTCGTCAAGAGGTTTCCATTCTGCAAAAATCACTGGCTTTCTCCTTTCTTCATAGGATTTGGACCTAAAGGCCTGACTTCATCAGCACGGGCCTTTGCCAGATTTATTAATTCTTCTGATGATTGTAATATTTTACGGCTGATACCGACGCGCTGGGGAGCGTATCCGATCTTTTCAAGTAGGCCTCGAATGTATTCAATGCGTTTTTCGGCACGAAGACTTCCTATAAGGAATTTACAGCCTTTTTCGGGACAAGCGACAACCTCAACAGCGTCGGCGCCTGATTCAAGTATTCTGAGGATATATTGGACCTCGACCTTGCTGCTGCATGGCATCATTTTAGTGCGAATGGAAAAACCCGAAGTCTGCTGGGATAGTGCGCATAAATGTTCCTCTTCGCAAAGACTGCGTTGACAAAAAAGGACTACAACCTCAGGGTCCCGACAGGGGTTTTGGGAGCTTCTACTCATCATATTGTCTTTCTTGATACTAAAAGAGACACATATCTCAAAAAAAACGCATTCCTAATTGGAAAGACCCGGTGAGAATCCCGGGTTCTTTCCAGCAGTTCTTTGTCCTATGAGCCCCACACTATACCACAATTAACAGCTATGGGCAAGGATAAACCTTAAATTTTTAATTTCAAAGCTATTTCAAAATAATCCTATTTTAAAAACAACATCTCCGCATAAGTCGGCAACGGCCAGATCTCTGCGTCAACAATGGTTTCCAGTTCGTCAGCGGATTCTCGCACAGTCTGCATGGCTGGAATGACATTGCTTTTATAATCTTCAGCCTGCTTGGTGGTATCATCAATTTCACCGGCTTTGGCTACTGTTTTATCAAGTGCCTCAATACCGTTTTGCAATGATTTCATTAGGCTACAGATTTTTTTAAGCATTACTATCTGAGTATCAGCATCAATACCAGCGGCACTTACCTCCCTGACAGCATTGCCCAGTTGTGCTGAATATGCGGCAACTGCTGGCAGAATCTGTCGCTTGCCAATGTTCAGCATTGTCTGAGCTTCAATATTAATTATCATGCTATACGCTTCCAGTAGAACTTCAGTTCGGGCTGCCAATTCAGCTTCAGATAATACATTGTGTTTCTTAAAAACGTTCACATTTTCTTTGTCCATAATTGTTTTTAGAGAGTCAACAGTCGCACGAATATTCGGTAAGCCACGTTTAGCGGCTTCTTTTACCCATTCGTCGGTATAATTGTCGCCGTTGAAGACCACACGTTTGTGCTCAATCGCTATTTTTTGGAGCATTTTCTGAGCTGTTGCGTTAACGTCATCTGCTTTTTCCAACTCATCGGCAATTTCACCTAAGATGTCGGCAACTATCGTATTGAGCACAAAAGTTGGACCAGAGGTTGATTGTGTTGAACCGACCATTCGGAACTCAAACCGATTGCCTGTAAACGCAAACGGTGAGGTACGGTTGCGGTCGGTACAATCCTTCGGCAGAGGCGGCAGGGTTGAAATTCCCAGTTTCAATTCGCCGCCTTGCTTTGATGTCTTTGCTCCGCCAGCAGCTAATTGTTCAAAAATATCTGTTAATTGATCGCCCAGGAAAACTGAGACAATAGCTGGTGGTGCTTCGTTAGCACCAAGCCGATGCTCGTTGCCGGCATTGGCAACACTGGCCCGCAAAAGATTGGCATATTTATCGACCGCCTTGACAATGGCACAGAGCATAACCAAAAAGACCATATTGTCATGCGGTGTATCGCCAGGATCAAGCAAATTGATACCATCATCTGTTACCATGCTCCAGTTATTGTGCTTGCCTGAACCATTCACTCCGGCAAACGGTTTTTCGTGCAACAGGCAAACAAAATCATGACGGGTAGCGACTTTTTGCAGTGTTTCCATTGTCAGATGATTATGATCCGTGGCAACATTAACCGTAGCGAATACCGGTGCCAACTCGTATTGTGCGGGGGCAACCTCATTATGCTGAGTTTTCGCGGAAACGCCTAGTCTCCACAGTTCGACATTCACTTCGTGCATGTATGAAGCAACTCTTTCGTGCAGCGTACCAAAGTAATGGTCATCCATCTCCTGGCCTCTTGGTGAAGCGGCACCGAAAAGTGTCCTTCCTGTCAGAACAAGGTCGAGACGTTTCTCGTAGAACGAACGGTCAATAAGAAAATATTCCTGTTCAGGTCCGAGCGTAGCGAGTACATGCTGCGAACTTTCATTACCAAGAGTGCGAAGGACACGCATTCCTTGTTTATTCAGTGCCTCCATTGATCGCAACATGGGAGTTTTTTTATCCAGAGCTTCACCGTTGTAGGAACAGAAGGCGCTGGGAATATACAAGGTGATATTTTTGCCGTCTTCTTTGACAAAAACCGGCGAAGTGCAATCCCAAGCTGTATAGCCGCGAGCCTCAAACGTTACTCGTAGACCTCCAGAGGGAAACGATGATGCATCAGGCTCACCCTGACACAATTCCTTGCCGCTAAACTCCATCATCGTAACGCCTTCGGAAGTTGGTGAAATAAAAGAGTCATGTTTTTCCGCTGTCGAGCCAGTCATCGGCTGAAACCAATGACAATAGTGCGTAGCACCTTTTTCGATGGCCCAATCCTTCATTGCGTTAGCGATTACATCAGCTATACCAGAGTCGAGAGGCTGGTCGCCGGAAATCGTTTTTTTCAAAGATTTGTATACATTTTTTGGTAAGCGCTCACGCATAACCGAGTCATTAAAAACGTTTGATCCAAAAACTTCTGTTACTGGTTCATCATGTCCACACATTTTACTTCTCCTGTTTTTCATTAAATTATTGTTATAATTAACAGAGTTTACTGACTCTAACCGATTGCCGTTGCACCTCTTTCTTCAGTACGAATACGAATGCCAACAGTCATTTTTAATATACCACATACTAATATGCTTGCCAATAGAGTAAAAATAACAATTTTCGCTGTGACAAGAAGTTGAGAAAAGAATGAGACTCCTCCTCTGCCGCCGACCATCGCCATCAGTGAATTGATTGCCGCTAAACCGGAAATGTTCTGTAAATTGCCCGCGATTGTCACATTAAATCCGAACCTGCCAACTTTTCATCTAGTACCAAAAAAGTGCCCCGCACCTTGACGATGCTGGACACTTGATAGATTTTGAAAAGAACCCATTTGACCCAATTGTTTGATCTGTTCAGCCAATAGCAGCGTCACCCTTATCGCCTGTTCGAATACGTATGCATTCGACTAAATCCAGTACAAATATTTTGCCATCACCGATTTCACCGGTTTTTGCGCCTTCTATAATTGCACCGATTGCTTGCTCGACAAAATCCTGATTCACTGCTATTTCAAGCCTCAACTTTTTGAGCAGATTTACTTCGAATTTAATGCCTCTGTAGCTTTCCTCGTACCCATGCTGTTCGCCGCAGCCCATGGCATTGGTGATAGACATCTTGCAAACATTAGCCTTATACAAGGCTTGCTTTACATCTTTTAGTTTATGCGGTTGAATATATGCTATTATAAGCTTCATTTTATTGATCTCCCTGGGATCTGGTTATTTATGTTGTAGTAAATATCTGGAATCCATTATAAGCTTCCATGCCATGCTCACCGATATCAAGTCCTCTTAGTTCTTCTTCCCGACTTACTCTAAGACCGATAGTAATATCAATCAACTTAAATACTATGCCCATGGAAACCAAGATAAAGGCTATGGCACTTACTACTCCTACAATCTGAATTCCCAATTGCATGGGATTTCCGCCATAAATAAGACCATTATTGGCCAAGCCTAACGAAGTCTTTCCAAATATTCCCACACACAGTGTCCCCCATACTCCGCACATTCCATGGACAGGAATTGCACCGACAGGATCATCAATTTGTAGTTTATCAAGCAACTCAACTCCCCTTACAACAATATAACCTGCTATTCCGCCGATTACTATTGCAGCCCATGGTTCAACATATGCACAAGGTGCAGTAATCGCCACAAGGCCTGCCAAAGCTCCATTCATTGCCATCGATAAATCGGGTTTGCCGAATCTTTTCCAAACAGTAGCCATTGCAACAATGCCCCCCATAGCCGCTGCTAAGTTGGTATTGATCGCAATTCTCCCGATCAAAGAACCATCACCAACAGAAAGGGTTGAGCCAGCATTGAATCCAAACCACCCAAACCACAGGATAAACACTCCTAAAGATGCCAACGGGATGTTGTGGCCTGCAATGACATTGGGTTTACCATCAACACCATACTTGCCCTCTCTTGGCCCTAAAATTTTCGTTCCCGCCAGAGCCGCAAAACCACCAACCATATGAACCACCGTTGAACCGGCGAAGTCGGCAAAGCCCATGTTGCTTAACCATCCGCCTCCCCAAATCCAGTGACCTATAATAGGATAAATAAACGCTGAAATAACAAAAGAGTAAACCAGATACGCCTTAAATTTCATCCGTTCAGCCATACTGCCGGCAACTATTGTTGCTGCTGCTCCACAAAAAGCCGCCTGAAATAACCAAAATGCATATAGCGGTATTCCATTAGCCGTAGGCTCAAGACCAAGTAAACACCAACCTTTTAGCCCAACAAAATCATTGCCATCACCAAACATCAAGGCGTATCCAATTATGAAAAAACCCAGCGAAGCCATGCAGAAATCCAAAAAGTTCTTGGTCAGAATATTACATGTATTCTTGGCCCTGATAAATCCAGCCTCTACCATACCGAAACCAGCCTGCATAAAAAAGACCAGAAAGGCCCCCAATAAAACCCACATCGTATCCAGACCTTGTCTCAAATCCCCCAAATTGATAGTGTCCTCACCCGCTACAGCAGTTTCACAGGCAAACATCAATACCACAAATGTCATAAAAGCCAAGCTGCTCAATTTTATGAATCCATTTTTTCCGCTTGCCATCGTTACTTTCTCCTACAAATTATTAGCAATACATTTTCACGTCAGACCGAATAAAACAATAAACATCACTAATTCCTAGCAATCGCTGTGCCTAAATTGCAGATATGTTTTTAAGTGTTTACTGGAACAGAAGATATAGACTTGGCAGTATAGAAGCTGTTTTTCGGAGGCGCTACATTTATGTCACAAGTTCGCAAGGTCGTAACATTTTTGTATCACAGTACGAGCTTGAATTCGACTCTTAAATTTTGTCTAATGCTAAAAGAGTGTCCCGCACTTTGACGGTGCGGGACACTCAAACAGATTTTTAAAAGAACCCGTTTGGCCCAATTATTTGGTCTACTCAGCCAATAGCGGCGTTACCCTTGTCGCCTGTACGGATACGTATGCACTCAGCAAGATCCAGCACAAATATTTTGCCATCACCAATTTTACCTGTGCGTGCCCCTTCGATAATTGCGTTGACTGCCTGCTCGACAAACTCTTGATTAATTGCTATTTCAATCCTTACTTTTTTGAGCAGGTTCACTTCAAATTTAATGCCTCTATAGCTTTCTTCATATCCATGCTGTTCGCCGCAACCCATGGCATTTGTTATAGACATTTTTTTAATTTCTGCTTTGTACAGGGATTTTTTAACATCCTGTAGTTTATGTGGTTGAATATATGCGATTACAAGCTTCATAATCCGATCCTTTCTAATATTTACAGAGTACTGAAAATCTGGAACCCATTGTAAGCTTCCATACCATGTTCACCGATATCAAGCCCTTTTAGTTCTTCCTCAGCGGTAGTTCGCAGTCCAACTGTTTTCTTGATTATGGTAAACATTACCAATCCGATGATAAACGCCCATGCGAAGCATGCTCCCACACCGTAAAATTGTATGCCAAGCTGACTGAAGCCGCCACCGTAAAATAAACCCGTGTTTGCATCACCTATACCAAGAACAGCTTCTGCATTGAAGAGGCCACAAGCGATAGTTCCAAATGCACCACAAACACCATGCACAGAAACCGCTCCGACAGGATCGTCAATCTTTAGCACTTCGTCAATAAACAATACGCTCAATACCACCAGTGCTCCAGCAGTAAGGCCGATTATTAGTGATCCCATAGGCGTTACGGTATAACAGCCAGCGGTAATTGCTACCAAGCCTGCTAATGCGCCATTTAATGACATAGAGGCATCAGGTTTTTTGCCTATCAACCACGAGATAATCATTGCCATGATGGCCCCTGCCGCTGCCGCCAAATTAGTAGTTACAGCTATGCGTCCGATTTCGCCGTTACCGACAGTGGTACTGCCTGAATTAAATCCAAACCATCCAAACCACAGTATAAAAACACCAAGAGCCGCAAGCGGTATATTATGACCAAGAATAGCCTTTGGTTTCTTGTCAGGGCCAGTATATTTGCCCAGACGAGGACCAAGAATAATAGCACCAGCCAATGCCAACCACCCGCCGATAGAATGTACTACGGTAGAACCGGCAAAATCGATAAATCCGAGTTTTTCTAGCGGCTGTTTACTGATGGCGGCCGATACGCAAATAGGACGGCAGGCATAACGGGAAACATACATAACCTTACGCCCTCTGCGAAAGCCATGGGCGTTTTTTTTGCTGGTATCGACTCCCCTAGCTGCCGGACAAATCCAGATTGCTAACTTAATTCGGCTTTTTTAAGCGACTGGTAATGTCCGTATATGGACTCCCCCTCGTTTGCAAGCAATCTGTATCTGGCAGACATGGCACGACTGCATACGTATATCCGGCCTCTGAAGTTGGCATACGTTGATGCCGGGCCATAATGGTTTATTCGCGCGTCAGTCCCAATCGCTTTGTCGTACTTTCAAGTACGTGGACATTGCCGGGTTTCCCTGACGTCGGTTCGACCTGTTTGCCATTATGCAGTTTGCTTAAGCAATCGTCTTGGAGGGTCTCCTTTTATATCCCGCCTCAGCCTATGGCGAAGTCAGGATCGTAATCAGTTTTGTTGCGCAGTATGGCCCAGGCCATGCGTGCGTTCTTGTTGGCCAAGGCTACAGCAGCAACGTTCGGATGCCGCCGTGTAGCGATCTCAGTGACCCAGCGACTGAGCGGGTCATCTTTGTGTTTCGCGCTAGCCACCACCGATCTGGCACCATGGATCATCAGCGTACGAAGATAGACATCACCGCGCTTACTGATGCCAAGCAGGCGATGCTTGTCGCCCGAACTATGCTGTCTCGGCGTGATGCCGATGCCAGCAGCCATCTGCCGGCTCTTGTGATACTGCCGCGCATCACCCACCGTGGCGATCATGGCGGTGGAGGTCATCGGACCGATACCCCGCAGTTGCTGTAATCGTACGCAGTCTTCGTTGCCCTTAGCCAGTCGCTTGATGGTCTTATCCATCTCGCACAGGCGATCATCCAGAATAAGCAGGTCGTCCCACAGACCCTGCAGCAGGGAACGGAAGTAATGCGTCAGACCATTCTCCGCATCTTCAAGCCAGCACGGGATCGCAGCACGAAGTGAACTTAAATGTTTCGGCGCCACCAGGCCGTACTCGGCTACAAGACCACGGATCTGGTTGGCCTTAGCGGTGCGCCGAACCTTGAGCTCTTCACGGACACGGTGTGTCGCTTGGATGTCCTGCTGCTCCACCGTC
>SDBS01007307.1_pt1 | contig 10738 bp, 10 predicted proteins | sample 2277091 | NCBI WGS metagenome assembly SDBS01 (sample SAMN10404972, study PRJNA504765) | marine sediment metagenome | isolation source: marine sediment core GS10_PC15, 163 cmbsf | place: Arctic Ocean: Southern Knipovich Ridge | collected 2010 | reverse complement strand
TCAACCCGATATCAACAACTGGAACGGCCCAGATTCAGATTGTGTTCGCGCCCTTGATAGAAATCTGTTTGGTCAAAACATTGGTGGTTTATCCGTATCCTTAGGTATTCCTGTCGCTGATCCTGCTGCATACACATCTCAAACAGGAGGTTTCATATGGTCCAAGTCTGTGATGGATCAACTTATAGAGAACATATATCAAAATGGTCAAGTTTTAGGAGTTCCTCCAGGTTCTACGAATGTCTCAGATTTAGAACCTATTGTTCGTAACATATGTCTTACATCTCCAGGACTATGTGAAACTTTACTAGAAAACAGAGTGTGTGCAGGCGAAACATCATCAAGTGTCACTCTTAACCCTTTCAAACTTCCATTTTGTGGTTGTTATCTCGGTGATGAGTTTTATGCTAAATACGTTAATACATTTCAGGTTACAAAAGAATGTACACCGCTTTGTGCTCGTAATGGTAACATAGGGCTCGTCGAAGCTGATGGAATTACTCAGAATTTATGCAATCAAGATGTATGCATCATCGATGATGTAAATATACAAATAACGAACATGCAAGGACAAATTGGAAATGTTACATTCTCACAGACGTGCGGGGGGTGTAATAATGATCAATCCACGGCTACTTGCCAATGCGTCATACAAGGCGAAAATATTATTGCTACGGACGGTCTCATCAACGATATTAATATAGTGCAGGACTGCGGAGCTCAAAATTTTACATGCACTCAGATAATCGATGACGTAGAAACTCTTGTCAACTGTAACACGGGAGAACCTATTATGTTGCCACCTCCTGCTCCTATAGATGTCCCGTCAACAACTAATCCAGATTTCTTCAAACAGAATGAAACACTTTTTATCGCTGCAGGTACAATTGTTGTAATCATTCTTTTTGTGTTTATTATCATTGAGTTGTCCAGGAAGCACAAAACGGCATCCGACACTAATAAAACCTAATTAGTATAAAATAATCTAATTGATGTATTCTTATTTTAACCTCGTTATGATCAAATTATTCGTAAATATAAAGATCGATGGAACGTTACGAAATTTCATCAAATGTTATTTTTCCACCGCCTCAACTTGATGATATTCCTTACCCTACTAGTCCTCAACCAGTTTCACCCAATCATATTTCTAAACTACCAAGCATTAATCCTCCTGAAAATTCGTTTATTTGCAAACCTTGCTCATTCACTTTCTCTAGTTTTGAAGCGAGATATGAACATGAGAAAATGCATTTAAGAAAAGAAAAGAAATTTCGTTGTCACTACTGTACATCAACTTTTATAAATGAATCCCAAAAAAGACGTCATCATCGGGCTCATACAGGTGAAAGGCCTCACAAATGCAACACTTGTGGAAAACGTTTCGCAGAGAAAGCAAACATGATCGTTCATATCAGTACACATTTGAAACAAAAGCCTTTTAAGTGTCTTACCTGTGGGAAGCGATACACGCAAAAAGGAAGTTTGATAGCGCATGAACGAACTCATTCCGGTGAATTACCATTTCAGTGTAAAATTTGTGATACTAAATTTAGGACTAACGGCGTTCTTGGTGTTCATATGCGAGTTCATTCTAACGAGTATATGTTTAAATGTCCATACGAGGATTGCTCAGGCATGTTCAAACATAAATCAACATTGACCACACACAAACGAACTCACACTGGTCAAAAACCCCACATGTGTGAATTCTGTGGAAAATCATTTACAGACGGTTCCGCATTATTTTTTCATCGACGACGAAAACATTCAAATAAGCGTCCCCATTGTTGCAAAATTTGCCCTAAGGCGTTCTCTGACAACTCTTCTTTGAAGAGACATCAAAGTGTTCACACCAAAGAACGTAAATATCGATGTGACGTTTGCCAGAAAGGATTTGCCACAAGTGGTTCACGATCAGCACACTACAGAACTAAACGTCATATCAGAGCTCTCAATGTTCAGAATTAAGTATTCTCCATACCTGTAGCTTTTTAAAAGTAAACCGCATTTAATAACATGGGATCGAATTTAAAATTAACTGTCTAAACTTAAATGGAAAAATACGATCATTATTATTGGAACACAGCAGTTCCATTTTTAATCATGACCCAGAGGATAGGCAACCTTATAACATCTTTGAATAACTATTTTGTGTCTTTATTTCTGGATTCCGATCACATAGCATCAGACAAAGAGATATGTGATAAAATATGTACTTTCTCAATACTCTTAGAGTTTGAAGAAGAAATATCTAAAATGATGATTCGACTTAACTATAAAAATGGTTATTTTGTGAAGATGCACAGAGCTCCGAAGGATAGCAATTGGGATGATAAAATGGTTAATCTAAAAAATACTACAGGTATGGATGTTTTAATAAAATTTGTTAAATCTATTAGAATATGTGATGATTTGAAAAATTTCTCTGCTGTAAACATTCCTCTTCGTGTCTACTTTCAAGAATTTGTACCTGTCAATCCCCTGAATGAATTTAGAATGTTTGCATCTGAAGGAGGAATAACAAATATTCGCCATCTTTCTTTGAACGTCGAAGGAGAATCGGAGTACAATCCAGAAACTATTTTTACTCTTTGTGAGACAATGTATATGAACAATTTTTGCAAACAGTATCCAAAATGTGCTATCGATTTTGTGATATCTCGAGTCGATAAGATAAGAATACTAGAGATCAATCCATTCGACTCAACCACCGATCTCTATATCGGATCGACAGAAATCAGATTAGAGCAACAATAAAACATAAATTTAAAATTTTCACTATTGTCCAAAAGTGAAATAATTAATTATCTTTGTTATTGGTGAAAGAAATTCTCGATGCTCTGCGTGGAAATCTCTGATTTTAAAGTGACTAAGCCTCTTCCCGTTAAGCTATGTAACATTAAACCTCCTGTAGATTCATTCACCTGCATGTGTTGTCCGTTTGTTTCCCAATGGCCTGAAGCGAGGCGTGAACATATGGATATACATATAAAAGAAATATGGGGATTTCCATGCTCCTATTGTCCCTTGATTCTTAACACTAATTTGTACAGAATATATCATCATTGGACTCATACAGGCAAAAAACCATATGAATGCAACGTCTGTAAACAACTTTTTTTAGAGAAAGAAAATTTGGATATCCATGTCAATGAGCATTTGAAACAAAAACCTTTTCCATACGACATTCTGACATCAGATTGGAGAACCTATAAATTAGATCATTTAGGTAAAAGGATATTTCAGTGTGAAGTTTGTGGCAATAATTTTAAGAGTAGAGGTGGTACTAAACTTCATATGAAGATTCATTTAGATACTCTTCCAGCTAAACATTTAGATAAGAATTGCAAAAAGACGTTCAAAAGTAAATATAGGTTGCTTGCACATGCACGACATCACACTGATAAAAAACAATGTAAGTGCAAAATATGCGGAATGATATTTACTAACTCTCACTGTTTGAGAAATCATCAAAGTGTTCATACCAGAAATCTTCCATATCAGTGTGACGTTTGCAAAAGATCATATCTGACAGCTGCATCACGATCATCGCACTACACAACTAAACTTCATCTTAACAATCTTAAGGCTAAAATGCAAACGTGTGCTACTAAATTTTAAAAACTGCGATTACCAACCTCCTCTAAACACATAGTACAGTATATACAGAACGATACAAATTCCAAACGCAATCAATACTGACGCAATAAAAACTTTCCCAGCATCTACCTCATCAGTCACGTTACCATGAACGTCTCGCTTTGTGTTTTCAATTTTAAAATTGATTTAGAGGTAAAATACCAAAATGGTTGATATCAAAATTGATATTCTCCAGATTTCAGATGACCAGAAGCTACCCCTCCTTCGCGAGTTCCACGCGTACCTACAGAAGTTGCTTTCATTTTTTTTTCTTTTACTTTGTTACTGACATAAAAATATTCTATTTAAAATGAGTTTATAAATGACAACTGAAGAAAAAGAATCTGCAGGTACGATTGATAGAAAAGGCAATCTTATAATCAATGGAAGTTTTGTCTCTTGGAATTCTCCTCTAGTGAGAAATAGCGAACATTTTCAGATTATGTTTGTAAACGCTATCACGGAAACATGTGATCGATTGAGAAAACCAGATCTAGTTTCTGGAAGTAGATATCCAAAAAAAAAGAGATAACGCTATTAGATTCGTTGGACATCTATTACGCAGCTAAACTATTCGATCTACATACAATGGACATAAAAACATTGTGTAAACAGGTAGATGATATAGTGGTTACAAGACAAAACATAGAGAAAAATGAAGCTTATGTTAAATCCTTGAATGATAATGTCAAAGATATCATTCAGATTTATATAGGAACATCAGAATTGTCACTTAATGTATTGAATAGAATTAAATACAACACTTACAGAAAGATCAACAAAGGTTTGAGAAGTATAAGACATGATCCATCCAGTGATATAATTCCATCGTTGGATGGGATTAACTTGCATTATTTGTATGACGCAATACATGATGCACCTCCAAATGACAGAAGTTTCTATGTATTCAGAGCAACTAATAATTTTGATCTCGATAATGGTAAAACTTTAGAAGATCTAAAAGTGGGAGATACATTCTATGATCAAAGTTTTAGCTCTACATCATGGAGATCTAGATCTACTGAAGGCTATTCAATCATTTTGATCATTAAAATTCCAAAAGAACTGAAAGTTATATTTGTTGAACCTCTTTCTGGATATTATGAATTCGAGGTATTAAGTTACCCAGGGATGGAATTCGAAATTACAGATGTGTCTGTTAGACACTACTACGATTTTAATCCTGATTCTGAATCTGACGACAATCTTATGGGATTTGTGAATGTGAAAGTAATGACACTCAAGATAATAGGAAATTTTTGGAATAGTGCTTGGAATCCTGATCAAATCTGACATATTTTTTAGGAGAGATAGATAACTGATAAGCATTATGCAGGCCATCGAGGATCGCATCGACGTGAAGGAAAATGAACCTGAACTGTTTGAATGCATAGTACAGTATATATAGAATGATACAAATACCAAAATGATCGATATCAAATTTGATGTAATGAAGTTAAAGTCTCTAAACATGGTGAGATGTGAAGTAAAAGATTGCGAAACCAAAGCAAGTTACGGTATAGAACAGGAATTTTCTACAAGATGCAAGAAACATGTAGAGAAAAATATGGTCTATCGGTCAAGAGGATACTGTTCTCATGGAAAAAATCATAACAAATGTGAAGACTGTAAGAATGATCTTGTTTGTGGTGTCGATGGATGTAAAGAACAATCAACCTATGGAGTAAAACAAGGATTTGCCACCAGATGCAAAAATAAAGATCATAAGGAAGAAGGAATGATGATGTTATCTCGTAATTTCTGTCACCATGATAAAAGACGCAGTAAATGTAAACTTTGTGATGGAACCAGTCTCTGTGAGCATCAAATACGACGTCGTCTTTGCAAAATCTGTAAAGGTAACGGCATCTGCGGACACGGTCGAATACGAGCTCAGTGCAAAGAGTGCAAGGGAAAAGCCATCTGTAGCCATGATATACAACGAAATAACTGTTATTTTTGTTGTCCAGAGTCAAATCGCCTCTGCAAAAGGAGGTACAATAACGGTAACCGATGTATCACAGAAAAAAGACCAAATTCGAAATACGATGACTATTGCGCAGCATGTTTTTTTGAATTATTTCCTAATGATCCAAGAACATCGGAAATACGCCTTCCAAGTAAAGAACTAGCGATGCGTAGGTTCGTAAATACTAAATTTCCAAATATATTTATATTTGGTAGACAGCTCCTAATCGCTGATAGAGATAAGAAATGCACTTCCTTTAACCGCAGAATCGATATGCAAACAGAGTTCAAAACATGTGTTTTAGCAATAGAAGTGGATGAAAATCAGCATAAAGCTTACAATATGAAAGATGAGGAACTTAGAATTATGGAGATCTATCAAGATGCAGGAAAGAACTTAGTCTTTCTCAGAATCAATCCAGATAAATACATAGAGAATGGTAAAACTAAGAATCCGAAGATGTCGAAAAGATACAAAGTACTGGAAGATAAGATCAACGAGATCATCGATAAGATTGAAAGCGGCTATGTATTTGCTGAGTGGTATACAGAATATAAATTATTCTTTGATGATGACAGCAAACCAAAAGATGATACTATTCGCTGCGCTGGATTTGCTGCAAAAGCAAAACGACGATGTCGACAAAAGGTTAGTAAAGAAGGTATGTTTTGTTATAGTCATAAATCTCAATCTAACGCTTAAGATTTTCAGGTTGATATTATCCTATTGCTCTGAAGACGACAAAACTCTTCACTCTTTTAAAATAAGTTTTAAAAACTCATATATTCACCATCCTCCTCTGAATGCGTAATATAGTATATACAGAACGATACAAATACCGAACGCGATCAGTATTGCGGCAATAAAAACTTTCCCAGCGTCTACCTCATCTGTGACGTTACCATGATTGTCTCGCTTAAGCACCCAGTTCGGCTTGCCTGCAAATAAGGCGAAGTACACAATGGCAGCAATAATTACAAACCACACAAAAGCTACTACACCTCGATTATATCCATACATCCCTCCCGTATCCTTGTATGACATTGTTCCACTAGCACAGTGAGTGTACGATAACTTTTCTAATGGTTCATTCTGACAAAGTTGCGACATTATTTTACTTCAGACAATAAATTTTATTGTTTTTACTGCACTTTAATTCAACAATTATCATACTAATCGAATATTAAAAGTGATTATTTGATTATTTTATGTTAGACAGTACGTCTTTACTGTGACTAAATAATGCATAATTTAAATTATTTACTTTCATCAAAGTAGATTTAAATACGCGTTTATCTAGGTATAAATATATTTATTTTATGCTGGATTAGTTAGATGAAAATTATTAAGATCAAAATTAACATGGAATGAATCAAAGAATAAAGAATCTAATGATGAAGTTTAGGTACGGAGATGATGTAAGAAAGAACCTTGTAAGCAACGTGTTGAATAGAAGACGCTAAAATAGATCGATGACGATAAGACTTGCAAATGTGTCAAAATCGATCCAAAAATTAATACATGCACAAGTCATATCAAAAGATGTCTTCTGTGAATGAGATACTCGCAAAGTTAAGACTCGAAAGCCAAAATGTGAACAATTTATCATTGTCACAATTGCATAATGTCTTATCAATGCTTAGTGTTAAGGATATATCGATACTCTGTGAAGTGAGTGGGAAATTCAACACATTCTGTGAAGAAGAGTCATTTTGGAAACCCAAAGCATTAAATGATTATGGTATAGAGAAGAAATATGGAAACACGTGGAAACAAACAGTCATAAATATGGACAAAGTTAATATGATTAACTTGAGTGATAAATGGATTGATGGAAAAACTTACAAAGAAATATTGAACAATACTATACAATCTATTGCCGATACTGTTTTAGATTCGCAAAAACGATATCTTCTTCCCTATGGAGATAATGACGAAGATGCAACATTTCTTCAAGAAGAAGTACATGACGAAAAATCAATACAAGATTTTGCTATTATGGTGTTTGATAGAAATTATACAGATGTTGAATTGAATACTATATTTCGTATCAAATCCAGAGAAATAAATGTAATTTATGCTGCCGTTCTTACCTACAAAGGTGGAAATGGATATTTACCTGGAGACTCAAATGTGGGTCTTTCCTCATTATCATATGAGTTTCTACGCGAAATGATAGATCCAATACTTTATGTAATGCAATTTAGCTCGTTTCCGGATGATAGATTACGCGCAGTGTCATAATCTATGAGGTTAATTTTAAAAGTAGTATCTTCACTATTATGATTTATAAAACTTCCTATATAACTCATTCATCGTAAAAACATCTAATTTCATTCTTCTTTGATGATTCTTAATTCTAACATATAACACGTCATTACTCAGTTTCTGCACAACACCTTCCAGTTTCTTCTCATTGACATCGCGAAAGTTTTCAAGGTTACATATTATTTTAGTCGATGATGTTGGAGGTATTTCATGACTCTTAAAAAACCTCTGTATCGCTACATCGTCAGGTATTTGTTCAAGAGATCTCAATTCATCTGAATGTTCAACGATCAAAATTAATGTAGTCAAAATTACTTTGAGATAGAACAGCTTATAACGTGAGTTTTATGGAGTATCGGAAATCTGATTATCTTCATCAATTCCCCAGGAAACAAGGGTTCCATCTTCTCTGAGAGCAACTGAGTGGACTCCACCTGCAGACACCTGTTTGAACCCCGAGCCTCTTGGAGTATCAGAGACTTGACCAAACTCATCGTCTCCCCACGACTCCAGGGAACCGTCCTCGTTGAGAGCTACAGAATGATATCCACCTGCAGATACTTGTTTGAATCCAGGACCTCTTGGAGTATCAGAGACTTGACCAAGCTCATCGTTTCCCCACGACTCCAGGGAACCGTCCTCGTTGAGAGCTACAGAATGATATCCACCTGCAGATACTTGTTTGAACCCTGAGTCCCTGGGAGTATCGGAGACTTGGCCGCTTTCATCGAATCCCCAGGAAATGAGTGTTCCATCCTCCCTAAGAGCGGCCGAGTGGGTGTCACCTGCGGATACCTGCTTAAAGTCTGAACCTCTGGGAGTATCGAAGATCTGATCTTCTTGATCATCTCCCCAGGAAACTAGAGTTCCATCATTCCTGAGAGCAATAGATTGACGACCACCCGCAGATGCTTGCTTGAAACCCGAGCCTTCAGGAGTATTGAAGACTTGACCATATTCATTAGATCCCCAAGAAACAAGGGTTCCATCACTCCTAAGAGCGATAAAATTAAATTCGCCCGCAGATACCTGTTTAAAATCTGAGTCTCTCGGAGTGTTGGAAACCTGACCTTCCCAATCAGCTCCCCATGAGACAAGGGTTCCGTCTTCTCTGAGAGCGACGGAATAAAATCTTCCTGCAGACACTTGTTCAAAACGTGATAAGCGCATTATTTCTGCCCCCGCAATCTGACTATAGGCTGGACCTCCTCGTCTTCTTCTTCCGCTCGGATGTAATCTCCCTGTTGCTTCGCGAGATGGTTCTTTCTCTTCTGCCAGTTCCATTGTTGCCTGGGAGACTCTTCGATTTTCCTCTCGTCTTTCCTTTGGAGTAATCGGTTCCTCTAGACCCCAAATAGTGACACCGGGAGACTGCCCATGCAACTCAGAGACACCGAACGTTCCTCGTCTGTTGCCTATCAACTCATTTTTCCTTTCGGAAATGAGATTAACAACTAGCCTTCCTGACCGAGCTGCTCTCACCACATTCTCGGTGACCCAGGAATCAGAAAGTGGCAGTTTGAAGTATTTCCTGTTTCCCGGTTGTCCTCCGTGCCCACTCCTATCTATCGACACTCTGGAAATTCTTTGCACCCAATTTCTCATGGAGAGATCTGAATTATCCCAGTATCTGAGTAGATCGCGTGCCACGTAACACTCTGACACCTTAGCGTTGCGTCCAACAAAGAACGTTATAATGTCGCTGGATTTGAATTCATCTAGACGATCTGTGCTGAACGGATCTTCCACATTACTGCACTTTCTGCCATTGATTTCTGATGACGGTGTTCTTCTCACAGACATTTCTTTTCTTCTGAATTATTTTTCCTCTTTTTCGGAAACGGAAATTAGATCAATTTTAACCGATACTGAAGTTCATCTGACAGACACTTGGTTTCATAAATGATTGAAACTCATAAACGTGAGTTTTATGGAGTATCGGAAACCAGTCCTTTTAACTCACCGTTTCCTCAGCTCACGATGATTCCAAATGAAACAACAATTCCATTATCTCTGTATGACTTTATGAATTACTAATATCACGATTCGTAGAATTTTCTATATAACTCGTTCATCGTAAAAACATCTAGTTTCATTCTTCTTTGATGATTCTTAATTCTAACATATAACACGTCATCACTCAGATTGTGCACAACATCTTCCAGCTGCTTCTCACTGACATCGTGAAAATTCTCAAGGTTACATATTATTTTAGTCGATGATGTTGGAGGTATTCCATGATTCTTAAAAAACATTTGTATTGCTACATCATCGGCAATGTGTTCGAGAGCTCTTAATTCATCTGATTGTTCAACAATCATAGTCACGAGATCTCTACTTAGATAAATACCGATCCCTGTGATCCAGCGTTTATCTAAAAATCCATAATATAGTTTTTCCTTTGGAGCAGTGTTGAGAAATTTTGTCACACGATCGAGTATGAAGAACGTAGATAGGTTTGTACGAATAAGATGTTCATATCTGTATGTTTTATCAACATATTCCATAGCTGTAATAGTCTTTCTTAAAATCCCTGGAATATATGATTCTTCATCTCCTGTGAATATCGTATTATCCTTCACGGAGAATGTGGAGCTACCTTCAACAAACAAGACCTTAACATCATCTCTGCTTTCACAGTATTTTTCCCATATGACTCTAAATTTATCATATAGAACACCTGGAGACGCTATGACTAAAAGAACAACTTTGAATCTAGTCCTTCTCACGACATTGTCACTTACGATATTTTCATTAGTTGTTTTCAAAGTATTCCATCCAGGAATAAAAATATCCATCAGATATCTGTCGTAAAAATGCTTAATATCATCACGATAATCTCCTTTAAAATCGACATGG
>SDBS01007306.1_pt1 | contig 10739 bp, 8 predicted proteins | sample 2277091 | NCBI WGS metagenome assembly SDBS01 (sample SAMN10404972, study PRJNA504765) | marine sediment metagenome | isolation source: marine sediment core GS10_PC15, 163 cmbsf | place: Arctic Ocean: Southern Knipovich Ridge | collected 2010 | reverse complement strand
ACATGACCTTTGAGATGGATTCGAAGCGCCGGCCTTGTTCTCCCGCCTTTGAATGGATGTACATTGACCATAACGGCAATGTGGGCATCTGTTGTGCGGGGTTGAGGACAGGGGAGAATGTGAATCAACGCCCTGTGGAGGAGATTTGGAATGGGGATGTGTATTTAGGCGTTCGCCGAGCTCTCTCGGCTGGCGAGCCCAAGGGACTGTGCTCGAAGTGTCCTGAGGTGGAGAACACTATCGAGAATCAAGAATACGTTTACCTGGACAGGCGTATCGAAGATCAACTTCGGGGCCTTGAGGATTGGGTGGCTTGCTTGGAGGACGGGATAGCTTATCGGGACAGTCGAATCCGGGAGCTGGAGCAAGCTTTGGGGGGTGTGAGGTCGAGCCTGCCCTATCGAGTTCTGGCCGGCCTACGGCGCCTTCTCTCTCCTCTAAGAGGGCAGGTGTAGACTGTTGTGCCTAGGACTAAGTACTCGGTAAATGAGGCGTTTGATCTTTCTGATGAGAGCACTTCGTACTATCAAGCCATCGATATGGTGGGTCGAGACAAGCGAGTCTTGGAGTTTGGGTGCAGCATCGGTTATGTCTCCAAAGTCTTGGTTCAGCGTGGGTGTCGCGTAGTCGGAATCGAGCTTGACCCGGAAGCAGCGACTGAAGCCAGAGCATATTGCGATAGGGTCATTGTTGGTGACTTGGATGTTCTGGATCTCGCAGAAGCCTTATCGGTGGATGATCAGTTCGATGTGATCCTTTTTCAGGATGTGCTGGAGCACCTTCGAGACCCCGCTTCCGCTCTGCTCCAGGCTCGAGGCGTGCTCAGCGACGAGGGTTATGCCGTGATCTCCTTTCCAAATGTAGCACATGGGAGTGTGCGTCTGTCTCTCATGCTGGGAGTTTTTGAGTACGAGTCTCTGGGAATCCTCGATGAAACTCACTTGAGGTTTTTCACTCGTGATAGCATGAAGAGGCTGCTTGCTGATTGCGGCTACGCGGTTGAAGAGACGCGCGCCATATCGCGCGCGGTCGATCCTGTGCTTACAGCTCGAGTTGCTGAACATCTTGGAATGGAGGACCGTCTGGATCGGTTCGCCAAGGTTTTGGCTGAAACGGAGACTGATGCTTACCAATACGTGATGAAGGCCGTGCCTAGCGATCTGGATGAGGCTCGGGTTGCCCGCGCAGAGGCCATAGGCGCGTCCCCTCTCCGATCCTTCCCACAGGGTAAGTATCCCGGCTATGTGTGCATCCAAGGGGGACGATTGGAATCCCTGGAGACCGAGCTGCAGGAACGAAGGCGATGGGTAGAGTCGCTGGAGGAAGGCATCTTTTACCGGGATAATCGTGTCCGGGAGCTGGAGGAGGCCATCGTGGGAATCCAGTCACATCCCGCGTATCGCATTTATCGGGCGGTGAAGAGCTGGCTTCGAATGGGCCGATGAAGTGAGTTGGCTGTGAGGAAGGACGCCGCGAGGTGTATGGATGTCTCCATAATCCTCCTGACCAAAAACGGAGAGCGCTATCTGGACGAAGTGCTGGAAGGTATAGTCTCTCAGCGGGCTAAGTACGGCTACGAGATCGTGGTGGTGGATTCAGGGTCCTCTGATCGCACCCTGGAGATCTTGGATCAGTATCCAGTGAGGCTTGCGACCATCGATTCCACCGAATTCAATCATGGGGAGACCCGAAACCTGGGCGCCAGGCTTTCCCATCCTGATTCCCGATATCTGGTCTATCTGACTCAGGATGCAACTCCAGCTTCTGGGTGGTTGGATGGTTTAATCGATCCTTTGGAGTCGGACGAGGCTGTGGCGGGAACCTTCAGCCGTCAGATCCCACGAGCCGAATGCAATCCCTCCCTGGCACGATTGATTACCACACAATGGGAACAAATTGGCACCCCTCGACGGGTGGTGAAGAGGGTGACGGACCTGGATGCCTACAGCCGGGACCGGGCGGGGCAAGCCTTCTTTGCCAATACCAGCTCCGCTATCCGCAAGGACGTGTGGGTTAGATTTCCCTTCCGCAGAGTGGATTTCGCCGAGGACTCGGATTGGGCCGACCGAGTCTTGATGGCTGGCTATACGCTCATCTATGAGCCTGCCTCGGCGGTGTATCATTCTCATAACTACAGCCTGCCTGAGCAGCTGCGGCAGAACTTCGACCATGCTCGCGGAATGAAACAGCTCTTCGATCCTCCAAGCTACCGACGGGTCAGTCTGGTGAGAATGATGGTGGGGGCGTTTCGAGAATGGCCCAATGACCTGCGTTACCTGCGAAAGTGCTATGCCCTTTCTTGGTTCCAGAAAGCAGGATATCTCTTATATTCCCCTTGGTGGCATCTATCTTCCAATCTGGGCACCTATTTGGGGATTCGATATGAGGATCTGCCGGGATGGATTCAAGGATGGCTGTCTCGGCAGGGGAGGCTCATGCGGCGATGAAGATCCTGCAAGTCGTGCATGGGTTTCCTCCCTCGGCGCAGGCGGGGGCGGAACTTCACTGCTACTGGCTTTCCCAGGAGTTGACCAAGAGAGGCCATGATGTGGCAGTTTTCTGTCGCGAGGGCGGCACCGATCGTCCAGATTATTCGATTCTGGATGATACTTTGGATGACCTTGCGGTGCGTCGAGTGGTGAACAACTATCAAGAGATGAGAGACGGACCTCTCCATACTGCCTTTCACTTGGACTACCGCAACGAGCGGATCGGGGCTCTTCTGGAAGATTATCTAGGGGAATTCCAACCCGATGTCGTGCACGTGCAGCACTGTCGAGGGCTATCGGCTTCCATATTGGAAGCTTTGCGCCGGCGTGGGGTTCCCCATGTGCTGACAATCCATGACTATTGGTACCTGTGCCAGCGTTTCAATCTGTTGCGAGGTGAGGGATCACTATGTAGTGGGCCCATGGGAGGCACGCGCTGTGGGCGGTGCCAGGGCCTTAGCCCGATAGATGCGACGGTGGGCGATCTTCGGCGATATCGGCTGGCGCGTAGCATCATGAAAGTGCTTCCTCAAAGAGTGAGGAAGCACTTTGTCCCGCGGTGGCATAAGGTGGTGCGGGTGCCAGTGGACAAGGCCTACTACTTGCGCGTATATGCCGACCGCACCTCCTATTTGATGGATCAGGTGCGAAAGACGCGCCACTTGACAGCCCCCTCAGCCTTTGCTAGGGACGTTTATGTGCACCATGGCGTGTCGAAGGAGCGGTTCGCGGTCATCCCCTGCGGCATCGACTTGAAGCGGTGGAAGGGATTTGAGCGAAAACCTTCGGCCATTCTGCGCTTCGGCTTTTTGGGTACGCTGCTTCCCAGCAAAGGTGTCCATGTGCTACTGGAGGCCTATTCTCAGGTACGCAATCGCAGGTCAAGCTTGATGCTCTTTGGTGACACCTACGCGGATCCCATCTACACCTATGAAATGTACAGCTTGGCGGAGAGATGCGGGGCGTGGATTGTGGGTCCCTATGAGAACCAGCACCTACCGGAGATCCTATCGGAGATAGATGTGTTGGTGGTGCCTTCTCTTTGGCATGAGACTTACGGAATCGTGCTGAGGGAGGGACAGCTTTCGGGTGCGCCGATAATCGCCTCGCGGATTGGTGCTCTGCGTGAAGCCATTCGAGAGGGCGCAGATGGCTTCCTGGTGGAGCCTGGCGATTCTCAGGAACTCGCTGCCAAGATGAGGCGGTTTGTCGAGGATCCTGGTTTGCTGCGTTCCATGCGAGAGCAGGTTCGGCCTCGGGTAGTGACGATCGAGGAAAATGCCGAGATGATAGAGCGGGTCTATCACGAGGCAATGAGTTAATGCGCCTTGGTAAGGATGGTGGTGAGTTCCCCTTGTGGATGACGCCGCTGATGATGTCCTGTGTGCATTCATGTGAATGGCTCCGAGGAGAGCTGTCTCCAGGGGAGCTCATGTGGCGATGAGGATCCTACAGGTGGTGCATGGATTTCCTCCCTCGGCTCAGGCTGGGGCAGAGCTTCACTGCTATTGGTTGTCCAAGGAGTTAGCGAGTCGAGGCCATCAGGTAGCGGTCTTCTGTCGGGAGCGTGGTTCTGGACGACCTGACTATGAAGTCGAGGATGGTAGTTTTGAGGGCATACCTGTCCGCCGAGTGATCAATAACTATCAGGAGATGAGGGGGGCGCCTTTACATGCCGTCGCCCATTTGGAGTATCGCAACGAGCGGATCAGGTCTCTGCTGGAATGTTATCTGGATGAATTCCAGCCTGACATGGTGCATGTGCAGCACTGTAGGGGGCTTTCCGCTTCGATTCTGGAAACGCTCCGCCGCAGGAGAATTCCTCATGTTGTAACTTTGCATGACTATTGGTATCTGTGCCAGCGCGTCAATCTGTTACAAAGTGACGGCTCGCTGTGCGATGGGCCTGCAGGCGGCACGCGCTGTGGTCGGTGCCAGGGCCTCACTTCGGTCGATGCCACGATGGACGATCTTCGGCGGTATCGGCGACTCTACCGATTGGCGGATTCCATCACCAAGGTTACCCCTAACCCACTTCGGAAGCATGTTATCCCCCGCTGGCATTTCCTTGTGGGGGTGGCAGGGGAGAGAGCTTACACTCTGCGCATCTATGTCGATCGAATCTCCTATCTGATAGGTCAATTGCGGAAGACGACACATGTGATTTCTCCCTCCAACTTTGCCAGGGATATGTACGTGCCCTACGGTCTTCCGGAGGAGCGGTCTAAGGTCATCCCCTATGGCATCGACTTGAAGCGGTGGGAGGGATTTAGGCGAAAACCTTCGGCCATTTTGCGCTTCGGGTTTTTGGGCACACTGCTCCCCAGCAAAGGGGTACATGTGTTACTGGAAGCCTATCGGCGAGTGAGAGGCCCATCGGCTAGCTTGGTGTTGCACGGAAGCGATGGTGACGATCCCGCCTACGCCAGGCGGATTCGCAGCTTGGCGAAGGAGTGTGAGGCACGGCTTGCTGGCCGCTACGACAACTCGGGCCTGACGGAGATCCTATCGGAGATAGATGTGTTGGTGGTGCCTTCCCTCTGGCATGAGACTTATGGAATCGTGGTGAGGGAGGGGCAGTTAGCAGGTGCGCCTGTAATCGCTTCGCGTGTGGGAGGCATCACCGAGGGGATTCGCCACGGCGAGGATGGCTTCCTGGTAGATCCTGGCGATGTGAGCGGGTTGGCGGCGGCCATGAGGAGATTCATGGACGAGCCGGGACTGCTTCCTCGTTTCCGGGCTAATCTTCGGCCGCGGGTCCTCACAGTTGCAGAGAACGCCGATGCAGTGGAGAGGGTTTACGAGGGAGCCATGCAGCGACGTGAGTGAGAGAATGGCCGACGCCAGCTTCATCCGGGTTGCGAAGTGGTTGCTAGTTGCTATAGTCCTGCTGGCGGCGTCGCTTAGGATCTGGGGCATCAACTTCGGCTTGCCCTACCTGTATCATCCCGATGAGCCTTGGACGGTTAATATCGCCCAGAACATGTTCAAGACCGGTGACACCAACCCGCACTTTTTCCAATGGCCCTCTTTATTGATGTATCTGAATGCGCTTGCCTACCTGCCATATTATCTTGTGGGTAGGCTCGCTGGTGTCTTTGGCAACCCTGCGGATGTTCCTGGCCCGATAACGATTGTGATGGGCGTTGGAAGGGCCCCGATGCCCACCACTTTCCTTCTGGGGCGCATTCTAAGTGTAATTTTCGGATCTGCTGCTGTAGCGCTGATCTTTCTTGTAGGGTGGCAACTCACGAAAAGCACGATAGTCGGGCTGATGGCCGCCCTCATGATGGCTATATCACCAGTCAATGTGACCCTCAGTCGATATATCACTCCCGATATGATCCTGACGTTCTTCGTGTTGCTCTCCTTTTGGGGGTCAGTGCGCGTAGTCCAGCATGGCAAGACCGTGGACTACATCGTGGCAGGCGTTGCGGCCGGCTTAGCAGCGTCAACCAAGTACAACGGCGCTGTGATTCTGGTTTCCCTGCTTACAGCACACTTCCTTCGGTGCGGATTGAGAGGTTTTCGAGAACCTATATTCTATATTGCAGTTGCCTTAAGTGGTGTGACTTTTCTTCTGATCAACCCTTTTGTTATATTGGACTATCCTGAGTTCATCGCTGGCCTCCTGCACGACGTTCGACACTATTCAACTGGTCACTTGGGTATGGAAGGTAATGCGCTGGGTTACTATTTGAACTACTTGTGGCAGGACCAAGGTCTAGTAGCCTTCTTGGCAGCTCTGGAAATCTTCCGTGGCCTCTACAAACGTTCAAAACAAACTCTCGTTATCGCTAGCTTTCCGCTGATCTACTTGCTGTTCGTAAGCGGTTTTCAAGTCAGGAACACCAGAACTTTGCTGCCTTTGATACCGTTCCTTTTCTTGCTTGCCTCATCCTTACTAGTGAGTCTACTTGAGCAAACGCGGATTCGACAATTGACGGGGAAACTGTTGGTTTTTGTGGTAGTGACAGTGCTCTCGATCTCACTGGCGTTCGGTTTTGTGAACACGGTGAAAGACACTATTCGGTTGACCACTGTGGATAGCCGCGAGACAGCGAGGGCCTGGATCGATCACAATCTTCCAAGTGGCTCGCGGATTGCCATTGAGGCTTATGCCCCATACGTGGATCCACAGCGCTTCTTTGTGCAAGGAATTGAAAAAATGATTGATCAAACACCCAATTGGTACACTGACAATGGGTTTCAGTATCTTGTCTTCGGGCAGTGGATGTTTGGACGATTCTACGCACAGCCAGATAGGTATTCTAGCCAAGTGTCCCAATACGAAGAGCTCTTCGCTGCCTTCTATTTGGTTAAGAGATTCACAGATGGCGGATACGAGGTTCGGGTTTACTCTACTGCTCCACCTGGCCCATCGCACGAGGTGATGGCGAATTTTGGAGGGTTGGTGCAACTGGTATGTTATTACATGGATAGCGAAGTCGAGGCTGGGACCCCGCTAAGGTTCGTGTTGTATTGGAAGCGTGTTGGTGAAATGGAGAGACAGTATTCAGCTTTCTCGCATCTGATTGATACCGACTGGAGGATGTTAGGCCAAAGTGATGGCGTACCTCAAGCTGGAGAAGGCCTGGTCGGAGGTTGGGGGGAAGGCCAAATCGTTGAGGACCGGCGGATGATCGATATACCGGAAGACATGCCAGCAGGAGAGTATCGGCTGGAAGTCGGAGTTTATGCCTCAGAAACCATGGAACGGTTGGTGCTCAAAGGATCGAGCAGAGGCGAACTGGATGACCGTGTGCTCACAGTGCCCGTTCGAGTCCTGGCACCTGGTGGTTGAAATCACGAGGGAAGGATGAAGTATTGCTCTCAAGAATTGTTTCACAAGGCTTTGAGTGCAAAGTCTGGCGTCATGCAGTTACTTTGGGTTTCATCTGCCTTTTCTATGTTTCTCTGAACCTGGTGTGGATCCGGCTGGACTTAGCACCACCTCTTTTTGATCAGGGCTTCTACGCGCACCAGAGCATTCGTATCTATCACAGTCTGAGCACTGGCGATTTGGTGCAGACTTGGGATTCTTTGAAGGCTGCTTCGCAACCTCACCCACCTGTGTTGGCATCGCTAGGTGCACTGTCCTTTCTTATATTTCATCCATCCTACGATGCTGCACTTGTGATTAATATCCCTCTCCTCGTATTGCTCACAGTGGGAATCTATTTGCTTTGTGGGCAGCTCACTGACAAGCGCGAGGTGGGCCTACTAGCGGCCTGGGTCGTGCCAGCGTTTCCTGTGGTTGGGGCGCTTTCACGACAGTTTCATATAGACTTCTTGCTTTCCGCGTTAGTTGTATGGAGTATCTACGGGTTGTTGAAACTCTATCGATTCCAAGGACGATATGATCTAGCATTGGTTGCCAGCCTGATCGTTCTTGGCTTGCTGACGAAGGAACTCTATCTTGTCTTTGTGTTGCCGCCGCTCCTCTGGGTACTTGGGGCGTTGGCTTCGGGGCGCTTGAGATCCGTGGGTCAGCGGTTGGAATCGCCGACCTTGAGAGCCCTCATTACGGGGGCGCTCCTTATACTGGGTACGGGTTTTACTCTTGCGGTGCTTTGGGCGATCCCTTGGTTTCGCGGAGCTCTTGTTGAGGGTTTTTTCACTCTAGTCCATTCGCAAAGATACCTTCCGAGCCAGTGGTTGGGCTACTGGGTTGACCTTATAGGTTGGGGCACATCTTTTGGCCTCTTTGCGATTGGAGCATCTGTGATGATAGCGCTACTTTGGCAAAAAGGTTTCTCGGGTGAGGGGTACAAGTGGTGGATCATGGGCCTTTGGGTTTTTCCTTCTTTGCTGTTCCTGTCTGTAGCGGAGAACCGCGATATCCGGTTCTGTCTATCAGTGCTACCGGCGTTTGGCGTCATGCTCTCGCTGGGGGTATTTCAGATAAGATCTCGGGTCGCTCGACGGGTGGCTACTATCTTGATCGTGCTTGTCAGCCCATTTCTTTTCTACGCGCAAGCCTTCGGGATCGACTGGCTTCCTGAGAAGATTATGGTAGACATCCCCGGTGCCAAGCACGTACTCCTGTTCGATCAGGGTTTCGAGGAGGAAAACCTCTATTGGCACCTTACACAATGGCCTCAAGAGAAGTTCCTGGGCCAGTCACCCGAATGGCGTGTTCATACCTCGTATTCCCTGCACCCTACACGCAGCCAGTGGCCACTGGGAGAGATGCTGACCGTGATCCTGAAGGATTTTCGAATGTCTGATCCAGACGCTGTGCCTAGAGTGTACATTGCTTCTTCCCATCCATTCTTCTCCCCACGAGCCTTTGAATGTGTGCGAAACTTTTGGGGAATACCTGCGTGGATATGGCCGTATCGCAGAGAGAGGACTTTGGAGCAGAAGATGGAAGATGTTGGCCGTGCGGACTACCTGATTACCAAGGGCGGACCTGATTGGGTGGGAACATACTCTTTTCCTTACACAGAGGAGGTTGTGTCTGCTTTGAAGGGTGGAGCGCTACCATTTGAGGTGCACGGGGAGAGGATTCCCCTGCCTGACGGCACGACCGCTATAATTTGGAAGCGAGGAAGGTAATGTTGAGGACTGGCATACGGGCGTGGAGCCGAAGAGTTGGGAAGGTATGGCGGTACCTAAGTACTGGCAACTTCAGTGGATTGACAGGAGAGATCAGCCAGTTTTGGGAGTGGTTGTGCGGTGGCAAAGCCGCCTCCCGGCCTCTATCAGGTGGATCTAACGTTAAAATCTCCAAGGGCGAAACTGGGGATGCGTTCAGAAGTAGCAATTGTGTTCCTATTGAAGTCGTTGAGATGGCTGTGTACCCAACGGAGTTCTTGGTGCCCCAACTTCGGAAACACATTCCATTGAAAGAATTCCCCTTTGTAGCTGCGAATAAGGAGAACCTCGACTGGTCCGAGAAGGATCTGAGGGCGAAGATTTGCGAACTGGGGCCATGGACCTACGACCTCTCCTTCTCCTACGGTCTCACAACAAGGCTGAACTCCATTTACAGTGATGGAACCGTTGATTTCCATCGTTTTAGGACAAAACTCGTTTCGGAGACAATCATCGACCTACTGGGTGACGAAGTTGGTCAGTCGACGGTTCTAGACCTTGCTTGTCATTGTGGAGTGTTTACACTGGATGTCGCGCACCGTGGTGCAGGGCTGGTCCAAGGCATCGAGTTTCGCCAGAAGAATCTTGATCAAGCGAAGTTCTTGAAAAAGTACTACAGGATCAGAAATGCAAGGTTCCGCAAAGGGGACATATATCGGCTGAGGAGTGACAAGAAATATGATGTAGTTATGTGCTTGGGCATCTTGTACCATGTGATAGATCCCATTCGCCTCCTTGAATTTTGCTATGATAGCTGTAAGAAATTTACCATTATAGATACGATCTGCCACAAGCAGCCGATCTCGGCATACTGTGTTGCGATTGGGAAGAGGCCAGAGGGCGCGCCTGAAAGCGAGCTGGAAGGAACTCGCTCCATCGAGCTTCAGCCTACGTATAGAGCCGTGATAGAAACCATGCGGGAGGTTGGATTTCGGGAGATTATTGAGGTGGTCGGAACGTGCGACACACCAATCGAATTGTATTCGGAGTTTTCCCGCCGTTGTTTCATTGGATTTAAGTAGGGGACTATGGTGGAGGTGAGACCCTGAGAATCCTTCAGGTGGCCAATGGCTTCCCTCCTACGGCTATGGCGGGCGTGGAACTTCATACCTGCCAGCTGGCTCGGGAATTGGCACGGTGTCATGATGTGAGCGTCTTCGTTCGTGAGGCGGATTTGCAGCGGCCAGAGTACTCCGTGCTCGATTCCTTCTACGAGCATATCGCTGTCCGGAGGGTCGTCAACAACTACCTTCAAGTCACGGACTACGAGCAGTACTATCGGGACGAGAGAGTGAATTCCGCCTTTCGAGATTATCTGGACGCAGTTCAGCCCGATCTGGTGCATTTTCAACACTGCGTGGGCCTCTCAGCCTCCATAGTGGAAATCGCCAAGGGGCAAGGACTTCCAGTGGTAATGACCCTGCACGACTATTGGTATATTTGTTTCCGGGTTCAATTGTTGACAGGTGAGCTTGAGTTGTGTTCTGGCCCTGGGGATGGCGTCCGATGCGAGATTTGCGTTCCCCCGTTGGTTCACCCTCTTGCGTTTCTGTTACACCGCATTCCTGGCTACAAGAACCTGAGAAACCTGGTGCCCCTGGGGATTCGTGACAGAGCGCTGGATTGGCTATCGGCCACAAAGCGATCCGC
>SDBS01007305.1_pt1 | contig 10740 bp, 7 predicted proteins | sample 2277091 | NCBI WGS metagenome assembly SDBS01 (sample SAMN10404972, study PRJNA504765) | marine sediment metagenome | isolation source: marine sediment core GS10_PC15, 163 cmbsf | place: Arctic Ocean: Southern Knipovich Ridge | collected 2010 | reverse complement strand
CGTCCCTGCTTGGGACTCAATCTCCACCACGATAATACAGGTGCGCTCTGTGTATTCGAGCTCCCCCATACCGAAGCGGAGTCTCAGATCCATAACCGGTATCACCTTGCCCCGAAGGTTGATAACCCCTTTGACAAACCCCGGTGTCTGGGGCACAGTGGTGATGGGCATCATCCCGATGATCTCCTTGATCTTCAGAATGCCGATCCCGTACTCCTCTTCGGCTAAGGAAAAGGTGAGGTATTTCCCCTCCCTGTCCACCATAACCTTCACTGCCTGATCCATTGTTTCTGCTAATTCCGCCATTTCTTTCTACCCTCCTTCCTTAATGTTCTTGTAAGCATCTTTATTGAGATCAAAATCCCCAATGCGCAATATGAAATCAGAACATTCCGCATTCCGCAATCCGCAATCCGCAATCCAAAATCAGCCCTCCTCTACCTTGGCCAAAAAAAGAAAAGTACCGGGAGGTTCATTTAGAGGAAAAAACGAAATACTCGCCTCCTGCTTTCCTTTTGTTTTGCCCTTGAGAAAAATATTGAACGTCATTGGGGGCAATTCTCCCAGTGCCATTTTCCGTATTTCAGAAATTGCCAGTTCTAAGGAGTTAGGGAGTATTAGCCTTTCTATCCCCATTCCGGGGAACTCTTTCTGTGGAATCCTATTGATCGCAGCCCACCTGCTGTTAGCGCCCAAAAAGAAAAGTCCTTTGCAAACCGCGGCAGGAAAGTCGAGTTGATGAATGAATTGAATTCTTGGAAGATAAATCTCCTGGTAATAACGGCATTCACAGCACTCAACAGTGCAATCCAGCTTGCTGCTTCCTCTTGCAGTGAAACAAACATCGAGTTTTTTGTCCGAGACCACACAGCCCTTACACTCTTCTTCATGCTCGGTATCCTTCCAGTAGTCCCAGCAATATTGAAAGGTTTTAAACAGGGGCCCCTTTAAATCGTCACTTTGCAGTTCAGATGGGATCTCTCTTCCTGTGGATCGAAGGAAAATCAACAGTTCTTTTGTCGGCACTGCATAATTTCTGCCTGACCGGATCCCGTATAGTTTTTTGTTGTTTATCCAGTTATTTATTGTGCTCCGGGTCACACCACACAATGCCGCGGTTTCCGGCACAGACAGCATGTTTTTATCTTCATTCATGATAGTGGCCCCTACTGTGCTTAATGGAGAGGTGAAAGCTGCATTTGGACAAAAAAGGAATTAGTCTAAAAAATACGACAAACCTCTGTATTGTATTGACAAGCAATATATGTGCCAAAAAATGGTTCAGGGTAAGAAATGATGAACCATGGAATAAAATCACTAACTTACATGTACAATTCGTGATTTGTTCCCTATTGAAATGTCAGATGAGGTAGCCAATATTCAGAGAGAAGCGATTTGCTTTCCCGGTCGCCGTACTAAAATCACAAATTACAAGCACCAAATTACGAACAAATCTCAAATCTCAAGCACCAAATTACAAATAAATCTCAAATTTCAATATCCAATAACCAAAACAACAAAAGAACTGGTGATTTTTAAAATCCCGATCGAATCTAACGAGAATTCCAAATAGTTTGGGATTTTGAATTTCGGTAATTGATACCTGCCCGCTCGTGCCTTGCAATGGCAGGCGGGTTTGTTTGAGATTTGTATTTTGGTACTTGGAATTTACCGTCTAAATGATTGGTATCGGCAATGTTAGCTTAGCCTGACGGCTATGGTGAGAAGGTGCGGGGGTTGCGGATGTGGAGATGTCAGGCTTGATAGATCGCTGCGATAAGTGATGGCAGGACGGATTCTATCCCTATATCAGGGCCGGGTTTCAAGAGGACTTCATCGATGTGGTTCTCCGGTCTCAGCAGTGTTTCGGCCTTTTCAGGGGATGACGACCAGACAATCATATACGGCATTTTTTTCGCTATCTTCCGCACACGACCGGCAAGCACAGTTGCGTCGCCATCGGGCAGGATCCCATCGGCTATTACCACCCTGTAGTCTTTCTCGTCAAGACCTTGAATTGCCTCTTCGATATTGCCTGATGTTGTGGTCGAGAGGCCCGATGCCTTGAGGAGTTCTTCCAGCTGCTTCTGCTGTACAGGCGAAGAAGATACAAGGAGGACTTCTATCGTGCCTTCGAATACAGGGCCACGCCTCTTCGCAAAATCGATAAGGGCCCTCCCCAAATACTGATTTCTTACAGTCATCGCCTTTGACCGGTTGAAGGGGATCGACTGGGCAGCGAGATCGGAAAAGCGACGTTCCGCCTCAATCTGCAAAACCCTTTTCTCAAAACGTGCCCGTGCGCGCGAAATGACCTGCCTGAGCCTCTCTTCAGTTACCGGCAGTTTTAGATAGCCTGACAGGCCTTCGTTAAAGGCCACCACAAGGCTGGACAGATCGGGCTCAGGGGCTACTATGACCGTCTCAAAGGGCGTTGATAGGAGAGCCGTCTCCTCGATAACCTTCACGCAGAAGAGGTCGGTCCATATTCCGGGAAGCATGACCACCCCTCCTTGCACGTCGCTCATGACATGAGTTATATCCCCGTGGTCGGTGGGCAGGGTAAGGGTCTTGAATTCCATAGAGAGGGACTCCAGGGCGGCCGTAAGGCCTTCGTCCAAAGGATGGTCGTCATTTTGCAGCAGATATATCTTCATATACACTCCCCGGTTGATATCAAAAATTACAAATTACAAGCACCAAATTATAAGCAAATGACAAATCTCAAGCACCAAATTATAAGCAAATCTCAAATTACAAAAACCAAATTACAAATTAATCTCAAACCCAGGCCATTATATTCAATGACTAAACTATTTTGATTTTTCCAGTATTGCTGAAAGTATTTTTGTCAATTCATTTGCTATTTGTTATTTGTTTTTTGTGATTTGGAATTTACCCTTAGTATCTGACACTCCTGAATTCCATCAGAGTCGCATTATAGTGAGTTGTAAAAAGCTCCTTTAGCGATTCTTCGAGGAGCGTTGAATCCAGGCCGGAGGCAAAAAGGAGTTTGATCTTGCCGGTCATCATACCCTTTTCGATATCACCGAGAAAGGGGACAGTTCCGAGGACATCACCCACTTCGCAGATGCGCTTATAGATCAGGCAGGCCACAAGAAAGGAGGGTTGCCCGTCCGGCTCAAACTCCATGTAGATCTGATACAAGGGGGTCCTGTTCCTGCGGTGCATTTGAATGCGATACTCTGCTTCGTGAGAGAGCCCGACCTCTGCCGACGCCACATCGACGACCTCTTCCCGGTCAAAGGTTATTTCAGGGAGGAGCTTCAAGCTGCGCTCGATGATATCCTCTGCCGCCTTCTCTTCCCATGAGTCGTCCTCGGCATTCCGGACGACATCCTCTATGTATGAAACCCCGTCCATAATGATATCCATGACCTCGGGAGATACTTCCAGTTTTTGACCACGCACCTGGTCGAGGACGGATTCAACGCTGTGGACAGTCTCGCCGCCTTTGGGAAGGCCCATCATGATCAGGTTGCCTTTGATTGTGTGGAACAGCCGGAAGGCACCATTGATCCTGCCCTCGTCTGTGGGATCGGATTCAAGGGCAAAGACATATTCATTCAGCTCAGGGAGGAGCTTTTTCAGTTCCACAATATATTCCTGCCTGACAGCGGCCTGGTCTTCGGACTCTATCCGGCGATCGCCTTGTTCCATTTCTGTGGGCTCTGCCGATTCAAATTCTTCTTCTCCCTTTTTGTCTTTTCCTTTAACGGCCCTTTTGATCACTGCCTCGCCCTTTTTGTCCATGGCCAGTTCGATAACAGCGGGAATATCCATGATAAAGCCGAGTTGCCCGCCCCCGAGGATAGTTGTTCCTACCATGCCGGTTACTGAGATCGATTCATTGAAAGGTATGATTACCAGCTTCTGCGGTGCAAGAAATTCGGATACGGCAAGACCGATTTTCTTCCCCTTATGCTCCACAATCAATATGTGAATAGCATCTTTGTCGAGCCATCCGGTTTCATTATCCTCTCTGTTCAGCAGGATGTTGAGATTGTGAATCGGCAGTAAATTTCCGAGGTATTTGATCATACGCCCTTTTTTTAAGGCGCGGCTGATTTCTTTCCGGGGCAGGGATATGGATGCCACCACACTGGAGATGGGAAATGCAAATATGTTTTCGCCTGCCTTGACAACGAGGGCGTCCACAATGTTGACTGCCGAGGCGAGCGGGACGCGGAATGTAAAGGTGGTCCCCCGGCCTGCCTCGGTCTCAAAGGAGACAGCACCGCCGAGCTTGTCGATATGGGTTTTGACCACGTCCATGCCTACGCCGCGGCCCGAGATCTTTGAGATCTCTTCGGAAATTGAAAACCCTGGAAAACACATTATTTCCAGCGCAGTCTCCTCGTTGAACGGCTCGTTCTCACTTATAATGCCATCAGCAATCCCTTTTCTGTACAGCGCCTCCATGTCTATGCCGGCGCCGTCATCCTCTATCTCAATAAATGTTTCCTGATCTGTATTATATGCCCTTAAAATGACATGACCTTCCTCGGGCTTGCCGTTTTTGGCGCGGGTTCGGACATCCTCAATGCCGTGGTCTACCGCGTTTCTGATCTGGTGGGCGACCGGGTCATGGAGTTGTTCTACAATGGCCTTATCTATCGCAATATCTTCACCGATAATCTTGAATTGCACAGCCTTGCCGGTCTTGCGCGAGACATCCCTCACGAGACGCCGGGAGCGAAAGCCCATATCCTTGAGATCGACGGTCCTTATGGACTGCACCAGACGGTGGAGGTCCGAGGACAGCAGGGAGGTAGAAGAGGCCAGGTCCTTTGCTTCGTCTAATATCTCCTTGTTTAAGAGCTTTTTATCATCGGAGGTCTTCTGCAGTGCCCTGGACACAAGTTGCTGGCTGCTTGATGCGATAATCACCTCTCCGGCCAAAGCGAGCATCCGGTCAAGGTCTTCGCCCTTTACGAGCATGCTTTCGGTTTGACTATGCTTCCCGGCCATGGTCCTCCCCTTAGTTGCATAAATAAAATGGCAAAATAAGTTAAAAAGCTACAAATATATGGGCTCTTTCTCCATTTTTTTGCTTTGCTGGAATACACTACAGGTGACGTCCTGAAAGCAGGGAAAAACAGCCATTTTATTTACCCTGCGGGAAGGCCGAGGATACCGCATCTCCTGTGTTGTCGAGGGTTCGCAGTAAAGAACTACAGCTTCACCCTCGACGCCTAAGACCTGCGGCATCCTCAACCTTTGCAACGTTGGGGTCCTCCCTCGCAATTGTGGGGGTCAGGATACGGTTCAGCGCCTTTTTTACGATCGCAGTCTCTACGGGTTTCGGGATGTAGTCGTCAGCGCCGTGACGCAACGCCTTCATAATGTAGTTGCTGTCATGGTGGGTGGATATGACGACGATGGGCATATCCTGCAGGGTTGATGACTTACGGATCTCCTCACAGAGTTCAAAGCCGTCCATTTCCGGCATCACAATATCCGTAAATACAGCGTCGAATCGTTCGCTGCCCAGCACCTTCAATGCCTCGACCCCGTTGTTGGCCTCAGTAACGCGGATATCCAACCTTTCGAGGATCGCACAGAGCCTCCGGCGCATCTTTTTATAATCGTCTACGACCAGAACCCTGATATTTTCAAATCGATTGTTAATGACACACCCCTCCTGTTCGCCCCTGGACCTTGGATTGTTTATTGAAATGCCTAAAATTTGAAATGCCTAAAATGATCTAAAATGCTAAAGCAATAAATCTCAAATCTCAATGACTAAACTTTGATACCCATGTAAAAAGTCCTTTTTACATGGATTTAGGGATTTAGGAATTGAAGAATTACGAATTATTATAAGCATTTAGATCTAAGGTATTTGCTCCAAATCGTGCGCTTTTTGACTTTTTACGAAACCATCAACTTTGGAATTTTGTATTTTGGTCATTGTTATTTATTTGCTATTTGCTATTTGTGTTTTGTGATTTGCATCTAACTTTGGTCATTGATACCTGCCCGCTCGTGCCCCCGGCCGCCTCGCGTTGCGAAGCATTGCGGGCAGGTGGCAGGCGGGTTTATTTGCTATTTGTTATTTGTGTTTTGTGATTTGCAGTTTATTAGCATGCAATATATATGCCGGTTCATATAATAAAAACTCTGTCGATCGACCATCGATGCTGTATCCGCCGGAGTTGAAAGGGGTCTATTTGTAAACGATGAGATCTTTGACCAACTCCCCCACCGGTTTCACGCCTGAGGCGCACTGTCTGACTTTCCGCCCTTTTTCCTTATCCATATTCCATTCAATCAATGTCCGGTTGTTGAGGTAATCATGAAGCACGTTTCCATACTCCGAATCAGCATAGATGAATTTTATCTGCGAGAGCAACAGCCCCTGCTCTACCAGCTTGTCAATGATGTTCACGATGCTGTCGAGGTGATTTGCGATTACGGTTACGGCCAGTTTCCGCCGCTCGTATTCATATATGTCAAAGGTCTTTATCCGCTTGAAAATGTGCCCTATGAGATCCGTGGTGTTACCCCCATACACAACATCGAGATTGCTGAGATGGCCCATATACGCAAATTTTCCGGGAAAGGTTACGATAACGGCGGTGCATGTGGAGACGCCGTAGGTGCATATCATTTCGTTCCTCTCAACCTTGCGGAACTCATCCATGTCAACATCTACCACCTTGCTCTCGACACGCATGGGAGTGCAGGGTTGGAGCTTTTGCTTCCGGAGACCCAAGCTAAGGACCTGACGCAATTCCTTTCTTCTTTTCCAGTATTGTTCGGTGACAACTTCAGCCTCGTCAATCTTGGCGATCAATAGCCATTCACTGTTCCCGATACGGCACACCTCAAATGAGGTGAGCGCCCTGAATCCTCGATAATCGGACACAATCTTGTTGCCGGATCTTTCTTTGAACTTGGCATCAATGTTCTTGCGGGACAAGTGCAGATTTAAAATACTCGACTCTTTGGAAAACCGGGATTCTGTCAGCATGTACTGCTGCCTGTTGACCAGGAAGACCTCACCGGTGGCGCCCAAGCCCTTTTCGTCAGTAAACATTCTGTTAATCTTGTTTATAGCGCACTGAAGAACAAACCAACCTGCAAGATGCCCATCCTCAAAAACAGGTTCCACAAAAAACGCCGACGGTTCATCTGAAACCGCATAGTATTCATAATCTACAAATGTTTTATCGGGGTGATGCATCAGTTGTTGGGCAAGGGTTGACTTTGCAAGCTTTCCCTCAAAGAGATTCTTATGATAGTCGCCCTGCCGTCTGATGGTGTGAAATATATCCCCTCCCCTGTCAACGAAGAGGACGTCGTAGAACATGAGGTAGTTGTGGAGGTAATGGCTCCGAACGCCCATTTTGAGATCGTCGATCAGGCGCTTCAGTTTTGCCGGAGGAGGGCTGGATTTTTTGAGATGATAGTACTTTCTCTTTATATGAAAAAACTTTAACATGAGTTCATCTGAGCGCATTGCATTGGCATTTTTGCCGATTCGTTCCAGATGTTCAAAAAGCTGCTTCTTCTTTTCCCCCCGGATATTGTCAAGTCTTCGAAATGTTTCCTTTTTGATCGACTCCCCGTAGGCGACACAAATCGGGGGGAAAGCCATCATCGTGGCAAGAAAAAGAATAATAAGATAACTCATATAAATCTCCGGGAACAAAATCGCTGTTTTCAGAGGCCCGTCAAAAACATCCCCATCATCCAATTGCATCTACTGATGGTGGTTTGGAATTTTGTATTTTGGTCATTGTTATTTATTTGTAATTTGTTATTTGGGATTTGCACTTTATATGTTCTACTGTTATAGGATGAGGCAAAGGGGATCTGCGGCCCCTTTGCCTCTTTAGGCGATCAATTCACAAACCGCTCAACCATCCTAGAAGTCCTCGAAATCCTTGTCACCTAATGGGATAACATCTGCAGGATCTTCTTCCTTCTTTCCGGCCTTCTTAGCTGGTGCGGCAATGGCTTTATGCTTTGGAGTTGCATGTGTTTTGAGTCCATGGCCTCCTGCTACGACCCTTTCGCCACGGTCCACACTCTTTGCATGACCGGCTTTCCCACTCCCACCGACCATAGCCACCAACTCTGCTACATACTCCTTCATCTGCTCTGCCTGGGCGCTCATCTCTTCTGCTGCCGATGCAGATTCTTCGGCGTTGGCCGCGTTCTGTTGGGTCACCTTATCCATCTCGGTCACGGCCTTGTTCACTTCCTCGATCCCCTGGGCCTGCTCATTTGAGGCAGCGGAGATCTCACTGACCAGTCCGCCCACCTTGGTGGAGCTGTCAGCCACCTCCTGAAAGGCGCCATTGGTTTTGTCCACCAGCTCTGATCCACTACCAACCTTTTTGACAGTGCCCTCGATCAGTTCGGCAGTGTTTTTGGCCGCGTCGGCAGAGCGGAGCGCAAGGTTTCGCACCTCTTCCGCCACGACCGCGAATCCGGCCCCGGCCTCGCCTGCTCTCGCCGCTTCAACAGCAGCGTTAAGGGCCAGCAGATTGGTTTGAAAGGCGATCTCGTCAATGGTTTTTACCACCTTCTGGGTCTCTTCACTCGCCTTGGAGATCTCTTTCATAGACTCGGTAAGGTTGGTCATGGATTCGTTGGCTTCTACTACAACCCTGTTGGCTTCCTTCATGAGGCCGTCCGCCTGACCGGCATTATCGGCGTTCTGTTTTGTCATGGAAGACATCTCCTCAAGTGAGGAGGATGTCTCTTCAATGGATGCGGCCTGTTCGGCAGATCCTTCTGCGAGAGACTGACTGGAACCGGATACCTGCGCGGATCCCGAGGCAACCTGCTCCGATCCCTCGTTAAGACCTTCAATAATCTTTCTGATCGGTCCGGTAATGCTCCTGGTAATGAAAATAGCCACCAGCACGCCTACAACAAAAGCCACACACAGGCCGATGATCATTATAAGGGACGCACTGCCCAGGGATGATTGGGCATTCTTGGCAATCCTGTCTGTTGCCTCCATACCCGCGTTAGCAGTGGTCACACATGCCTTAATGACCTGTCCGCCCGCATCGCCTCTCTGACCTCCCAGCTTCTGAAGGTTCTGCCAGTTGACTAAGAAGCCTGCCATGGCTCCCTTATAAGCATTGCCGGCCGCCTCAACCTCGTCGATCCGTTTGAGGTCTGCCTCCAGCCGCGTGATCTTTTTCAGCGCTACGAACTTCTCCCCCATCTTCGGGAAGTTCGTGAGGGCATCTTCCATGAACTCGGGGTTCCGGAGGGCCTGGGCCTTGAAGGCCTTAACCCTTGTGTCGTTCACCAAGTCAATAGCGTCATTGACTAAGTTGATCTTCGTGTTCCGCTCATACATATCGTTTGCCAGCTTCTTCTGCTGGCCATCCAGGAAGGCTTCACACTGGGACACATACTGACCGGCCGCCTCATTCATCCCGCCCCGGATTGTGTCGAGTTGAAGGTAGTCCTTCCGATATTCTTCCATGGCCGCGAGATAGGTGCCGGCGGCGACCTCAATCTCGTCGATACGCTTCAGATCATCGGCGGAACGGGTGATCCCGCGCAGTTTCGTGGTGATCTTTGTCACGCCCTTGAACATCTCATCGGCCTCCTGCATGAGTTTGGGATCCTGGGTTGCCTGGGCTCTGAAATTCATGACCCGGGCATTGTTCCCAACATCGATGATATCGTTGATTAAGATGATCTTTTCAAGACGTTCTGAAAGATTGGCACCCGGCTGGGTGAACTCCTGTCGCATCTTCTGGTTCTGACCGGCCAGGAAATCATTGGAGTTCTTCATGTACCGGGCGGCCCCGGTGTTCATCTTCTGACCGGCAGCACCCATTAGATTGCTCGTCTTGATGTACGCCGCCATGTTCGCGGCATACTTTTGAGCTGCCGCCTCAACATCGTCGATCCGTTTGATGTCCGCCGGAGCCCGGGTGATCGGCCGCAGTACATCCGTGTATTTCTTTAACCCGCCCAAAATATCGATGGCCTGCTGCATGAGCTCCATATCGTTTGTGGCCTGGGCCCTGAAGTTGGTCACACGCACCGTGGTGCCAACATTGACGATACTGGTGACGGTCTGGACTTTCTTCTGCCGCTCGGCCAGGTCGTTTTTGAAGGCAGCGTTCTGACCGGCTAAAAAGGCATTGGAATTGGTCATGTATTTCCCTGCCGATTCATCGAGAACCTTCCTGTTTGCTGCCATCTTGGCGTTGGTGTCCACTGTCTCCTGCACCAGATTTTTGTACTGACCGAACGCATTGGTGGCAATCTCTAACTGACCTTTCAGCGCCTTCAGGTGCGGCGACTTTTTCTCAAGCACCCTCCCCACTTCGAGCGTCTGCTCAAGGGCATTCATCTCTTTCTGGGCCTGCTCGTAAAATTTCTTTTCTTCTGTAAACCCATATCCCCGCATGGCATACATTAGCCTGTTTGCGGCTCCCCTCAGGTCAACGGCCATGGCCACTTCAGGTACATACTCTTCGGCAAGCATGGTGGTTTCGGTCTCTACAGTGTTCATGTTCCAGATTGCAACCATTCCGAGAGCTGCCGAAATCAAAATCAATAGTCCAAAACCAACTGCGATCTTCGTTCCCAATTTCATCTTCTTCATCGTCGTTCCTCCTTAATCCCAACTTTCAGATATCAATCTTCGCTGAGTAGATGTTTAGTTGAAAAGTTATTTGTTTGACGACCAATACCCAATACTCAGTTTCAAGTTCCCAGTTTCAAAATTAT
>SDBS01007304.1_pt1 | contig 10740 bp, 11 predicted proteins | sample 2277091 | NCBI WGS metagenome assembly SDBS01 (sample SAMN10404972, study PRJNA504765) | marine sediment metagenome | isolation source: marine sediment core GS10_PC15, 163 cmbsf | place: Arctic Ocean: Southern Knipovich Ridge | collected 2010 | reverse complement strand
ATTAACTAATGAAAATGTTAGTATTGAATCCTTAGGACATTTCATTTTTTAAAAAAAAAGTGAAAAAAAAATTGGTGTTTTAAATAACACCTTTTATTATTTATTCTAGTACATTCTTAACTTCTCTTATTGTTTCACGAACTTTCTGCACAGATTCACTGAGTCGAAACATATCTAATCCTTCTTTTAATTTTTCTGCTAGTGTACCTAATTTATTGGCCGTTGAGGTAATTTCTTCCATTGAAGCAGTTTGTTGTTCTGAAGATGCTGAAATCCCTTCCATCGCACGCGAATTGTCTTCTCCAGCAGAAGTCGCTCCCTTAATATCTACAGTTATAGTACCAATTAAAGCTACCGTATCAGTGATTCTCGTTGTTATTTCATCAATCTTAGCAGCTGTTTCACTCACAGCATTTTGAGATTCTTCTGCAAGCTTCCTCACCTCATCAGCTACAACAGCAAACCCTCGACCATGCTCACCCGCTCTTCCTGCTTCAATGCTGGCATTGAGAGCAAGCAAATTGGTTTGGTCAGAAATATTGGTAATAAGGTCCATGATTCTATTGATATCTTTCGTAGAGTTCATAACTTCATGTGAAAGCGCGCTGATTTCATTAGCCATTTTATTAATTTCAACTAAAGAATTCACTTGACTTTGAGAACTTTGTGCAACCTCTTGAGTTGTTGAGGAAATTTCTTCGGCTGCGGCATTTACTTCACTGGAACTCGCGGCTAACTCAGTTGCGATATTTGAGACGTTTACACTGGCTTCTTGGGAAGATGAGATAATATCGCGTATATTTTCCGTCATTGTTCCAAATGAACGCCCTAACACAGCAATCTCATCATTTCCCTTACGTGTTTTGCCATTGTCTCCCATATCAGTTAAATCACCATCTGCAACTTTAACTGCTGAACTATTTAATCTGATGATAGGATCAGTAAAGCGTTTCGCAATTACAAATCCAATAATTGCTACTATCACGGCAACTACAACGACAATCCATATTGAAATCGTCATCAGGTCATTTGGTACGGCAAGAGCCTCTGACACATTTATTTCCGCAACTAAGATCCAAGGTTGATCCACCTCATTTATTTCCATATATGCATATGATCCCATAACCTTTTTCCCCTGATAATTGGTATTAGAACGTATATCCTCATCACCCTTTGTTTCCAAAGCCTTAGTAAATCCAGAGGTTGAAATTTGTGCATGTAAAATTGTATCTTCAATTGTTTCATATTGTCCTGTTTGGGTTGTATAATAGTCGAATATACTCTCTGATAGCCAATATCCTTCTTGGTTTACTAAGTAAGTCTCTCCCGATGTCCCTAATCCGGTTGTATGTTGCATCAAGGTAGTGACATACTCAAAGTCTAAGTAGGCAACTACAACACCGATATATGTATCAAAATTATCATAAACCACTGAAGCTATTGTTATCTGTATATAGGTCTCGCCTGAAGACATATGAAAATCTGAAAGAAATGTATATTCCTCATTGTCGCTATTGTCATCACAATAAGTAAAATGTTCTTTTGTTGATTGATCAGCTCCTACACTGTGACCATATTCCCAGTTAGTATGAGATGCTTGTGCAACAATAATTCCATTAGTATCTAAAAAATACATCTCTTCATAGGAACCATATACATGCTCCATAGCACTGAAAGTTTCTTGAAGTTCTATCACTGCTTCTGCTTGTTGGGCGTGACCATCTGTAGAAGCAATCACCCCCCATTCACGTACTGTTTGTGTTTCAGACATGAAATCAATATCATTCCTTCTATCATCAAACCAACGCTCAAGAGCCTCCATTTTATTATCTCCAATCGCATCTAGTTGTTCAAGACGGTCAGTTTCATAAGATTGATTCAAGCTGAGAGTCGAGTAAATTGTAATTCCGACAATTGGTACTATAGCTAATACTAAGAAGTAGATTAACAACTTTTGCTTAATACCAAACTTTAGTCTTCTTTTTCTCTTACCTGTTTTTTCCTTACTTGCTCCTTTATTTTTTAAACTCATTTAATTTTACACCTTTTTCAATTCGCATCAAAATTTTTGATTTAACTGGGAAAGGTGATCCCTTTTATAGGATTGATTTAAACTGAGAGTCGATAAATGGTACCTCCTATGGCTAGTTTTATGGTTATTAAAACAAATTGTTTATCAAACTGTGGTTTATCACCCAATTTTAACCATCTTATTATTTTACTTGTTATTTCCCTACTTGCTCCCATTTCTTTTAAACCAATTTATTTCTACACCTTTTTTAAATCGCATCAAATTTTTTGATGTAAAATTTAATTTTTTTTGGTTTTTTTGTGTTTCTCAAAAATATGAATCAAAAAACTTATATTAGAAAGCATATTTAAAGTTTAGGTTTACCAAAACATATTACTTTGTGTGAAAAAATCAATATAAAGATATTTTTATGACCACAAAAAAATGTACCTTTTAAGAGCAAAAGAAAACCATGTCTTTTAGTGCATGGATGAATTTTGCTATAAATAAATTATGAATTGATTTCTATGTATATGTTTAAATATATAAATTACTTTTAAAAAATTAATCTATGACTTATGATTATGCTATAAAAATACGAATCTATCCAAATAAAGAGCAGAAAAGATTTTTTTCTAAGAATTTTGGATGTTGTAGATTCCTGTATAATAAAATGTTAGAAGAGAGAAAGAACGTTTATCGATTATACGATAAAAACAAATTGCATGGTCATAAATACAAAACAGAAAAGCAATATAAAGAATTATATCCTTTTTTGAAGGAAACAGATTCCAATTCCTTACAACAAGCAAGAAGACATTTACAAACAGCTTATAAATATTTCTTCAGAAATATTAAAGATCGAAAGAATAAAAGGACTAAAAATTACATTGGGTATCCTAAATTTAAATCAAAACATAATAGGCAATCATATACGACTTGTATCACAAATAATAACATTAAAATTGATTGGAATAAGAAATTATTAAAACTTCCTAAACTTAAACAACAGGTTAAGTTTAAAGACGATAGAATAGTCGATGCAGATATTAGACATGTTACAATCTCGAAAAACAAAGCTGGATGCTATTTTGCTTCAATTCTTTTTAAAGCAAATATTCAAACAGAAGAGCCTAAAAGAATAATATCAGAGAATAAAATAATTGCATTTGATATGAGTGCTAAGGATTTTTTAGTAAACGAAAACTTTAAGTTTTCGAATCCCCGATTTTATAGAAATTGTTTAAATCAATTAAGAAGAAAGCATAGAGCATTATCACGAAAGAAAAGAGGTTCTAAAAATAGAATAAAAGCTATGTTCATATTAGCTAAACAATATAATAAAATCAATAATAAAAAAAACGATTGGACTCATAAGATAACTCATGTGTTATCTAGAACTTATGATGCGATTATTTTAGAAGACTTAAACATCGAAGGAATGAAGAAATTCAATAAAGGACTTGCTAAATCTGTAAGTTTAGATTTTTCTTGGTATCAATTTAAAACTTATTTGAAATATAAATGTAAAAGAGAAAAGAATCATTTAGTAGTAGTAGGTAAATTTTTTCCCTCATCAAAATTATGTTCAAATTGTGGCTATAAGAATGGAGAGCTTAAATTAAAAGATAGAACATGGCATTGTCCAAAATGTAAAGTTCATCATAATAGAGATATAAATGCTTCGTTAAATCTTAAAAAAGAGGGAATTAGAATATTAAAAGAAAGTAACATTACGATCATTAAGTCTATTAATGATGATACCATTGGAACGATGGGAATTCACGCCTTTGGAGATTGTGTAAGACCTTACTCTGTTAAGGCTGCGGTCAATGAATTAGGAATCCATAGCCTTTAGGCATTGGTAGTTCAATGATAATGAGTTCTAATGCTAATACGTAAATCTGCAGAGTATAAAAGAAAAAAATATATTCGTTCTTAAAAAAAAAGATTAATATCGTTATTATGGCAACTCAAAATAATTCAGAAATTGGTAGTGAAGAATTCTTAGAAGATATTCTAATTGTTTGTCCTAAATGCAAGACCAATAAGGAACTAAAAATCCCTCGTAAAGTTGTTAATCAAAGTAAGCAATTGACAACAATTTCGATACCTTCAGGATTATGCTGTGAACATAGTTTTCAATCGTTTATCGATAAGAATTTCAAGATTAGAGGGTATCAGAATGTAGATTTCGAATTTTCAAAAATGGAATTTTATGAAAGTAATGAAGCAGCCCTAGAAGAAAAAGAAAGTGTTGAAAGCACAGTCCAAGATTTAAGTTCCTTACCAATTTTTCAAAATATAATCCAATTGTTAAGAAATTGTGTTGATGATAAAGAGATATTAGGGAGTGGAATATTTACTATTGAAGGAAAAATTTTGTATTCCTCACTTCCACAAACCACTCTTTTCAATACGATGAGAGAATTTGAGGTAAGAAGTGAAAGAAATTTAGTTAGTGTAAAGAAAATGTACCTTGAATTAGAAAATAGTGAAAAGTTTATCTCCAAATTTATGGAGATAAAGGGAATGAAATTTAATTTGGTCTTAATGTTTTCCTTTAGATGTAAATTTGGAATGGGCAACTTACATTTACGCGATTTATTAAAAAAAATCGAGAAGATAGATTAAATTAAGAGATAAAACGAACTTTTTACTAGACTGAAACTTTTTTTTTTTTTTTAGAGTTTTGTATAATTTAATATATAATTAATAAAAAAAGAAACAATCAATCATCACTCAAATTGAGGTATTTTTTTACTCACAAATTAGATTTTTATTGAATTTTGGTAATAATTACAAATTCATGTAAACAAGTTTTTAATGAAAATATTAAAAAATATCTCAAAAATATGAATTCATAATTATTTTTGCTACAAAAATAATAACAAAAAAATTCCTAAGATCTTTTTGTATGTACAGAGGTATTTTTAATAAATAACCAGAAAGCATTTATTTAAGGAAGAACAATGTTTATTAAAATATAAAATTTGAATTAAATGGAGATAACCTAATTATGCCAACAAATGAGGAAGATATTAATAAGAAACTCCTATTAGTTAAACAGCTCTTAAATCATACTTATGATATCTTAAAATTATTTAAGCCTTTAATGGAAGAAATGTTAAAAATTGAAGAAGCGAAAAAAGGTAAGAACATCATGATGTATGAAAAAGCAGGATACTTGTTTGGTGAAATTTCACATATTTGCAAAGAAATAGAAACCGTCTCTATACCTTCAAAAACGCTTTTAGAAAAACTCGGGCATTGAATTACTACAAAAAATTATCATTCTTTTTTAAAACCGCTTATACTTGATTGGAAAATTTGCATTACTTCTCATGAATATAAAAAAAATTAGAAGATATATTTATCTGTTTTTTAGCCTCAATATTAGAAAACATTCCCTCAGTAAGTATTAACTTTATTAAAAATTAATTTTTCAATGCGCCCGCCGGGAATTGAACCCGGGACGCTGACTTGGGAAGCCAGCATATTACCACTATACTACGAGCGCTATTTTTGATATAGATTAAGCAATTTTGGGATAAAACAAGTTAAAACTACATGTAATTATAATTAGGATTATTAATTAAACCTTTTTGAATATCAAATTATCCTTTCCTTTGATTCTGTTTAATAAACACTAAAGAAGTCCTCTGTAAAATTTTATTAAAAGCGACATAAAGAGCGTTTTATTGATATTTTTAAATGGTATTTCTTTTTATTATATAATTAGATTTTCAATTATCTGAATCCAAAAGTCATTTAACATTATCAACAAATATGGAAAAACCAAACAATTTCATGGATAAATTCCAACAATTTGCCTCTGGAGGAATATATGGAATCCTATCAATTTCATTTGGTCTTACGGGTGACATTTTAGCCTATTTATTTTTTCCAGGGTATGATTTTACAAAGAGAGCAGTAAGTTCTTTATGTAAGGGCCCTGGAGGTATATTTTTTCAGGTGGGCACAGTTTTTTCAGGTATATTTGCGATTCTATTTGTTATATATGTCGGAAGAACTTTTTCTGGAAATCAAATTAACGAAAAACGCAGAAAAACTGCCATTTTTTTTGCTCTTATTTCTTGTGTTAGCCTTATAATTTTAGGAGTCTTTTGTGGGTCTGATCCGATAGTAGCCTTAATACATGGAGTATCTGCTGTCATTACTTGGATATCTGCGATATGTTATATTACTCTTTTCAACATTTTCATATTACGAGATCCTAAATATTCTAAATTCCTTGCATATATCGGTTTCAGTGTATCTATTGGTCTCTCTATCATGGTATTAATGTTTTTTTTATATTTTATCCCAGGTTTACAGGTTATTATTATAATTTTACCATTGTGGGAATGGATTGATACTTTAGCTATTATAATTTGGTATTTTGCTGTGTCAACCTATTTACTAATTAAAAAAATTTAATAACCTTCTAATTATTTATAAAAAATTGGGAATTTCTATAAAATTCTACAATTTATGCCAATCATCAACCTTTCCCGCAAGGGAAAGACCCTATTCGTTTGATTTTATTATAGATAATGAAAATTTCATATAATTTCTGCTCTTGCGAAGTTGTCGGATGTAAGCGAAATCTAATTGTTTTTATCATTCCTTATCTTTTTTACTAATTTCCTTAGGTATTTTACTAGATATAATTATATAAAGAAAAATTTAAAATAATAGAGAGTATTAAATTTTTTGATTTTTATAAATATTTAGAGGTTTTTATAAAAATTCAACAAACTGTTGCAACAATCATCTTTTTAATATATTAATAAAATGGTATCAAGAATGAAAAAAATAAATTTATTTTTAGATCGGCTTTACAATTTTGTTCCAGGATATGTTTTTGGAATATTGGCGTTTATTATAGGATTTTTTGGAGATATTATAGCACTCTTGCTATCTCCAGAATATGTCATGTGGGAAAAGTCTATAAGTATTCTGGGGCACAATCCTGGAGGAGTTTTTATGAGAGGTGGGTTGATAATTTCTAGTTTTATAGCAATTCCTTTTATTATTTATCTTGGTAGAGCATTGAAAGATGAAAATATAAATGAAAATATGAGAAAGATCGCAATAGGCTCTGGAATTTTTGCTTCTATAACTGCCATGCTAACAGGAACTTTTTCAGGTGTAAATGAGTTCATTAGTTTTTTACATGGTTTATTTGCGCTAGTTAGTTGGATTGCTGCCGTAATAATTTTTTTATTTTTTGCTCTTTTGATGTTGAAAAATTCAAAATTCTCAAAAAATATTTCATATTTCAATTTAGTTATAGCTGGGATTTTAAGTTTTTACTTGGTACCCTTTTTCACTACAAACTTCTGTAATTTGTTTCCCAACACTTCAGCTATATTTTCCTTTGGGCGCTCTGTATATCAAATAATGCCCGTGACTGAATGGCTGGTTATGCTTTCGATATTATTTTGGTATTTAATCAATGCAATTTATATTTTAAATAAAAAACTTTAATTATTACACTGGGAAATGAAATTTAAAGAAAAATGTGAATGACCAATTCTATAGAAACAGTAGAATTTGAAAAAAATATAAAGATCACTGAGAAGGATGCTTTAATCATTGTTGATATTCAGAATGATTTTATTCCCGGAGGAGCGTTACCTGTTGAAGATAGTGATAAAATAATTGAAGGAATTAATAGAGTTGCAAATTATTTTAAGAAGATCAACAGGAATGTTATATTAACACAAGATTGGCATCCTCCAGAACATGGATCATTTGCAAGTACTCATCCTGGAAAAAATCCAGGTGATGAATTTCAAACAGAAAATGGAGCCATTGGTCCAATTTTGTGGCCAGATCATTGCGTTCAAGGCACTAAAGGAGCAGAATTTCATAAGAACTTAAATACAGCCTTAGCCAGTTTTATAATTAAAAAGGGAAGAAATCCACAGGTAGATAGTTATTCTGCTTTTCTTGAAAACGATAAAAAAACGGAAACTGGTTTAGCAGGATATCTTAAATCTTTGAATATTAAAAAAGTTTTTATTTGTGGGTTAGCTTTAGATTACTGTTGTTATTTTTCTGCTATTGATGCTGTTAATTTTGGTTTTGAAGTATATTTTCTCATAGATCTTACCAAAGGAATCGATCTTCCTCCTGGTAATATCTCAAACTGTATAGAAAACATGATACAGAAAGGAATAAAATTCGTAAATGAAGAAAGTCTCTGATCAATAATTTTTTTTACACATTCTACAATATTAATAACTGAGAAGTATGACAATAGAATTTCCTTATAAATCCATATTAATTGTGTGTAGCGCTAACACTGCAAGAAGTTGCATGGCAGAGGGCTTTTTAAAAGATTATTTTCTTAAAAACAAATTGCATGTTAATGTATATTCCGGAGGAATAGCTTCGTATGCCAGAGACGGTATGTTAATATCGATGGATGCAAAATTAGCCATGGAAGAAATAGGAATCGAGTTATCTGTAACTTCTAAATCTGCTGATTTAAAGAAACACAAAGAGTTAATTAAAAATGCTGATTTAATTTTGACTCTCACTGAAAAGCATAAAGAAAGCATAATGAAATTTGAAGAGAGCAATAATAAAGAAATTTTTACTATAAAAGAATTTGCAGGAGAAATTGGCAATATTGAAGATCCTTCAATGAAAGAGCTTTCTGGTTTTAAAATCTCAAGAGACGAGATAATAAAATGTTTAATAAAAGGCTTAAAAAAGTACGATTTAACATTTAAAAAATAATAAAAATACTATAGAATTTTTATAAAAACGCAAACTATAATCAATGGCGAGTAGAATATGATTGAATACATTATCATTGCAATTCTTCAAGGACTCATAGAGTGGTTGCCTATATCATCCTCAGGTCAGGTTATAATAGTTTCTATGAATATTTTAAGGCTTTCTGCCGAAGAAGCCTTTAGTCTTGCTATATGGCTACATTTAGGAACAACTCTTGCAGTATTAGTGAAGTTTAGAAAGGACTTTATTGAGATTGGGAAGGCTTGTCTACCTAAAAACTTCGGAAAGCCAGAAGACTTAGGCATTAAAAAAAGAAATTGGTTGATTTATTCCACGTTGGGTACTGCAATTACTGCAATTCCGCTCTATTTCATATTCAAAATAATTATTTCAGAAGGATTTACTGCTAATCAAGGAGATATTATAACACTCCTTATTTCTGGTTTATTGATTATTACTGGAATAGTATTATTAAGAGCTAAAAAAATATACGGTAAAAACACAATAGAAGAGACTCCAATGACTAATCTTCCAAAAGATAGCTTCTTATCTGGCCTTGTTCAAGGAGTTGCTATATTACCAGGCATTTCTCGTTCGGGGGTCACAGTTTCAGTAATCCTATTAGAAAAATATAATCAGGAGAATGCATTACGATTAAGTTTTATAATGTCCGTACCTGTGGCGTTTGCATCAGTTATAATTGATATTGTTTTTGCAGAGAGTTCTATTTTTGGAATTATAAATCCATTCTTAATTATTTTAATTACTCTTATTAGTTTCATTATAGGTTATTTAACAATAGAGTTTTTGCTTCGAATTGCTAAAAAGATAAGTTTTGGATATTTTTGTATTTTATATGGAATAATTGCTTATGTGATAATAATACCTTTTCTAATGATGCCTTAAAGTGCTAAAGCATATTCTTTTATAAAATTCATTAACATATTTTCAATATTTGGAATTCCACGGAATCCAGAAAAGTCATTTAAGTCAATCAAATACAATTTATCTTGATTAATTGGTTGAATTAAATCAAATCCAAAAATTTTTAGATCTAACTCTTTTGAGAGAATTTGAGATAAATTTACTATTTCTTCAGTGATTTCAAATTCTTCTCGTTCAATCAAATCAGTATTAATTTTCTCTGGCTTTTCCCTTAAATAAATATAGATCGGGTTCTCCCTCTTAATTCCATAAACTTTATCTCCAATCACATATATTTTCCGCTCGTAACCATCACATTCAATGAACTTTTGAATATAAACATCATAATATAAGAATGTTTTGAATTTTTCACAAAAAATATCAACCTCATCGATTTTTTGAACTAAGAAATTAAATCTATTATATTTATCATGCTGATAATGACTTTTAATAACAATTGGCAATTTAGGTAGAGCCCATTCCTTAAAGATTTTGACATCCCTTAAAGATTGGTTCCAGGAATTTGGCATTAAAAACTTCTCTAATTTCCCTGAGTGATTTTTTATTGCTTTTCTCAAAGCATAATCAAGAGCGATTTTATTCTTGCACATTAATACAGTACTAATATCATGTAGAGTAGGTATATTATGGATTTTTGCAAAATGTAATAAATCAAGAGAACATTCATTTCGAACTTTTACAATTATTAGATCTGCCTCCATAAAAGATTTCGGCATTTCAGAAAGAGAAAAAAACTCTTTTGTAGGATCATGAAGGATTAAATTAATTTCTTCGACTTCTTTTAATTTATTCATTACTTCAAAAATAACTTCGTGACTTTGTCGAGCCGAGAAAACTACCCTTATTTTTTTTTTCATAATCTATAACTTTAAAAATTTCTATAAATAAATTTTTAAAAAACTTATAATTATAATTTATCTTTTTAATTAGATAACATATCTATTCTATACTTTAAAATCTTTTAAATATTATAATTTAATAATAAAAAATATCATGACAACGAAAAATTCCATAAAAAGTTGTCTTTAATA
>SDBS01007303.1_pt1 | contig 10741 bp, 26 predicted proteins | sample 2277091 | NCBI WGS metagenome assembly SDBS01 (sample SAMN10404972, study PRJNA504765) | marine sediment metagenome | isolation source: marine sediment core GS10_PC15, 163 cmbsf | place: Arctic Ocean: Southern Knipovich Ridge | collected 2010 | reverse complement strand
CGCTTCGATATTGTGAAGCTCATTGGGATGCCCAACGCCGCCGCCCGAGAGATGTATCTCACACGCAAGAATAAGCGTCTTCTGACATCTACTATCCCGTGCCAGCCTTGCGGAAGCACAGGGGTCAAGGAAGTCGTCGTCTCTCCCGCAGTTCCAGAGGTGCCTGCGATTCCCGAGGTTCCGGCGGTTGAAGAAGTTCGGATCCCACGCGGAGGCCTCCAGAACGAGGAAGATGAGGTCGTCTCAGAAGCGGTGGCCGCAGTCCCCGCAGTCCCGGCAGTCCCCGCAGTCCCCGCAGTGATGGGCGAGGCACCCTGCGGCGTCTGTGATGGTGCGGGAAATACGCCAGAGATTGACGTATGGGTAAGGGAGTCAGAGCAATTCTCCATCGCCCACCTAAAAGAGCTGATCGTCTCTGTCGAAGTATTTGAAGTGTCTCTGGCTCATGCGATCAAGAGACTCCGAAAAATGATGGACAATCCCCCGAAGTCTACGGATACCGCCGTTGACGGAATCGGACTATACTCATAGGGAGTAACATGCCGTACATTACTGAAGAAAGACGAAGAATGCTGGATCCCCACATCGAGGGTCTCCAGAAGGCGCTTCACGAGCTTAACGGCACCGAAGGCGACCTAAACTATTCAATCACTCGTCTCGTGGCGTATGCGTTTATGAACGAACCCCGTTACCACATTATCGCCAGAGTCACGGGCGTACTGGATAACGTGAAGGCTGAGTTCTACCGAAGGATCGGTATTCCATACGAAAATGCGGCTATCGAGAAGAACGGCGATGTGCCGGAATTCACGCGAATCGAAGCTATCGCGGAAGCGAAGCGCCGAGAAAAAGTCGCGGAGGTGGTGGCTAGCTGATAGGAGAAACCATGACTGACTCCGAAGATATTCAAGAACCGACCAGAAAATCCAACGAAGCAACACCACCCAGAAGGTACGTGTACCTTGCTGGGCCTGTTGAGCTTGAGGATACTTGGCGGGACCGGGCAGCTAAGGTTCTGGCCAAAATGGGACTTGAGCCTCTTGATCCTCTTAGAGGCCAAAACCACACGACTGTTGCGAATCAGCAGGCTAAGCACATCAAAGCCAGCGTGCCTGATTCTCTTCTGGTCATGCGGGACCTAAACGACATGCAGCGCATCAAGAACTCAAGTGGACTCGTTCTCATGAACCTCTCCACCACGTCAGAGGGCCGAAAGCCAATCGGCACTTTGTTCGAGTTAATGTGGTGCTGGGAAAACCGTGTTCCGGTCATCGCGGTCATGGGCAGAGATTGCGACCCGAGCTACAAACACCATCCTTGGATCAAGGAGATGGTTTCGTATGAGGCGACTTCGGTCACGGATGCGCTTACCCTGATCGAAGAGTATTTCGTGTAAGATGCCCTGCTGGGTCCTGTGTCAAGATTGTGGAGTGGTATTCGAAACCGGAGACGGTACCCACTATTGCGAGGAAGCCGCAGATCGCGGCAGCACTGGTGGAAGTTCCGGGTTCTGCGATAATTGCGGCCGTCACGCGAGCGACCTATCACTTAGTCCCGCAGCGGGCACGTACTCTCATAAAGATATGAGAGAGTGCATCAAGAACCTGCGCGACGAAATCAACCGAGTCGAGGGGCACAACATAGAGAACGACTCCCGGTTCTGCGTAATCGAGAAGAGACTGTCTGAATTCATAGAAGGGAGACGTGCGGCCGTAGAGGCCACCAAAGAAAAGATACTTGAAACCCAAGGAGAAGACAATGGGCTTTAGCGTTTCTAGAACTGTATGGCTCCATAACGGCTACGGTGTGGAGTTTACCCTCACAGATCCCCACTTCATCGTCTTCAAGATCCTTGTGGAGCGGGACAAAACCTTGATTGAAGACAACAAGGTTTGTGTTGCATCCGGTTCTTGTACTCGCAAAGGAGAAGAGGAGTCTCTACAGAACTTCGCCAAGCGTGCCCACGAAGAGGGTATCTCTTTCTCCAGAGTATCAATTGTCGAGCATAAGACAACGCTCGACCTGTTTGCGATCCTCGGCGAAGTGTTGGACGCTGCGGAGTAAGCTGTGGGAAGTAAACAAGACCTAGAGCGGCTGCAAGAACAACTCGAAGGTCTGGCCAAAACCGTACAGGCAGACTCAAATCTGCCTGTGAATATGGCAGATTATCTAGTCACCCTCAACTCGTTGAAGGAACGAATCGAAGCAGCCCAACAAACACCGGATGATCTTGGGGCCAGACCATCAAGAGGCTGGGTCAGAGGCACAAAGACTGGTCGCGTATCTTCCAAGCTAACAACGGGTACTCCAGTCTCATGGGATCGCATGAGGGGGTCGGAGCGAGAATTGGCCAAGGCTGCAATGAATCCCCACACCAATCCGCCAGTGACCGACAGGCGTGCTGCAATTCTGCACACTAGGAAGTTAAATGAAAGCAACGACAATAGCTGAAATTCTGAAAGGTCGCTGGCTGGACTATTCCGATCCACAAAGTTGGTGCGAGATTGACGAAGCGCACGTCTATTGCTGCATACGCCCAGAAGCTATCTTACGCACTCCCGTCAAGGGAATGCTGTTCCGGCTAAATGATCGTACCTACGAGATCTGTGGGTATGATTATGTGAACTGTATTGAGCATGAGGACTGGGAACTGATCTACGCTCACCCCCTAAAAGACGATGTTAACGATGTAACTGAGGAAGAGTGGCATGAACTTTACGGAGATGGACTGGATCCGGGAGTCGATCGGGGCGCTGGCCATGATCTGCGGATTCCTAGCCAAGTGGCAACTCGGGAACGGTAAGAAAACCGGGTGGTTATGGGGTTTCGCGGGATCCTTCTTCTGGTTGCTCTTCTGCTTCCAAATCGACTCACCGACGGGTTTACTAAACAATGTCGTATTTCTCTTATTAGCGGTTCGGGGTTACAGATTGTGGACTAAACACAACATAGGATGACCGCAGCCAGGAGGATAGCTGCATGAATAGACTTCTTTGTTTCACCTTTCTCTTCGCGCTTTTCTTAGCGTTCCCCGCCAACTCCGAAGAACCTCAAGCTTGCGACAATAATAGCTACACAATCCGAACCGCTGATATGAGCTACTACGATTCCATGCGAGCGGGAGACGAGCTGGTGCGGATTGCTGTTCCCGAATGGTACGTCGAAGGCACACCCGAAGTGCGGGTCATCATGCAGGCTTCTCCAGATCTTATGAAGAGCTACGGCGAAGTGTGGAGAGACGACCAAGGCATCTTCCACGTCGTTATAGGCCGTTTAGGGCTGGGGCTAGCTGTAATTGAAGATTTGGCGGCCGTCATACTTCACGAATTCGTACACATTATTACGTGGGACGAAACAAATGCCCAGGACTGGACAGACAATTGCAAATTGGCTCGTCAGGAACTTATGGCGAACAAGGTAGTCATACAACACTACATCAGACTTGGATACACTCCGTACATATATGAGAACTCCCATATCCTGTACTCCGAGGCCAAGGCTATGGCCGTGTTGTTCGAATGCCCCGCAGAGGTTTTGAGCGGCATGCCCGGGGTTCCAATGCCTATAACTTCCACAAAGGACTCAAGTTTCAAACCCCACTAGACGATGCTTAAAACGTATATGGCCCTAAAATTAGAAGACAACTAATATGCAAGTATCGCATCTAAGTATTCCAGTCCTAATCGCTTTCCTCGCCGGGTGCGCAAGCACTCCGTTGCAAGAAGCTAACGAACGCGCAGCTACCATCTTGGCGGGAACCTACGAAATCTCGGGTGCCGAAAAAACAGCAGGAGACAACGCCAAAGAAGTTAGGTCAGCAATAGCCCGCGAGAGGGCTATAGGGGAAATTCGATGCTCTATCGCTATCCCCTGCCCCACACAAATAAAATACGGAAACGGACCCGGTGAAACAGCGGTGTCTGAACTGTGGTGGACACTAAAGTATACCCTATGGGGACAAGGTTCTTCTAAGGATTGGCCGTGGACATGGTAGTAGCTCTGACCAGCGTTGCAATTGCACTTTTCTTCATAGGGCTTGTCCTATGCGGGCTAGGATTGGTGGCTGATAAAGCACTTGCGGTAATCTGGGATGACCTCAACTCCCTGCTGCAACACGAGATGGTCATGAGACGGATAGAGGTTAGACTCATGATTGACGACGCAGGATGGGATTGCCCGGAGTGGCTGAACGACGAAGAGAGTGACGAGGAAAGTGGGAAAATAATCCGCCTCGTGCCCAAAGACAATTAACTTGATTACCCGGGAGGGAATCGTGAGAAGAAGAATATTGGTATGGCTTATGAACACGGGGACTTATGAATGGCTCCTCAAGCACGTCATCCCCTACATCCGATTCACTACATACTACACATCCCTAAGGGGCTATAAGTATCGAGCGGGATACGAGAAGCTAGAGCCCGGTCACATCATCCTAACCCTGGACAAGAAGAAGCTCACATCCCTTCTGATTCCTGGGGGCTTCGCCCACGCGGCCCTGTGTCTGACTAAGCTAACTGCTCCTGTGAGGCCATTCACGTCACCCCGCGACTACGAGATCGCGGAAATGACTCATACCGACTACACAAAAAGCGACTTCTTCGACATCTGTAAAGAGGCTGATAGAGTCGTCCTTCTTGAATGCACTGCATGGGACGATCAGTACACGCAGGACGTTATCGCCAAGTGCCAAGAATTCGAGGATGCCGTTTACGACGTGAAATTCGCTTTCGGCGTCAAAGCCCTGTACTGCTCGGAACTGATTTATCAGGCAGATTTTGAACGCAGGCTACAAGTCAACCTTGAGGATCTCGCCGGTCTCGGCCGAGAATACATCTCCCCGACTGGCCTATTCAATGCCAAGAACGTTAGGGTAGTGTGGGATTCCGATAATGTCTAGATACCTTCCCGAACACGTAGAGCAGATTTTTGAGGACATTCAGGATCGAATTAGTGACATACAAGAACGCCAAAATCGTGGCGCTTTGCTTATCGAGATAACAGAGCCCGTGGGTAACGAAGAGGCTCCGAATAGGGGAGACGTGATAGAAGTCGTGGCTTCTGACGGCAAACTCAAACATGCGGAGGTGATCGCCACCAGCCGAGTCGTAGCCTTCCATCCAGAAGATGGTCCTGTTCCATGTATAGAAATCTTTGCTGAGGTGATCGACCCCGATCGAATGACCAGAGAAGACTTTGAATCTCTGTATCGAGAAGAAGAGGAATCCCCAGAAGAAACCGAAACTCCGGGACCCGTTTGTGAATGCGGAGCAGACCGATCAGATTGCCAGTTTAGCCAAGAAACTTTCGGAATTCACGTCAACTCCTCATACGAAGAATAGGCTCTCATCGCGGTCGCCACCCCGACATCCCGCCAGAGCACAGTTCACCAGCCTTTACATAGCCCTTCAAACGCATTTTTCGAATTTTTAGAGCAAATTAGAAGCAACTAATGTGCAACTTCGCCTGCGACCTAGACTAAAGAAACAACATGAGTCAGAGCATCTTCCAAGCCTTCGATTTTATACTACCTAATGGCGAGCCCAGCATCTTCAAGATCGAATGCGATCATCTAACAGATACAGACATCGAGTGCTTCGCCAAAATGGTGGGTCACGTCTCCTTCAAGTCGGTAGAGGGAATTCCCCGAGGAGGCATACCTTTCGCCAAGGCTCTAGAGAAGTACATCGATCCTGAATCAGAGGTGCATCTCGTTGTGGACGATGTGCTGGCTTCGGGCAAGTCTATGACTGACGCCATGCAGGCGGCATCTGATCGCGGGGAGGAAGTGGTTCGAGGAGTAGTCATATTCTCCCGAGCGAAGCGCGATGTACATGTCAACAACTGCGTGCCGATCTTCGCGATGCATTCATTCTGGAGTGAGCTATGAAGGAGGAGAAGCATGCCTGACAGAGAAGAGCTATTCCTGGGGGTAGCTCTTATTTTGCTCTTTGCCAGCACGATATGTTACGTGGCTTTGGGCGACGCCCTCGCAACAATCCGGCGCACAATCACCCAGCGTATCTTCAACCCAATATGGAGAAGCAAATGAAAACCCGCACAAGCGATGGAACCGTAACCCCTCCCACGATCGATTTCACAGAAGACGCCGTGAAGGAGTATTTGGACGAGTGCATCTCCCGTTGGAGAGGGTGTGCTCCCACAGAAGGGAGACAGTTTTCCATAGACGCCTTCCAGAGCGTCCGGGTCTCCATCTTTGGAGAGCTTCTCCCCATGACAAAGGATAGTTAAAATGGAAGCACTCGAAAAGAACGACGCTCTCTTCACCAGCCTTATCGGTTGGGAAATCATAGGCGTAGAGAGATTCGACGGACGCTTGCTCGTGATGTTGGAGAACGAAATGGGAGATGCCCAGCGCATGCTTGAGATCGACAGGTACGCGAAGATCAAGGGAAAGAAGTAATGGCAGAGGAGTTCATCGCGTGGGGAGCATCGCATCCCGAGGAGATTGTTCTCTTCGTATCCGCTGGCGGGGCTGTCCTGACTATGATCGGTTTAGCCCTCTTTTCCGAATGGCGAAAAGCTAGAAAGACATTGAACACCCACACAATGAGCGAAGCAGAGTACGTTCAACTCAACAATAAGCGAATTGGGAATTGATCGGATGAGTGTCGCTTCGGCGGGAGCACGGTCGTCGGGTGTGATCGGTCCCGGCCACTCATCTGCAATTAGGGAGTTGGCAAGATGACTATGGTAGAATTAAAGCGAAATACTTTGGAATTCGTAAAAAAGACACTACCGGATGCCAGCAAGGTTGACATCGAAACGGCTACTGAGAAAATCGTCGAAAACTTGACTTATTTGACTAAGAGTACCAATTGAGCATAAAACCCTACAGCCCCGATTACCATATCGTCCAAGGACTGCATTCCGGCTACCCCCTGTGCTGCGTGTTCCACAGGGAGGAGACGGGGAAAGGCGGCGAATGCCCCGAGTGCAAAGAGGCCGGACGGGACTACGAGATGCACAGATGCCATGAAGACATCCCAGCCTGCGAGGCCTACATCGAACTGGTCACTCAAGGCATTGTGGGTCATATCAAAGAGAAAGCAGACGAAGGGTGGGGAGAAATCTCCTTCTCCGACCTTAGATTTACGTCTACTACCGATCAGGTGATCGCTGCCCTGCACCAAAGGGGTTACAAGTTTAGCCGTGAAGAGGAAGCAGGAAGCGGGTACGTTCGGATTTACCAGAGGAAATCCTAATGTTCTTGCTAGGAATGGCCGCAGGTATTGCTGTCTCCCTGCTTCTCCTGTGGGCCATCATAGATCGCGGATTCAACCGACTGCGGGAGGCAAAAACCACACGCGAAGAGCAACTCGAATCTCAACTCGGAATTGACACGCCGTGGCCTGTGAGTTCGATTATCAAAGAACTTCTCTTCGCGGCTGAAGTATTGCTGAAAGATTACAACTACGACCGACAAGGGTACGAAAATATCATCGCGGCCTGCGATGCGGCCCGTGCGCTCCCGAGCCCGAGAATCCCCGTCACACTCTTCACCGACTTCATCGATCCGTAATGATAGCCGTTAAACGGTGGCCGGTGGACAGTGCCACCCGCCTGCCTAGTGGGTGAGGCACGAGATTTGCATATGCGGAGCATTGCTCATGACGTTCTCAGTACGACAGAACGCGCCTCAGAACGCTTTAACCGGTGGACCCGGGGCGTGTGCGACACCGTGGCCTATTTGTGCATCCTGTGCCCTCTATGCGCGTACTGGGTTCTTGTGCAGATAGCAGAAGGATGGCTCAAGTTTCGAGCGGCACTTTCCGATAGGAGGGCGAGGCTAAGGGTCTGCCCTAAGGTTGAGCCCCGCAGTATGACACAGTTGTACCTTGACCTTGAGTTGAAGATCAAGCAGAGCGGCGCTTATGGTGGCCAACGTGCTGTATTCATTACGAAATTGGCGCGTGTGGAAGACGAACTGGTGAGGCTGCAAGACGCTGAACGAGAGAAACTGCAAACTGATGCGGCTAAGCGACGAGAGGAAGAAAGTAGACTCGTCATCCGGCGACGTGAGGCTATAGCTGAGACTAAAAGAAAGTTGGGTATGCAAGATGGTGATTCATAGGATTAGCAGGAAAGTGGAAATTCATAGTATCTCCCCGACGCTTCCCCCGGGGGACGTTCCCCACTGCCACTCGGAACCGGCCTTCGACATGTGCCCCTGCGGCTCTATGGTGGAGAGCGACGCTCACCGCCTGCTCATCTTCTACCGTTCACCGGCCGATATCGAACACGCGCCCACAATGGGTGGCGTCCCGTCCGAATGGCGACCCTGCCCCGAGAGCCCTCCGATTCCGGGCGACCGCGGCCCCCATCGAGTCGGCTACTGGCTGGACGGCAAAGCCGTCGTCCAAATCCATGAAGGGGACGATGCAGGCTACTGGACTCCCTGCTACAGCTATACTGTAACCCGCGACGGCATGCCCTACAGCATGTGGGTCTGCCGTCGTGGCCACGTTGACAATCCTTGCGACGCAGACTATCTGAGGAGCATCTCGACGTGACCGCCCGCTGCCCAAAATGCGAAAAGCCCCATCCGCATGGTATAACGTGCGAATTGGCGTATTGGATTGTTTGCCATCATTGGATTCTTTGCCAACCCTGTTACGACCATCTAGCGCATCATTTTCGAAACCTCACTGAGCCCTGGGAGAAAGACAGAGAAATGCTGGAAATCACCCGCAACAAGGAGGAATGCCTTCTCGATAAAACGGGCTGTATATTTTGCGAAAAGAGTCACGAGAGCGTTCTCAAAGGACCTCCGCCCGATAACCCGTGCGACAAAGAATTCGTGGAGGAAATCTCAACATAATGCCTGCCGCCATTAAACTTACTGATGCCAAGTGCCGAGCCCTTAGGAAACGGTACGATCAAGGAACGCCACTGGAAGAAATGGTGAAGGCGTTTGGATTTAGCCGAATAGTCTTGACCAAGGGAATTAAACGGGCGGGTGGTAAGATGCGCCCCAAAGGACGGCCCTTTAAGAATGGCGACCCGCCCAGAAAACGGCGTCCCGTAAACAGCTCCCCAAGAGGTTTCCCTCTTCAACCGCATGAGACTCTTCTGTTCGAGACTCGAATTGCCCGCTTCTGTCCGGTACCGATCAGGTACCGCCTGTGGCGGATGATGTGCAGGATGTTCCGAAAGAGGAAGATATGAGCCATTCTCATATGAAACAGCGCCCGGTACTCCGGCACCCGGTAGACGGTTGCACCCGCTGCCTAGGTACGCAAGGCGGAACGCCCGGGGATGAAATGCTCTTCTCTGGCAGACTTGTCTGTGACGACTGTGCAAACTGCCTCAATAGGAGTCAAGGAGAACTTTCCTGTATAGTCTGCTTCCGAGATTTGTGCAAGCACAAGTGGCTTCCCTTCGAGGTGATGAAGGAAGAGATGAAAATAGGTAATATCAGAACTGCCTGTATGGACTACTCAGGCCAAAACATGGTGCTGTGTATACACGGCGCAGATGAAGATCCGTGCGACGAAGAGTTCATGAAGGACATTTCGTCATGAACAACACCGAGCGTCTGATCTGCCGGAAATGCGGATATGGGTTCTACTGGCCTCCTCTGGGATCGAGTGAAAAGAAAACGCGATATCTGCTTCGCCTATGCCTTCCCTGCTACAAACAAGGCGAACCGGAACCAGCGGAACCCGATAACCCGTGCTCCATAGAGGACATGCTGGAGATTTCGACATGAAAATCCTCACGGAAGAGGATATCTGGGGCATGTCTTCGGACGAGAAGGTGCTGTACGTCAAACTCGCCCGTAATGGTTCGGTGTCGCTCGAAGACCTCTATAGCGTGCCGAAGGCGTATTTCCCAAGCGGGGTTGGCAAAGTCACGAATATCGACGCATACAACGTCACGCGGCACGTCCGCGACTGCTGGAACAATGAGGACAGAAACATGGACTCCTACTGGCTAATTGATCTGGAAGAAGTTCCAGTGATTAAACCCGATGACCCGTGCGACGGTGACTACATGGAGAAGATCTCGTCATGACGATCGACGTACTGAAAGAGCTTAGAAGCGAAATCCTTGACGAAGCTGTCAAGGAGATCGGTCGTAGGGCCGTCAAAACCCTTCTCGATGATATTGCCCGTGAGGCGCCCTACGAAATGGAGGGTGAGGATCTTTCTTTTCTACTCCAGAAAGTCAAAGAAGAGAAGGAAAGGCTAAACCTCGATGAGCTAATAGATGAGGAACCCGAAGACCCGTGCGACGAAGAATTCATGGAGGACATCTCCTCGTGAGTGGAGACGCTGCACCCACGCTTGCCCAGAAGAAGAAGAACCTCGATGCGGATTCGATCTACTATCTGGACATGATGCAATCTAATATCCCCCTTACAAGGGAACGTGGCGTATCTGGGTACAAAAAGGCGAGACGCGCTCGTTATTTTCTAGAGGGATGCTCCCACTGCGGCGAACCTTTTGCCAATCATCCTGGCTTGTGGACGCTCAACACAGAAGCCCGAGTAGGCGACAAAGAGACTGTCAATACCGGAATCTTCGAAGTATGCTACATCATCGAAGTTCGAAAGGACAGGATGAACTACCTGGGGCACAAAGTCGAGCCCCTCGATCCGTGCGACGAAGAATTCATGGAGGACATCTCATCATGAGTTACGATCTCCGATTTCGGAGCAGAGATGACATTCTGAAGCAGCTCACTGCCAGAGACTCGACCCCGTGTTCTTGGTGCGGTA
>SDBS01007302.1_pt1 | contig 10741 bp, 7 predicted proteins | sample 2277091 | NCBI WGS metagenome assembly SDBS01 (sample SAMN10404972, study PRJNA504765) | marine sediment metagenome | isolation source: marine sediment core GS10_PC15, 163 cmbsf | place: Arctic Ocean: Southern Knipovich Ridge | collected 2010 | reverse complement strand
AAGTACGCCCGTTGGGACGGCGATGAGTGGAACATTGAGACCGTGGATTCAGAAAGTTGGGTGGGTGAATATACTTCCCTTGCTCTAGATTCTTACAATTACCCCCACATATCGTATTACGATGACACAAATGATGCCCTTAAATACGCCCGGTGGGACGGCGCCGACTGGCAAATCGAAACTGTGGATAGTACAGGTCGGGGTCATATATCAATCGCCCTTGATTCAAATGATCATCCCCACATCTCATACTTCGCTTATGACGTGAATTACAAATTAAAGTACGCTCGGTGGGACGGCGACGAGTGGCTGATTAAAACCGTAGACGATGTAGGTGAAGATGATTTGGCCGGTTACAACTCCCTGGCTCTGGACTCACAAAATCACCCTCATATATCATACTACGATACAACTAACGGATATTTAAAATACGTCTGGAGGATTCCACCCTGGCACATTGAGACCGTGGAGGGATATTCGGGCTTGTTCAACTCCCTGGCGCTGGATTCTGACAATAGACCACACATCGCTTATTATTGTGTACTAACTGGTCTTAAATACGCCCACCGTGACACCAGTTGGCAGATTGAGACCGTCGATTCGGAGGGATATGCGGGAGAATACGCATCAATAGACCTGGACACCTTAGGTAACCCACACATAGCTTATAGAGCTGATGGTGGTCATCTTGGGTACGCCTGGTACGGGGACGATTCGACGGTGGAGGGCGCGGAACTTTGCGCCGAGGTCCGCGACGAGGGGGTCCTCCTTGGCTGGACAATCACCGGCGATACACCGGCGGGGCTGCGCGTCCTGCGCTCGGTGGGGGAGGGCGAGCCGGTGGCTATTCACGATAACCCGCTTCCCGGCACCGCGACACACTACCTGGACAGAAAAGACAAGGGGTTTCAACCCCTTGCTGCCGGAATGGAGTACCGCTACTGGCTGGAGGTCGTCGAGGAGGACGGGACGGTCAACCGCTTCGGCCCCGTCGAAGCCACCTGGCCGGGACCGGACACCGACAGACTCACCCTCTACGCCCCCTATCCCTGCCCGGCGACGGACCAGGTAACTCTCAGCTATTGCCTCCCAGAAAACACTATAAAGGTAGAGCTCTCGCTCTACGATCTCTCCGGTAGGCTCGTAGCATCCTCTGTGAACGTCCCTACCACCCCAGGCCGCCACGAAGTCGTCTACGATACTTCTGACCTGCCCCCCGGCGTATACATCGCCAGCTTAACGACTGATACCGGCGCCCTCACCCGCCGGTTGGTCATCACGAGGTAATCCGCAATATTCGTAGGGCGGGGGCTTGAGTGCCCCGCCCTTTTTTCAACCCGACCCTCACCCTAATCCTCTCCCTAATAGGGAGAGGGGACATGAGTCAGCCCTCACCCTAGCCCGTGAGCGACTGCTCCTCCCCAGAGGTGAGAGGGGGAATGTAGGGGCGGGTCTTTAGACACGCCCGTGGGCCGACCTGAAGGTCGGCCCCTACGTTTGCAATCTTAGCATCGTTTGCGGGGATGATAAACAAGGGGTTGAACCAAGCGAACCGAGCGAACCGAGCGGAGCGAGCTATGCCCCCGGCAAAATCCCTCGTTTTAATAAATAACACGAGCGACAAACAGGAGCGTGTACGCGGCAGATGCATTCAAACTACAACAAACTCTCGTCGCGAGGCAGGGGTCCAGCGCCCAGCGCTGGTTATTTCTTGCGTTTCTTCTTTCTGCCCATTCGCTTGCGATGTTTTGGAGGGACGTACTTGAGCCAGTGTGGCTCTCCGGGAGCCGGGGGCCGACGTCTCCCCCGGTCCGGCTTGCGCTCGGACTTGGCGCCGGCGGGGTCCAGATCCAGCCGCAGCATCGCCATGTCAACACCCACCACCTTCACCTGGAGCTGATCGCCGAGCCGGTAGCTTTTACCCGTGTTCTGGCCCACGAGCTGATCCGGCGACTCCTGGAAACGATAGTAGTCGTCGCCGAGCTTGGCGACACGGACCAGCCCCTCGATCAGCAGGTCGTTCAGCTCGACGAAAACGCCCTTGGGTATCACCCCGGTGATGGTGCCGGCGAAGACCTCTCCCAGATGCCCGGTGAGGTACTCGAGCTTCTTGAAGGTATCGGCCTCACGCTCGGCCTCCTCGGCGATATCCTCGGTCCCCGATGTATGGTTGGCGATCTCCCCCAGCTCGGACCTGCCGTAGGGAGACCCATCGCCACGGTGGAGGGCCTTTAGCAGGCGATGGATGACGAGATCGGGATAGCGGCGGATGGGGCTGGTGAAGTGTGTGTAGCAGCCCGAGGCCAGGCCGAAGTGCCCGATGTTCTTCGGCGAATATTCCGCCCGCTGGAGACTCCGCAGCAGCATGTACTTGACTAAACGTTCTAGCGGCTTCCCGGTGGCGACCTTGATAAGACGCTGCATCGCCTTCGGGTCGGTCAGCTCGTCGCCGGAAAAGTCAATCTGCAGATACTTCAGCGACTTGGACAGGTGCCTGAGGGATTTGGGGTTCGGCTTGTCGTGGACGCGGTAGAGGGACGGCCCCTTGGCGTCGGTGAGGAGCTTGGCCACCGCCTCGTTCGCCAGCAACATGAACTCCTCGATGAGCTGGTGAGCCTTCAGCCGCTGTTTGATTCGGATCTCGAGGGGCTTGCCCGTTGAGTCGTCCAGGATGATCTTGGCCTCGGGCTGGTCCAGGTCAATCGCCCCCCGCTTCAGCCGCCGCTTGTATAAAACCTTCGCCAGCTCGTCCATCCGGCGCAACCGGCCCGCCAGCTCGTTCATCTCCGTCTGGGACTTGCCGTTACCGAGCTCCTGCACGTCGGGACTTTTCTTACCCTCGATCAGGTCCTGGGCCAGCTCGTACCACAGCCGGTGGCGGGAGTTGATCGCCGTGGGCAAAACCTCGACCGAGGTAATCTCCCCCTCTTTGGTCAAATCAGCGATGACGCTCACCGTGCGCTTGAGCTCGCCGGGGCGCAGGGAGCAGACGAAGTTACTGAGCCGCTCGGGGAGCATGGGCAGCACCCGGTCGGGCAGGTAGACGCTGTTCCCGCGGAGGAAGGCCTCCTCGTCCAGCTCCGTGCCGGGGGAGACGTAGTGGGAGACGTCGGCGATGTGGACCCCCAGCCGCCAACCCTCGCCCGCTCGCTCCAGGCTGATGGCGTCGTCGAAGTCCTTGGCGTCAATGGGGTCTATGGTGATGATGTAATCGTCGGAAAGGTTCCGCCGCGAGGACCACTCCCCCTCTTCGATGGAGGGATCGCACCCCTTCGCCTCATCCAACACCTCATCGGGGAACTCGTCGGGGAGCTCGAATTTGCGCACGATGGCCAGGATGTCCACGCCGGGGTCGTCGGGATCGCCCAGGACCTCGCTGATTTTTCCCACCGGGACCTCGCGGGGGGCCTCCCAGTCCAGGACCCGCGCCACCACGATCTCGCCGTGCTGCGCCCCGCACCAGTCCTTGTATGGAACGACGACGGCGACGTGGATCCGCCGGTCCAGCGGGGCCACGAAGGCCACGTCGCCCCGGACTTGAAACTTTCCGACGATGGTCTCCCGCGCCCGGGCCAGCACCCGGATGATTTTCGCCTCGACACCCTCGCCGCGCGGGTTGCCCAGGATGCGGCCCACCACACGGTCGCCGTGGATGGCCGTACCGAAGTTGCCCCGGCCCACATATGCGTCCCGCTGCTCCGGATCGTCGGGGAGGATGAAGCCGAAGCCGCGCTCGTTCCCCTTCAGCCTGCCGACGACCAGGCCCATCATCCGCGGCAGACCGTAGCGTCCGGCCTTGTTCGCGAAGAGCTTCCCCTCGTCTTCCAGTTCCTCGAGGGCGTCCATGACGGCCTCGGGGTTTGCCTTCAGCTCCTCGGCGATTGATCCGGGCGAGAGCGGCTTCTTCGCCTTCTCGTCGAAGTGGGCGAGGATTTTCTGTTCTAAGAGGTTGTCGTTGCTATCTGACATTGAAGGTTACTTGGTTGACGTTGGTGTGATAAAGAACCGTCGATAAATTGAAAACGACGGTAGCACTGGGAAATAGAGAGGTCAAACAGTCTATACAACTTAACATATAGACTTAAAATAATAACCTATATTGTCTAGAAACTTTTCTGTTGATTCGAGAGCTTTTTCTACATCTCTTTGTGAGACTTCAAGTTTTTTTCCATGCACAATGTCATTTCTCATATCTCTAATATTATCTATCTCTTGGTACAGTTCTAAGTCGCAAAGCTGATCATTCTTAAGAGCTAAATATGAAAACCTAATTGCCATATAAAAATTGGGGTTCTTCATAGACAAGCTATTTATCTTAATATAATCATCAGCAATCTCCTTAGACGCTTCCTCAATTGCAATGGCACAGTATAAGATACAAAGCTCATTTAAACCTTCGTGAAAGAAGCAACGTGCAAAAGCATAACTTCTATAATACAACGGTCTTTTTTCAGGTTTTTGTACAAGTTGTAATATTTCTTCTTCTTCATCTTCAGTTATAAAAGGTGGTAATTGCATGTTACCACGGTTGTTTACAAATATTTTCCTTACATCTACTACTCTATCCCCTTTTTTATTTTTACCTAAACACAATACCCAACTATTATAAATTTGTGCAGAAGATATAGTTGAAGGTATAAACCTAAATGTTTCACTTTTAATCTCAAGCCATGCATTTAATATCATTCTTAATGTATAAAAGAAATTTCTTTCAAATATATAATACTTAGATAAGAAGGCTTTCTCTGCACTGGGTCCACTTGCTTCAAAACCACCAACTACAATGTTGTTTTTAGGTTCAATATAATAGGGTTCTGAAATATTGAAACTTTTTTTAGCCTCTTCAATTATATTTTTATGAACAATTAACGGGATAATAGCATCGTCTTTTATATACTTCACCTCTACCATCAAATCTGTAGAAAAAAGCCTTGCTACTAATTTTTTATTTTTTCTATTATTGAACTTGTATACTTTATCACCTATTTTATCTGTTAATGGTAAATAAAATGAAAGCTCATAAGCAACTTCAAAAAACCAATAATTTGATTTTTTTGTTGTTTTTAATGGATTAATATCATACCACACTTCATTCATTTTCTTAGGAATATCAGTAAAAACAAATGCCTCTTTAGGATCATAATTAAATGCAGTGTTGATAAAATAACATTGAACTTTTTCAAGAGGTTCTAAACTATCGAGAACCGTAAATAGCTTAACTGGTAATAAAAAGTCTGCTTTCATCGAAAGTCCTCTTTTAAGATGGGTAAATGTAGTTTATCATAATTCGACTAACTTATCTAACTACTCCTCCGGCTCCGCCCAGGGGAGTTGGTAGCGGCAGTCGAAGGCGATGTCGGCGGGCCGGGGACCGCCCCACCAGGCGCTGGCGGCTATCACGTGCTCGGCGGTGTACTCGTAAGCGTAGAGCCGGGGGGTGACCGTCACCGTCTCGCCGGGGGCGAGGGATTCAATAAAGACCGCGCCTTCACGAGCGATGCCGGCGTTGCGGGTGGGCTCGATGCGGACGCGGATGTTCCTTAACGTCTCCGAGCCCAGGTTGGTGACCTCGACGGGCACGTCGAAGAGGAAGGCGCCCACGCCCCGGGGGCGCTTCACTTTTATTTCCAGCGGAATATCGCCGGTGCGGGCGCGCAGCTCGCTCATGGCGGAGGCCCCGGCCACGATGTAGTCGTCAATGGTCCAGCCGCCGGTGCGGTAGGCCATCCGCTCCAGGTCGTGGAGGAAGAGGCCCTCGACGAGGCCGTCGGTGCGCAGGGGGCCGTACTTGTCCAGGTAGGCTGGGTCCTCGGCGAGTAGATCGTCCCAGGGTCCGGCGGATTTGGCCAGCCCGTCAATGGCCTGCGCGGCCCGGTCGCCCATCTCCAAAGGATAGGGCGCGGCGGGATTGTACGGGTTCTCGAGCTGACGCGGGTCGGCGATGACCCCGGCGACGAGGTTGATTCGCCCGTCCCGGTAGAACCGCGGCCAGTCGTCCATCATCCCGTCCCACTCGTTGCGCGAGGCATCGTAGAGCATCACCGCGACGAAATCCACCCCGGCGTCGGTCATCATCTGCGCGTCCTGCCCGTGCTGGTGGCCCATCATCCAGCCCAGGGTGAAGCACCACAGGGGCTTGGTGATGCCGGCGCGCTGTTTTATCTCGGCCAGCGTCCGCGCCGCCTTCGAGGCCCGCCACCACTGCCAGAGGTTGACCATCGCCCGGTCCCGCGAGCGCAGTCGGCCGACCAGCCAGGCCATCTGCACCTCAATGGGCTCATTCCCGAAGCCGTCGTAGGGCTCCAGGCCCAGCTCGGTCACCATGTCGGTCACCAGCTCGTAGCCGCCGGGCCCGGTGCGGATGTAATCCAGGCCGATGTAGTCCACCTGGGGCTCGGCCTCGAGGCGCTTGGCCAGCTCAATGATGTGCCGTTTGCGGAGTTCGCAGTTGAGGCTGGCGTTCAGCGTCCACCAGAAACCGGGCTCCTTGGCCGGGTCTTCGGGGACGACGTAGTTGCGCGAATTCTCGTAGGGAATGTTCGGGCGGGTTTCTCCATAGGGGAAGAAGCTGGCGATCCAGGCGCCGAAGGCCAGCCCGGCCCGGTGGCACTCCCGCGCCAGCACCGGTACCATGTCGAGATCGCGCTGGAGCCAGGGATTCTCGGCGGTGGGGCGGTACATGGCCTTGGTCATCCCGGCGCAGAACCAGATCGAATCCACCCCGGCGTACTCGGGCCAAGCCACCACGTTCTTCCAGCCGGGGACGCGCATGCGCGGCCCGGAAAGCCTGGCGGTGTAGTAATCGGCGTCGGTCTCCAGGGTGACGGCGAAGTGGGGCAGGGGGATGCGGGAACTCGGAGAACGACCCCGGATCCGGAAGCCGGCCGTGGCCGAATCGAGCTCGTCGCCGGACGAGTCAAGCGCCCGGACCACCATCTCATAATCACCCAGGTCGGGGTCCCAGGGCATGGCCCAGCGGGCGACCCAGGCGTCGCCCTCCCGGCGGAACTCGACCTCGAGTTTTTCCGAGACGCCGGCGACCGTCTCCCCACCGTGCATGGGGACACCGAACACACGTTCGGTACCCGGCGGCCCGCCCTTTGCGGTAACCACGACCACCTCGTAGCGCCAGTACTCGGGCTGCGAGGCGGCGACGGACAGCTTGACCGGGTCGGCCGTGACGGCGGCCAGGGCTAAAAGCAGCAGACCGACGACCAGCGCCAGAGTTAAGGACAGCTTAACCGTCAAGTACGCAGCCTCCTTTCAGACAATCTGATGCTAGCACGGCGCCGGTGACCAGTCAACGCGCTCAGGGCTTAAGCTTACTCTTGTCTCATTAAGCCCCGAACCCTTAAAAAAGGATTCTCTGGCCCGACTTTTGCTTGTCTTGATTTCGACGCCGGGAGAGGTTATATATAGAATGAAACTGCGCACGAACCTCATCCGAAGGGTCAATGTGGGCCACCCGCCCCAGATGTCCAGACTCCTTCCCACCCACAGTCCAAATTATCAGCAAGACCATTCCCCCACACCAGACCCGCAGACCTGCAGACGCCGCCAATCCAACACGCGGGTCGTGAAGGAGCGTCTATGTCCGGCTCAAAAAAGAATGAAAAGCGGAGCGATCTTCGAGATAAGCACCTCCGCCGCAGCGTGGATCACCGCATCAACGAACAGGCGAAGGCGCACGGCAAGGACATGAGAACCGCCAGGCACGGAAGGTCTATCGGCGGTTACAGACAGAGCGAAGGGAGAGGTTTTAAGAAGAGATAGCCAAGTCTCAGCCCACAAGGAAATAAAGAGCGGTCCAGGCGGCCGCTCCTCTATCACCAACCACCGGCGGCGTCTTCGAGTGGGTCGAACCTGATGTTTTCGTGTATATCTCCACCCCCGTCTTCTACGTCGCCAACGAGCAGATCGGCAACGCCCCGGCCTGCGACGCGATAGGCGTGGACGCCGAGGCCGGCACGCACAACTGGACCGGCTACCAGGGCTCCTGGTCCCCCACCACCATCTTCGGCGACTTCATGATCCGCTGCTACTGGGATGATGAAGATCCCGATCCCGGTGTCGAAAATACCACTTGGGGCGAGATCAAGACCCTGTACTAAATATCGCAACTTCGACTGAAAAGGGTGGCTCATCGAGCCGCCCTTTTTACGATCCAGCCCACCCCATAGAAGACCAGGCTTGTCAGAATATTCTTTTAATGCTATTATTTAATATGTTGCCGATAAAAGAGCCTGAAGATTAACCTAAACGGCAAGCAGAAAAGGAGAGCGGTCATGAGAAAAATAGTGATTCTCGCGGTCATTCTCATCTTGAGCGCGGCTGCCTCATGGCATACCGCGTCCACCACCGGACCGCCCATCAACGCCCACCCCGGCCCGCCGGCGGAGTACGAGTTCTACTGGGACGACGGTATAGTGGCCAGCGGCTGGGTCTGGTACACCGGCGGCAACTACTGGGCGGTGGATTTCGACGACGATAAGACCGGCGGGGTCGCCGACGGCCTGGTCACCGCCTACGGGGCCGCGACCTACCCCCAGTGGCCGGACGGCAGCTACCAGGGCTGCTACATGCACGTGTTCGGCGAGAGCGGGGGGTATCCCGGCGCGGACCTCGACAGCACCTACCTGGGGTTCACCGATCCCGGCTCCTTCGAATGGATTGACGCCGCCGTTGCCCTGTCCACCAGCACCTTCTACATCGCCTTCGAGCAGTACGGCGATTACCCGGACACCGACTCGGTGGCCGTGGACGCCGAGGGCGGCACGCACAACTGGACCGGCTACCAGGGCTCCTGGGGCAACACCTCATTCTTCGGCGACTTCATGCTCCGCTGCTACTGGGAGGACGATCCCGGCGAGGACTACCGTCCGCCCGAGGTGACCGGTATGAACCCCGACGACGGCGAGGTTGACGTGTCCGTGGACACGACAATCGTCTTCCACGTGGTTGACGACCTTTCCGGAGTGGATATCGCGACCATCGAGTTCACCGTCGAGGACACATCCGGAAGCCTACGCTTCAGGCTGGCCTTCAGCACCGGCGGAGCCTACCCGACCGGCGAAATCTCCGGGGACCTGCACATTGACGACATAGATCCCCTCGACGTCATTTGCACCTTCACCCCCGATAACGACCTGCCCTACGCCGACAGCATCACCAGCATCGTCGCCGCCGGACTGGCCGACATGCTGGGCAACGTGACCCATCACGACATCGTCTGGTCGTTCGAAACCGAAGAGGACCCTGGCGGGCTGAAGAATACCACCTGGGGCGAGATCAAGACCCTCTACTGATCAGGCCATTCGGAGGAAGGGGCAGTCAAAACGACCGCCCTTTTTTACGCCCGGTGTGTTATATTTCTCCCGAAGCAGATTCTAAAACGGAGGCAGGATATGAGAAAGGCGATACTGATTTGTGTGGTCTTCGCCGTCTGTACCCTCGCCGCCCCATACTTGAAAACCTGGAGCCAACTGGTCAACGTCAATCCCCAGCCGACCTCTGAAAGCCAATTCTACTGGGACGACGGTATAGTGGCCAGCGGCTGGGTCTGGTACACCGGCGGTAGCTACTGGGCGGTGGATTTCGACGAGGAGAAAACCGAAGGTGCAGATCGCGGCATGATCGAGTCCCTGGGTGCGGTGGTCTACCCCAACTGGCCCGACGCCGAGTACCAGGGAGCCTACCTGCACATCTTCGAGGACGACGGCGATTATCCTGGGGAGGACATCTACAGAGAATTGCTTCAGTTCGAGGTCGGCGGCGAGTTCGAGTGGCTCTCCATGGAGCAGCATGTGTACGGGTCTGTCTTCTATATCGCCTTCGAACAGTTTGGCGATTACCCCGACTGCGACGCCCTGGGCGTGGACGCGGCCAGCGGTTCGCACAATTGGACCGGCTACCAGGGCTCCTGGGGCAACACCTCATTCTTCGGCGACTTCATGCTCCGCTGCTACTGGCAGTCCTTCTCCAACGTTAAACTGACCTCATGGGGCGCGGTCAAGGCGCTGTACTAGGCAATCTGCAACCGAAGAGGGACGGCGTCCGCCGTCCCTTTTCTTGCGTCTGAGACGAGAATGTTGTATATTGTATAAGCGTAGAAGGATAGGAGGATATGATGAAACGATTGCTGTTCTTCTTCCTCGTCGCGCCCTGCCTGGCCGTCAACGCCGTCTCCATCTCCGGCGTACCTTACAGCGCTCATCCTCAGCCCCCCGTGGAATATGAGTTCTACTGGGACGACGGGATCATGTCCAGCGGCTGGGTCTGGTACACCGGCGGCAACTATTGGGCCGTCCAGTTCGACGAGCAAAAGACCGGCGGAAGTCACGGCGCTCTGACAGCCTACGGCGCGGTCACCTACCCGGGCTGGCCGGACTCCACCTTCCAAGGCTGCTACATGCACACCTTCGACGACATCGGTGATTATCCGGGTGCCGACCTGGATTCGACGTACTTAGGTTTCACTACTGGCGGCGTGTTTGAGTGGGTTGATGCATTTGTATATCTAACAGATGGTGTCTTTTACGTTGCCTTCGAGCAGTACGGTAACTACCCCACCTGCGACGCGATGGGCATTGACGCCGTGGCCGGCACACACAACTGGACCGGCTACCAGGGCTCCTGGTCCCCGACCACCCTCTACGGTGACTTCCTTATCCGTTGTTACTGGGATACGTTTAGCCCCGATATGTATCCGCCTTCTGTGACCGACAGGGATCCCCGTGATGGC
>SDBS01007301.1_pt1 | contig 10741 bp, 21 predicted proteins | sample 2277091 | NCBI WGS metagenome assembly SDBS01 (sample SAMN10404972, study PRJNA504765) | marine sediment metagenome | isolation source: marine sediment core GS10_PC15, 163 cmbsf | place: Arctic Ocean: Southern Knipovich Ridge | collected 2010 | reverse complement strand
TCGATGTTGAGCCAGTCCTTGCTCGTCAGGAACTCGTAGCTCCACGGGATGGACTCGGCCTTGAAGTAGTCACCCAGTGACCAGTTGCCCAGCATCTCGAAGAAGCTGAGGTGGAAGCTGTCCACCACCTCGGCCACGTCGCTTGTTCTGAGGCATTTCTGTACATTGACTAGTTTTGTGCCGCTTGGGTGGGGCTGGCCCAGCAGGTATGGTACCAGCGGGTGCATCCCGGCCGAGATGAACAGGGCAGTGGGATCGTTTTCTGGTACGAGGGACGCGTTCGCGATTACCTTGTGCCCGTTCTTCTGGAAGAACTCCAGGTACATCTTTTTCAGCTTGTTAGAACTAATCAATTAGACCACCATTGTCGCGTTTGTAAATAATTTAAAGATATCCTAGGTATAAAATGAACGAAAGCCATCCCGCGATGACTGCCATTAATTAGGTAAATTAAAACAAGAAACTGGTTTGAGTTATTAAAAGAAAATAGGAGAGATTTAGCCGAAGAGAGCGCCAAGACCCTGTAGGTCTTCTTCCTCTTCCGGTTCTTCTTCCTTGACTTCCTCAACGGGAGCCTCTTCGACAGCTGCGGTAGCTGCTGGGGCTGCACCGGCTGCGAACACTGGTGCTTTGAGGGCTTCTTCGATGTCAACATCTGCCAGGGCGGCACAGAGCGCCTTGACCCTGGACGAGTCCGCGCTAACGCCGGCCGCTGTGAGAGTGTTTGTGACTGAATCTTCACTGATGTCCTTACCTGCGCTGTGAAGGAGCATTGCGGCATACATGTATTCCATACTTTTTCACCTTTGATTTTGATAGACTATTCTATCGACTGCTATCATACAACCACGGAGCCTCTTTTTATCCTTATCGTTTTTCCGTGCTTTCCCCCTCGCAAGCGTTAAACCCGGCGAGGGCTCACCAACAAACATTATGACCCGTGTAATCGAGAGGAAGCCACGCGAGGAACTCACCGCCACAGGCAACAGCACACTGAACCCTTTCACCGCGCCCATAGCCCATGTCAAGCAGGGCGAGGTGGTCAAGATCACAACCTGGGACGCGTATGGTGGCATCATCGGCCCCGAGCGCACGTTCCAGCAGGCCATTGAGCAGGGGCTCGCGGGGGCACTGAACCCCGTCACGGGTCCCATATACATCGAGGGCGCTGAGCCCGGTGATACACTGGCCGTCAAGATCATCGACATCGAGCTGCCCGAGTGGGGCGGGTCAAGCATCATACCGGGGTTCGGTGCCCTTGAGGGTTGGCTGAACCAGATGGAGCCCAGGACCAAGATCAGCTACATCAAGGACGGGGTAATCACGTACGTGACTGACCACGGGAAGACCATAGAGTTTGACGCCGATCCCTTCATCGGTACCATCGGCGTGAGCCCCGCCTACGAGGCCATCCAGACACTTGCACCCGGCCCTCACGGTGGTAACATGGACTGCCCTGACATCAGGCCGGGGAACACGTTGTACCTGCCGGTGACCCAGAAGGGGGCGCTCTTCGGGCTCGGGGATGTTCACGCAGCACAGGGCGACGGTGAGATATGCGGGACCGCCGTGGAGATTCATGCGGCCGTCACCGTGGAGTTCAAGGTAATCAAGAAGACAATCGCGTGGCCCAGGGTGGAGTCCGAGGACATGATCATGACCGTTTGCAGCGCGAGGCCCCTTGAGGACGCCGCGAGACTGGCTTACAGGGAGCTCATCAACTGGATGGTAACTGATTACGGATGGGACAGGGACGACGCCTACATGTTCCTGAGCCTGGCAATGAAGTCAAGGATCGCCCAGATAGTTGACCCACTGTACACTGTGGTGGCTAAAATCAATAAAAATCTGATTTAGGCGTGACCTTTTTCAGGTCAGTCACCCAGAAATTTGGCCTGTTGAGAACCCTTGAGACCCTGTCTATCTCATAATCGTATGTCCCAAATTCCTCGTCGGCGTCGATTACCATTATGGCGAACTTGCCTTTCGCGTGTCTAATGCAGGCGATCTTGAACTCTCCGGCCCGAAGCCTGATCTCCTCTGCTTTCTTCTGTTTTGTCAGCTTGAAGATGGATTTGATGACCTTGTTATTGAATGCATCTGGCAGCGTCCAGTCCACGGGAGATGTGTAGACCTTCTTCCCGAACCATGTCTTCACGATAATCGCAACCCTGATCTCTCTCGGGATTGGTCTAGTGGGCTTGACGTTTTTAGGTGGGGGTTCATCCAGGTTTAGTGACAGGACTAGCTTCCCATGTTTGTCCGGGTTCATCATCCTATCAAGCTGCATCTTTCTGAGTCTCACGTACTCAAGTGGGTCGAGGGACTCGTCCTTGAGAAGGTCATCTATCTCAAAGAGCCCCTCGTTGTAGAATACCGGCCTCTTCGTGGCCTCGCCCTTAAAGCTTAACGGCTGAAGCTTTGTTGGATTCTGGGGGACTAAGTCCTGGGACTGCACCGGCTGCTGGCCCTTCATGGCGACCTCCGTCTTCCATGCCTCTATACAGAGCTGGCATGTCTGGAGCGGGATCTTTTCCATATTAAACATGCAGGAGCGCCCGTCAATGAATAGGCACCGCTTCTCTTGGCTCATTAGCTCCCCTTCCTCTGCTCTATTATGCTCGATATATAATAAACGGTTGCCAGATCGGTGCTCTCGATAGTGTTCACAGTGAATTTTTGGGTGTAAATGATATGCCTCTCCATAAGAGCCATAGATATCACTACATTGCTTCTGTCCACTGTGAGGCCTCTAACCTTTTTCCTATTATCAGCCCTATATGACCTTATTCCGTTAACGGTTGTTATACCACGATATACATCCGGTACATGATTATCTACGCACTGTAATTGGCCCATATTATTGACTGAAACATGTAAACTGTCATCCACACTGATCCTGACTTTGTCTCTTTCATTAAATGACGCCCTGAGAAAAAGACGGCTCACCGTTGCCGGGTTAAACAACTTTTTTAGATAACTTTTTTATCCTATACCTGTGGTTTAGAGTTGCTGAATCATTCAGGACTACGTATATATGTAGGGGCTTGTTATGGTTCAAACATCTGGGATAGAATAAAAAAATGACAACTGCATACGACGTACCAGCAGACGTACTCATCAACAGACTCTCAGGATACATGAAAGAGAACATACGCGAGATCCAGCCAGCTGAATGGGCGGGCTATGTAAAAACTGGGAGCCATGTCGAACGGATGCCCCAGAACCCCGACTGGTGGTATGTGAGGAGCGCAAGCGTGTTACGCAAGCTCTACATGAAAGGCCCCGTTGGAGTTTCAAGGCTCAGGAGGGATTACGGCGGTCGCAAGAGGAGGGGCGTGAGGCCCGCACACTTTGCGAAGGCTGGCGGAAACATCCTCCGTTCGGTACTGCAGCAGCTAGAGCAGGCAGGGCTTGCACAGAAGGACGGCACAAAAGGACGTGTTGTATCTGGCAAGGGACGCAGCCTAATAGACGCGATGTCCACACAGATCAAGCGTGATCTGGACAGAGTAAACCCCGAACTACAAAACTATTAGTGAAAAATCAATGTCTTCAGCAGAGGATCTTTCGGCCATAAGGCAGCGCAGGATGGCGGAGCTTCAAGCTCAGCAGGCACAGCAGGAGCAGGTAGCGCAAGCTCAGGCTGATGCTGATGCCCAAAAGGCCGGATTAATGCGTAAGATCCTCACACCTGAGGCAAGGCAGAGGCTCCAGAACGTGAGACTGGTAAAACCAGAGTTCGCGGCACAGATTGAGGTCCAGCTACTCCAGCTGGCTCAGGCTGGCAGGGTGCCTCTCCCCATCAATGATGAACTCCTCAAGCAGCTGCTGACTCAGATTCAGAGCCAGCAGACCAAGAGGGACATCAGTATTAGGAGAGTATGATAAAAATGGCAAGAAACAAACCACTGGCTTACAAGCTCCGCCTAATTAAGGCGGGTAAGTCCAAGAAATCGGTGCCCGCATGGATCATCGCCAAGACAAGGGGCGATGTCAGGTGGAGCCCAACGAGCAGACGCCACTGGCGAAGTAGGAAATTGAGGGCTTAGGAGCAAACCAATATGTCAGAACTAGAAAGAATATACACGGTGCCTCTCGGAAGGGCTTGGATCGTCCAGAAGTTCCGCAGGGCGGAAAGGGCAGTGACCGAGCTCAGAAAATTTACTGAGCGTCACATGAAGCCCACCGAGATCATAATAGATCCATCCGTCAATGAGGCGATCTGGGCAAGGGGCATCAAGAACCCTCCACGCAAGATTCGCGTCAAAATGACAAAGGACAGTGACGGCATAGTCGTCGTCACCCTGGCGGAGGCCAAGCGATGAGCAAGACATACCGGATTAAAGGCAAGATCATGAAGAAGCACTTCTTTGAGCCTTTACTCTTCAACAGTCTGGTCGTTGCAGTGAAGGAAGAGCACGCCATCGAGCGCGTCTACACCGAGCTGGGAAGTCGCCACCGCGCGACGAGAAAGCAGATAGACATCCAGAGCATCACCGAGGAAAAGGTAGAGTAAACTTGTCCTCGGGTCTCCAGCAAAAGGAAAACCAGCTCCGTCAGCTCCTCAGCGAGATGAGGATGATGGAGGGGAGCTCCAATACCCTTCAGCAGAGGCTCCAGCAGGTAATTGCGGCGGTCTCAGAGCTGAGGATGGCAAAGAACTCCCTTGGAGACCTGAAGAAAGTGGAGTCTGGAACTAACCTACTCGTCCCCGTCGGGGGAGGGGCTTTTATTAACGCCGAGATGGGCGGCATCGATAACGTTGTCGTCGGTATCGGCGCAGGCGTCTCAGTCGAGATGCAGTACGAGGACGCCGTGAAGGACGTTAATGACAGGCTGTCAGAGATGGAAAAGGCACGTGCCTCTGTCGAGGAGCAGCTTGGACAGATTCTTGCGCAACTTGAGACTCACCAGAGCATGGCCGAGAGGCTTTCTGCCGAGATTCAGAACGCTGTGCAGGGATCGATCTAATGTTCGAGAAACTACGCAAGGGCCTAAAGGGCATTGTAAGCAAGATCAGCAACTCGGGGTTCACCGATAATGACCTTGAGCCACTTTTATGGGATTTACAGCTTCAACTCATCGGCAGCGACGTTAGCGTCGAGGTGGCCGAGAGGGTGTGCATCGAGATGAAGGAGCGGCTGATGGGCACAAGCGCACCCCGTTTCGGGGACAAGTCCAGTGTCGTCAAGACCGCTCTCATGGAGTCCCTTGAGGCAGTCTTGGACGGCAGCAACAAGCCGGACCTATTCGAGATGATATCCCAATCAAAAAAGGACGGGGTGCCCTTCAGCATAATGTTCGTGGGCATCAACGGCACAGGTAAGACCACCACCATAGCCAAGCTTACCCACCAACTACAGAAGGCAGGTTTCAGCGTCGTCCTCGCATCAGGGGACACATACCGCGCTGGGGCCATCGAGCAGCTTGAGGAGCACGGCAGGAGGCTGGGAGTGAGGGTTATCAAGCACAAGTACGGCTCCGACGCGGCAGCCGTAGGATTTGACGCCGTGGAGCACGCCAGGGCCCAGAAGATCGATGTCGTACTTATCGACACCGCGGGGCGGATGCAGACCAACAGGAACCTCATGGACGAGCTCCAGAAGGTCAAGAGGGTGGTGGACCCGAGTTTCACCATAATGGTTCTGGACAGCCTCGTGGGAAACGATGCCACGGATCAGGCCATGTCCTTTAACGACCACATCGGGTTCGATGCGGCCATACTGACAAAGGTGGACGCCGACGCAAAGGGGGGCAGCAGCCTCAGCGTATCATACCTCACGGGCAAGCCAGTGCTGTACGTGGGAGTGGGCCAGGAGTACGACGACCTTGAGCCGTTCGACGCCAAGTGGTTCGCCGAGAAGCTCCTTGCGGATTAGTAAACCTTAACTATCATTCATTCATCCATTGGTTGAACAACATGGGTCTAAACGAGTTCTTCCAATCAGCTGACCGCCTCCTGAGGACACTTTCAAGGCCGGACTGGAAGACGTACTGGATGAGCATAAAAATAGTTTTCGCCGGGATAGGCGTACTGGGTATAATCGGCTACCTCATCAGGCTCATGTCAACCGTGCTGCAGCCGTTGAGTTAAAAAAAAACTATTTTTTAAATTTCTTTATTGTACGGCCACTTTACGTAGAACGCGTACATCAAGATGATGAGGAAACCTACAGCCACAACGACTACTTCTTCGAACTCAAGGAAGAGTAGAGCCTGATCATGGGTCTCCTCCGCTACCAACGATAATAGTGATGCTATCATATTTTCACCAATTCACATACCATCCTCAATCGTGTTTTATATGTCTTCTGCGAAACAGTTCAAAAAAATATTTTTTTTCGTTATAGTAGGTTACCTACTATTGCCTTTTTCATTAAACATCAAGCGCATTCACTATTTTTTAGCAATCTTAATATCTACGCGCCAGATAATGCTTGGTGCATCGGGCGTGGTTAAGTTTGTCCGAAAAAACAATGAGAACATCCCTTTACGCGGTAAAGGTTACGAACGGTCAGGAGCGGACAGTAGCATTGATGCTGTCCGACAAGGCCAAGGTCGAGGACCTGTCTATACAGGCAATTCTCGCACCATCCGAACTCCGTGGTTACATAATCATCGAGGCCCAGACGCCACACATCGTGGACGAGTTAATCCGCGGTATGAGGCATACTAGGGAACGTGTGCAGGGAACTATCAGCCCGGACGAGGTTGACCACTATATAGAAACCAAGGCGGTTGTAGAAGGCTTAGACGAGGGAACCCTAGTCGAGGTAATCGCGGGGCCCTTCAAGGGAATGCAGGCACGTATCGTACGTGTTGACGCCTCAAAGGAGGAGGTCACCATCGAGATACTTGAGGCCGCATTCACGCTGCCAATCACAGTCCACGCAGACTATGTCCGAGAACTCAAAGGAGTACAATATTAATGGTAATGCAGACACTAAACTTCATCGTAAACGGCGGCAAGGCAACAGGCGGCCCCCCAATCGGTCCGGCTCTCGGGCCACTTGGCATCAACACAATGGCGGTAGTAACGAAGATCAACGAGGAGACAGCCGAGTACGATGGACTGCCAGTGCCAGTCGAGGTAACTATCGACACTGACACCAAGAGCTTTACCGTAGCGGTCGGCATGCTCACAACGTTTGCCCTCATAAGCCAGGTGACTGGTATCAAGAAGGGCTCAGGAACGCCGAACACTGATCATGTCGCTGATATGTCCTTCGAGGACCTAATCGGGATCGCGAAGAAAAAGCGTCCAGGCATCTACGCCGCGACGCTGAAATCAGCTACAAGCGAGGTGCTTGGAACATGCCAGAGCGCCGGGGTCACCGTGGACGGACGACCAGCCGGAGAGGTTCAGGAGGCAATCAGGGCTGGGGAGTACGATTCCCAGCTCGCCGAATAAACCTTTAAACTATAACTGATGTGAGAAACAGAGGAACTTAAAATGTCACTTCCAACAAAGAAAATCAAAGAAGCGGTTGAAAAGGCTAGGTCCGTATCTCCTATTCGTAAATTTGAGCAGAGCTTCGACCTTGTCATCAACCTGAGGGAGCTCGACATGAACAGGCCTGACAACAGAGTCAACATCCGGTTCCAGCTGCCGAAAGGCATCGGGGAAAGGAAGGTACTCGTGTTCGCCTCGGGCGACCTAGCGCTGAGATCAAGAAGGGCAGGAGCAGATGATGTCATCGAGCCCGAAGAACTTGCTCAGCTTGCAACCGACAAGAAAGCTGCCAAGCGACGCTTGGCCGACTATGACGTGTTCGTTGCTGAGGCACCTATGATGCCAACAGTAGGTCGTGTCGCAGGACCGATATTGGGCCCCAGGGGTAAAATGCCTATCCCTGTACCGCCACAGGCACCCATCGATAATATCTTAGACCGCGAGCGCCGCACGATAGTGCTACGAAGCAGGGACAAGCCATTTGTCCACTGCATCGTCGGAAAGGAAGAAATGAGTGATGACGATGTCACCCAGAACATTGAGACAGTGGTCAGTAACATTACTGATGTTACAAAGAGAGGCTTCGCCAACATCAAGTCGATGTACTTGAAGCTAACAATGGGGGGCAGCGTGAAGCTATACTAGGTGTTTACCATGAGTAGCAACATTCCATCCGAAAAAAAGCAGGTAGTTCAGAAAACAGTCGAGTTAATCAACCAGTACCAGATCATAGCCGCGGCCGACCTGACAAAGGTCAGCAGCACCATGCTACAGGATATGAGGAAGCAGCTCCGTGGAAACCACTTTTTCAGGGTCGTCAAGAACACCCTGATGAGGAAGAGCATGGAGCAGGCCGGTAAGGCAGGAACACAGGAGTTTATGGATGCAATCAGTGGACCCAACGTTTTCCTGTTCACAAACGGCAACCCATTCAGGGTAGCAATGGAGCTTAACGCCAACAAGGTCAAGGTTTTCGCCAAGGCGGACGATATAGCGATGAACGATATCGTCATGAAGGCAGGGAACTCTGGCCTCAGCCCCGGACCCCTCATCGGGAAGTTCGGTGTGCTAAGCGTCAGGACCCGCATCGAGTCTGGGAACATCTGGATAGTCCAGGACACCGTTGTACGCAAGAAGGGAGAGGAGATCGGAGACGACCTTGCTGACCTGCTTACGCGTATGGGTGTCAGGGCATCCGAGATGGGCCTCAGCATCAAGGCGGTCTGGGAAAACGGAGAGGTACTCCCCGGAGAATCGCTAATACTGGACATGGACGAGTACAGGTCCAAGCTGGAGCAGGCAATAGGAGGAGCGTTCAAGGTAGCCATCGAGGCGGCCTATGTGACGCCCGAGACAGCGCCTATCCTGTTAGCGAAGGCAACACAGGAAGCCATTGCAGTTGCAGTGGAAGCCGAGTGGCCATCCGAGGCGACCATCGAGCTCCTGATAGCAAAAGCGAGCGCCGAAGCCAAGAGTCTTGCCAGCCAGGTTGGCAAGAAGATGGCGGAAGCCTAAACCCCTTTTTTATATTTTTATCTTATTTTTCTAGGAATCACTGTTTCTGTAATAATTATGTAGTAATTCTGAAATCTCCTTAATACCCTACGCCAATAATGGTAACCAAATGAAATCTCTAATCCTGCTGTACTCGTATCATCATAATAACACCGAGAAGATCGCTGAAGTTTTCTCAAGGGTCCTCGACGCACAGATAAAGAGGACTGGGGACGTAACCCCCCACGAGGTCTCAGGGTATGATCTAGTTGGTTTCGGATCAGGGATTTACTCTGATAAACACCATCCCTCGATGATGGAGTTTGTTGACCAGCTACCCCATGAACCTAGCAAGAAGGCGTTCATCTTCTCCACAGCCGGGATATCGAACAAGGGCAAAACCGCCACGGACCACTCCTGTATCAGGGATAAACTGGAAGCCAAAGGCTACTCGGTCATCGGGGAGTTCCAGTGTCCGGGTTTAAACACAAATAGCTTCCTCAAGTATTTTGGCGGGATGAACAAGGGGAGACCCAACGCAAAAGATCTGAAAGAAGTCGAAGTGCTTGCCAATAAAATAAAACGGATGTAAAGGGTAAATGAGTGGAGTGTGTGTCTGTGCCAAGGGTCAATAAAACCGTGGATGCCAGGGGCCTGGAGTGTCCCATGCCCATCACCAAGTCGATGCAGGCCATCAAGAAGATCAGGGTAGGTCAGGTTCTTGAGATTCTCACCACTGACCCCGGCAGCAAGAGGGACATACCCATCTGGGCTAAAGTAACTAAACAGGAACTGCTGTCCATCGAGGAGATGGCCCCCGAGTCCTTCCGGTTCCTGGTGAAAAGGAAAAAGTAGTCTACCCCTTCACCATGGGGTATCCTTTCTGGTGCCAATCCTCGGTGCCACCTTTCAGGCTTTTCACGTCGCTGAACCCGGCCTCCTGCAGGATATCAACGGCCACCAGTGAGAGTCCTCCACCTGGACACATTGTAACTATTTCCTTGTCCCTGTACCCTTCAAGCTCCTCGATATGGGACTCAAGTTCAAGCATGGGGATCCATCTTGCGCCTTGGATGTGCCCGTAGCCCTCCTTGTACTCCTCCTCTGACCTGACATCTATCAACAAAGCCGGGGAGTCTAGCTCCATTTTCTCATAAAGCTCATCAGCTGTTATCTCGGTCCATTCAGGGTTCTCCTTGCCAGCGATGTACTGGAAAACCTTCAAAATCTGTCTCCAGTACTTGATGATGGATCTTAATACCCAGCCCAGAAACATTCCCCCCTGTTACCTGAAATGATTAATTATTAATGTGTTAGGAGGGGGAACCATCCGTGACCATCGGGTGCCCCCTCTTATGCCATGCATCGGTGCCCCCCTTCAGACTCCTCACTTTTTTGAAACCCGCGTCGTTCAATAGATCCACGGCGATCAGGGACGTCCCTCCCCCTGGGCATATCGTCACTATTTCCCTGTCCTTGTACTCCTTAAGTTCATCAAGCCTCGACTCCAAATCCAGAATCGGGAACAGCACGGCGTTGGGGATATGTCCATACTTGTAGGTCTCATCATTACCCTGGTACTCGTCCAAGGTGCGGACATCAACAAGGAGCGGAGGGTTATCGGACTCTAGCTGTTCAGCGAGCTCGTCAACGGTTATCTCGGGCTGCGCGGGTACGCTAAGCGCCCATCTCACCAGGGTCTTCCAGTTCGATAAAATTAATCTTGGAAATTCTTTCCCTTCGCTCATACAATGAATCCCCTCCAGTGTGCTAATAAATATACAATAAACT
>SDBS01007300.1_pt1 | contig 10742 bp, 10 predicted proteins | sample 2277091 | NCBI WGS metagenome assembly SDBS01 (sample SAMN10404972, study PRJNA504765) | marine sediment metagenome | isolation source: marine sediment core GS10_PC15, 163 cmbsf | place: Arctic Ocean: Southern Knipovich Ridge | collected 2010 | reverse complement strand
GGCGAAGCCTATTTCTGATGTAGAGATTTCTAAGTTTTGTGGGAATCGATGTGAGCTGATTATTTTCTAGGGAAAGCCTCTGTAGCTGAGAGAGGTTTCCAAGCTCATTTGGAATCGATGTGAGCTGATTATTTTCTAGGTTAAGCCGCCGTAGCTGAGAGAGGTTTCCAAGCTCATTTGGAATCGATGTGAGCTGATTATTTGTTAGGAAAAGCCCCTCTAGCTGAGAGAGGTTTCCAAGCTCATTTGGAATCGATGTGAGCTGATTATTGTCTAGGGAAAGCTCCTCTAGCAGAGAGAGGTTTCCAAGCTCATTTGGAATCGATGTGAGCTGATTATTGTCTAGGTTAAGCACCTGTAGCTGAGAGAGGTTTCCAAGCTCAGGTGGAATCGATGTGAGCTGATTATTTTCTAGGGAAAGCTGCTGTAGCTGAGAGAGGTTTCCAAGCTCATTTGGAATCGATGTGAGCTGATTATTTTCTAGGTAAAGCACCTGTAGCTGAGAGAGGTTTCCAAGCTCATTTGGAATCGATGTGAGCTGATTATTGTCTAGGTAAAGCTGCTCTAGCAGAGAGAGGTTTCCAAGCTCATTTGGAATCGATGTGAGCTGATTATTTTCTAGGCAAAGCTGCTGTAGCTGAGAGAGGTTTCCAAGCTCATTTGGAATCGATGTGAGCTGATTATTTGTTAGGGAAAGCCGCAGTAACTGAGAGAGGTTTCCAAGCTCTTTTGGAATCGATGTGAGCTGATTATTTTCTAGGGAAAGCTGCAGTAGCTGAGAGAGGTTTCCAAGCTCTTTTGGAATCGATGTGAGCTGATTATTTTCTAGGCAAAGCTGCAGTAGCTGAGAGAGGTTTCCAAGCTCTTTTGGAATCGATGTGAGCTGATTATTTTCTAGGGAAAGCACCCGTAGCTGAGAGAGGTTTCCAAGCTCATTTGGAATCGATGTGAGTTGATTATTTTCTAGGGAAAGCCGCTGTAGCTGAGAGAGGTTTCCAAGCTCATTTGGAATCGATGTGAGCTGATTATTTTGTAGGTAAAGCACCTGTAGTTGAGAGAGGTTTCCAAGCTCAGGAGGTAAATAATGCAAGTTAGATAAAGCTAAATCCAATCTATTAATTTGTGCTAGCTGGTTTTTGTTTTCGGGGTCATTTAACCAATTTCGTGCTTCTTCTGCTGAAAAGAATTCGTCTCTGCGCAGTTTGTTAGCTATTTTATTGGCAACAACTAAAGTATCGCGTTCCATATGGTACAATTTGAGCATGACAGGAACTGATGCATCTAAATTTATTTGCTTATTGGTATCTGTAATCCTCCTAGCTGCAGTGATGATTTTTCTATAAAGATTTGGAAGTTCTGTCTCTGGTACTTTCCAGACTCTTGCAACATAGCCAAAATAATTTGTTGTGAAAGAGTTGAATCGTGTGTCAACAAGAGATAGATTTCGAAAATTTGAAGGGCTCAAGTTTTTGATAATTTCTAACAGAATTTCATTAGGAAGGATATTAAAATTAAAATAATTCAATCTAGGGGGTGTGTCAGAAGGGGGCTGTTCTTCCTGCAGAGTTTTGTTTTCTGGTATTTTTGAATAGGAGGCTGGGTTGCCTAAAGGCCCTTGTAAAATAGGAGTCATATTTTATTCTGCTTATTTCTTTTAAAGAAGGCTTGGTTATATTTAAGTGTTTATTTAAATGTAATGTTTTTTGAATTTATAGGCCGCAAATAGTAAATATCCCCTGGCCTTGCCCCTTTCTTTGGTCCACTACTGATTAGAGGTTCCGGTTTTTATTCCCTCATTAGCTATTAATGAGGTTTTTCCCTTGAGCTGGCTAGCCAGCTCATTTGGCGTTAATCCTCTCAGACTACTGTGAGGACGCTCTGTATTGTAGTGTTCTCTCCACTTTTCGATCACTCTTTTTGCCTCATTTAGGCTTGGGAACCAGTTCTCATTTAGGCACTCGTCTCGAAGCTTACCATTGAAGCTCTCTATATTCCCATTCTGTTGTGGTTTTCCAGGTTCGATATATTCCCATCGGATTTTTTGCTCTTTTTGCCAGTTTATCACTTTGTTTGAGGTAAACTCTGTTCCATTGTCACTGAGGATCACTTCTGGCTTGCCTCTTAGATCTATGATCTCTCTTAGGGCCCTTAGAACCGACTCCCGTTTAAAGAGTGCTCAACTTCGATTTTCAAGCTCTCCCTTGTGTATACATCGATTACTGTCAGCAGCCTTAATTTTCTGCCACTCGATAAACTGTCATGAACGAAGTCTAGCGCCCAACATTGGTTGGGCTCTGTGATTAGTCTTTGGATTTTGCGATCTCCTACTGCTCGTTTTCTACCCCCTCTTTTAAGGACTTTTTGCAATTTGCCAGATCGGTTTCTTATTTATTCCCATAGATTTACTCTCTTGTGCCTTTGGCTCAAAAATAGATAGATCATGGACGGATATAGGTTAGCCCACCACCTCACAAATTGTGAATATACCACTTGCCCATGGCGGAAAATCATGCGGTAAGTCTTTCCACCGACAACCAGTTCTTAGAATGTAAAAAATGGCTTTCAGCATTTCTCTGCGAGAACACTTAGCCAATCTCCCTGCATTGCATATATTCCTTATTATTGTTTGATCTCTTTAGAGAGGGGGAAGGTTGCGAAGGCTTTTTTGGTTCCTGCATTGATGATTTGTAAAGTTTCGTCTTCCAGTACTTGTTTAGATTGCACTATTTCTAGTCTCTGTACTAGACAAAAAAATAATTTGATGACAAAAGCTCGCTGATGAGCGAGCATATCTCATTGATTTTCAAACAGTGAGGTATAATGAAACACATCAGCGAACTGCATAATACTTTATCCCATTTCCTAGGTTGGAACAAGGCTAGATTACATTGCCTGGTCCAAATCCTTGAGTTCCATGAGGCCATAGGCTCATGTACATGGCAATTACCCGTGCAAAAACACCTCAACTTGAGCATGGCCCGGCAGCGCAAACGCTATGGCAAAGAAGAGAATTCTTCGCCTTCGCGCTTTTTGTTAAAAATCTCAAAAGATTTGCTAAGAACCATCTCCTGGCACACTCCGTATTGACTTGCAGACTTCCTCAACTGTACATATTCCAGTTCAAGAATTGGAATTTTGATCAGGAGGCCCTCAAGTTTTTTGCATGCGACGAGCTGCAGTGTTCATAGACACGGAGCGAGGAACAGACGAACAACTTGAGGAATACCCGACAACGTCAAAACCCAATTCTTGAACGGGAATGTGTATGTATCGTCTAATAAAGTTTGCATCATATCGAAGAAAATTTCAGATGCGGGTGCTTTTATATGATGTAATAATAAGCAGTGCTCCAAATAAAATTCTGAAGATTTTTTTGAATTTTGATAAATGTGATGTTCCATTTTGGATTTTTCTTTTTCGTTTAGCTCATATTTCACAAACTTTGCTTTCGCTCTTTCAAATGCAGTTTCTTGGATGATCATTATGGATTGTTGCCAAGTAGAGCATCCAAACACACTCTTGAATGTATTCCAAGTTCGAAAAGCTAAATACTGTAAATAATTACAAAAACCATTTGGCTTTGTATAACTGATAACACAAAACCGAAGCTGTTCTTCCTTGTGATTAGGAAGATCCAGTTTTTTCACAAGCTGCTCTGTCGCTGGACTTAAATTGATCATTGACATGCCTTTTTTGTAGAAAAAACATATCCGAAAATGTCCTTTTTGTCACATTAAAGTTTCATTTTTCTCTTCTTAGCAGCCTATTTCATCTTCAAGAGCAGAGCGAGGAGCAAAGTGATACTTCAGAAAAAAGAAAGGCGATTTCAAAGTTTGTTCTATCAAAAAAATTGGAATAGATATCATCAATTTCAAACTTTTGTTTTTATTGAAAATAGAATTTAGATTTCCATTTTCATCTAGTACAATTTGACATGCATACCAATAACTAAATTCATTTCCTCTATATGCCCTTCTTCGGATGTTGATATAATTCTCCAACGGGAGATGTTTTTTCGGTTTGACTTTCATTGTCGATTCAACCATTCGTATCCGACTCGAATCGTATGGATGGATATCAAAGCGGAAACCTCCACAAGGAGTGAATTGGATTTTGCGCTTCCATCTCTCTAAAAGGGGGAGATCCTTTTGGTTTCGATACATAATATTAACTGATTGATTAACCTTTAAAGAATAAATGAACTGGAGTTTTTCTTGATCTGTTGCATATTGACAAGCTATTGCATCAGCTTCTTTCTCTTGAAAATAACATAGAATTTTAGAAGAAAAAAAACCTCCAATACAAGCAAATACAGAAATAAGCCATAGAAAAGGAAGATAAACTGCTCCTAAAATCGCAACAACAACAGAAAATATTAAGTTTCCCGAAAGTCTCACTATTTTATGCTTTTTGGCTAAATGCGTAAGTTCATGCATTATGACTATTGGATTATTTCTACCCAGGTAAAATTCTTGGTGTTTCGAATTTAATGCATCTTTCGGCACCCAGATAACGTGTTTTTTATTAAAAAATCGATATTGTGCTGCCCAACCATTCCCTATTTTGAGTTTGTAGGGAACTTCGACTCCCATTCTCTTGGCAAGTGCATCGATCTTTTTTCGAATAGGAGCTAGTTCAAGCGAATTTTCTTTTCTATGAGAATGATCTTTAGAAAAAGGATTTGATTGTGAACCGACAATACTAACCATGGCGCGCGCAATGTTAGAGGAAATAAGCAATTACCACAATATCTTATGGGACACGAAGTGCTGGACGCGGCAACTGAAATTTGCCGCGCAGAAAACCTAATAGAGGCCCTAACCTAAATCATATTTATTGGGTATAAGTTGCCCCAATATTCATGTTTTCTATATTCTAAAACTCCTATGAAATATCCTATTGCTAAAGGTGTTTACGATATTCTTCCTAAAGACCCCACTCCTAATAGCGAGTGGCGCCTTTCCCATTTATGGCAATATCTTGAAGGCGAAATCCACAAGCTCGCAAACAGTTATGGCTTTCGGGAAATTCGAACACCCATTTTTGAGCGTACAGAGCTTTTTGTGCGTGGAGTTGGCGAAAGTTCTGACATCGTCACAAAAGAAATGTATACCTTTGAGGACAAAGCAAAGCGCCTCATGACCCTGCGCCCAGAGGGAACAGCTGCGATCATGCGTGCCTATGTTGAAAAGCGACTCGATCAACAAATTGGCTGTCAAAAGCTCTATTACATCGGCCCGATGTTCCGCTACGAAAGACCCCAAGCAGGACGCTATCGCCAACACAACCAATTTGGCGTAGAGGCAATTGGGGACCCAAATCCAGAGCAAGATGTAGAAGTCATCGATCTTCTTTGTGAGTTGTATCGACGCCTCGGGCTAAAAAATTTAACCGTCATGATCAATTCAGTGGGAGATGCCAAGGCAAGAGAAGAATATCGCAAATCCTTGCGCACTTTTCTACAACCTAATTTTGATGCACTTTCTAAAGAGAGTAAAGTCCGTTTCGAAAAAAATGTTCTTCGAATCCTGGATTCTAAAGATGAAAATGATCAGAAACTTCTTAAAGGAGCTCCTACGATTCATGATTTCATTACAGAAGAAGCAATCGAACATTTCCAGAAAGTTCAAGGTTTGTTGAAAAAATTGGACGTCCAATATGTACTCTCTCCCAATCTCGTTCGGGGACTCGATTATTACACCAAGACCGTCTTTGAAGTGACCTCCGGCGAGCTCGGCGCACAAAATGCCATTGGTGCGGGAGGACGCTATGATGGTCTCACCTCCCTCTTAGGCGGCCCTAATTTGCCCGCAGTGGGATTTGCTACTGGACTAGAAAGAATCCTTCAGACCATGCTCGGGCAAAATGTTTCTCTTCCCTCACCGCCACACCCTCAAATCTTTCTCATCCCTTTGGGAGAAAAAGCCAAAGAATATTGCACCCAGCTCGTCTACCAGCTCCGCCATCAGGATATCGCAACCGAAATCGACTGGCACCCCAAAAAAGTGGGAAAATCTCTGGAAAAGGCCTCCAATTTGAACACCACTTATGCTTTAGTGCTGGGTGATAATGAGCTCTCTTCCGGGGAAATCAAACTGAAAAAGCTCGCCTCCCATGAAGAGATTTCTCTTAAATTAGAAGAGCTCACAAAATTTCTCCTTGGCTAACAAAAAGCTCTCGTTTAAAATAGAAGGAAAATAGGAGCTTTCCATGCGTTACTGTTATCTTTTTTTTGCAATCTTCTTATCTTTAAGCCTCTTCGCCCAGGAAGAACAGCAAGAAACTGCCAAAATTTCTGAAGCTTTTGGCCATCTCATTGGAAAAAATATTGATACTATCGGCATTAATTTTGATATTGATCTCGTCATGAAAGGACTGCGAGATGCAGCTGAAGGGAAAAATTCTCCTATGAGTGAAGCTGAATGCATCCAAGCCATCTCTAACGCGCAAGAAATCGCCTTTAAAGAAAAAGCTCAAGTGAACTTGAAAAACGCAGAGGATTTTCTTAAAAGTAATGCCAAAAAAGGCGATATAATTGTCATCGATGAAAATAAGCTGCAATATAAAGTCAAAAAAAAAGGGCAAGGAAAGGAAGTAGAGCCTCATTTCAGTCCAATCATCCATTATGTAGGCAAATATCTCGATGGATCCATCTTTGGACAGTCCAAAGAAGATGAAGTCATCTCACTCGATGAAACCATACAAGGCTTCCAAAAAGGACTCGTTGGGATGAAAGAGGGTGAAACACGCACGCTATACATCCATCCTGAATATGGCTACGGAACACAAGGTTATCTCCCTCCCAATTCTCTTCTCACCTTCGAAATCGAAATTATCAAAGCCAATGCCCCTAAGGAAGAAGCTTCTGAAGCTCTGATTCTCGAATCGGATCATGAAGGTAAAAAAGCTTCTGATCTCGATGCACCTGCATTGAGATGAACATCATCCTCTTTGAGCCGCAAATTCCTCAAAATACGGGAAATATCGTGCGTACTTGTGCAGTGACAGGTTCAACACTCTTTTTAGTCAAACCTCTAGGTTTTAGCGTAAGCAATCGCCATCTCAAACGAGCCGGACTTGATTATTGGGAAGGGGTGAGCGTAAAGTTCATTGACGATTTAAAGCACTTTCTGGAAAATACTTTTGCTCGTTTCTTTTTTTTCTCTTCTCATGCGCAGAAGACCTATGCGGAAGTAGAATATAGACCAGAAGATTTTTTGATTTTCGGTTCGGAAACAGCAGGATTGCCAGATGCATATTGGAAGAAATGGCCAGAGCATTTTTACACAATCCCAAAAAGAAAAGACACCCGTTGTTTAAATCTGGCCAATGCCGTTTCCGTTGTGCTATATGAAGCTTGGAGGCAGCAAGGCTTTGCAATAAAATAAACTAATATGAATGCATTTCGCTCATCATTTCCATTGCAAATGGCCATCGCAACACTACTCGGGATCTGCGTTGGTCTTTTTTTTGGAGAACGATCTGCAGTTCTTGAGCCTTATGCTTCTGCTTATGTGATGATCCTCAAGATGACCGCGATCCCCTATTTGATTGTTGCGATCATTCATGGCGTTGGCCTCTTAAATCGTGCTCAGGCCATGCAAATTGTAAAAAAAGGATCCATTTTTATTGCAATTGCTCTTTTGATCAACATCGGAGTGATCTATTTGATCAAATGGGGCTTCCCAATTGCCGAGGGCCCTAAGCAAACAGGCTATATCACCCGTGAAGTGCCTGAGCTCAATTTTGCAGAAATCTTAATCCCCCAAAACATCTTCTACGACCTAGCGAATGGCATTATTCCCGCAGTTGTCATTTTCTCTCTTCTTATCGGCATTTCACTGATGTATCTGGGAGACAAACAAACGACAATGTCAAGTTTGCAAACTCTACTGGATGCGCTCACAAAAGTCACTTCTTGGATTGCACGCATCACCCCCATTGGAACCTTCCTCATCATGGCAAACCAGGTGGGAACCGTGCAATTTCCCATCATCAAGCAGATGAGCACCTACATCATCTTGTATGTTTTGGGGACATCCCTCGTAACTTTTTGGATCATTCCAAGACTTGCCAGCATTTTAACTCCGATGAAGACCACCACATGGATCAAAAACCTCATTCCCATCCTTGTCCTCACATATACAACAACCCTCACCATCGTTGCCCTACCCTACATCATCAACATGATCAAGCGCGAAATACAAATGCTCTACCCAAAAGATGAGAATGTCCAAAGCCAAATCCAAGGTACCGTTTCCATCATCTTCAACTTGCCGATTGGCTCGATATTCACCGCTGCCTTTGTCTTTTTCATTGCTGCTTTTTTCTCAATAAAACTCGGGTTCCCCGATCAGTTCAAACTCCTTTTCACCACCTTCCTCACAAGCCTCGGCTCCGTGGGCCTAGGCTCATGGATCAATAGCCTCACCTTCATCCTCGATGCCCTGGACCTTCCTATCGATGCCATCAACATGTATCTCGCCGTCGTTCCCTTCACAGCAGGCTTCCAATCGATGGTCTCGGCTATGATCATTGCAACACTCGCTTTTTTGATCATGCTTGCAGGCCGAGGCCTCCTCACTACAAATTGGAAAAAAATCACCTTCGGAAGCATTGTCACTCTCATCCCTGTCCTCCTCATCTTCGGAGGACTCAAATATTATGATCCCCTCCCACGCATTCGAAACGAGAGCAAAACCATCTACGACTTAGAAATCGAATCGGACGTTACTCTCCGCGTTTTCACAAAAGATCAACTCGAAGAACTCCCAATCAGTCCACCTGATGAATCCATTCTGCAAAGAATCTTCAAAACAAAGAAATTGCGTGTGGGTTATGACCCTAATGCCGCTCCCTTTTGTTTTTGGAATAAAAATGGAAAACTCGTTGGTTTTGATGTCTCCTATGCCTATCAACTCGCCTACGATCTTGGATGTGATCAACTAGAATTCATTCCCATCATCTATTCCAAACTCGGCCAGCAACTGAGTGAAAACGTCTTTGATATTGCCATGTCTGCCGTCTCCATCTCTGAAGAACGCCTCAAGAAAATGTGTTTCCCACAATATTTACTCGAAGCCAAAATCGTCTTTGTGACTAAAGACAAATACAGAAAGAAATTCGCCTCTATCGAAAATATACGTGCTGATCGATCTTTAAAAATCGCTGCGCTCATCAATACCGCCTATGAAGGGATCGCCTACGAGGAATTCCCGCACCATGAAATCATCCTCCTTGAGAGCTATGCAGAATTTGCAAAGGATAAGCCAGTTGCAGATATTCTCATTTGGGAAGAGCAAGAAGCCATAGCCTGGACCGTCGCGCACCCCAAATTCCACGTTGTCCAACCCAAGCCCACCCTCGGCAAAGAGACCCTAGGATATCCCATTAAATTCAGTGCCCCAGAATTTCTCTGTTATCTCAATTCTTGGCTAGCGCTCAAAGACAACGATGGGTTCAAGGATGAACAATACAAGCTGTGGATCATGGGCAAAACTGCCGTCGCAGCCCCTCCTGAGCGCCGCTGGTCCTTCCTCGACAACGTCCTCGAATGGGGCCAAAATTCTGAATAATTTTTTGATCTTTTTATGAAAAGTGCCAAATGCGATAGAGGGCGACGAGCAAAGCGTAAGTGGTAGACAGCGCAGACAGCATAGAGGAATAATGGGTAGCAATTTGGGTTTCTTTAGTAATTAACTTTTCCCAGTCTCAATGAAGCGCTTGACTGCGGTCTTGTCATGAAAGCCAACTAGGCGCCCTTTTTCTTTGCCATTTTCAAAGAGAATGACCGTGGGAACCCCTTGTACCGTGTATTTATCAGTGAGGTCAGGTGCTTTGTCAATATTTACCTTTACAATTTCAACCTTCCCTTCCATCTCTTCTGAAAGCTGATCGAGGACCGGGCTCAACCGCTTACAAGGACCACACCAGGGGCCATAGAAGTCAACAAGGACTTTCCCAGAGCGGATTTCTTTTTCAAAACTCTGCGCGCTGATCTCTCGAACATTCGCAAATCCAGCGACAGAACAAAAAAGAGCAATAATAATAAACCGAAACATAATACCTCAATATTTATTGATTCTGCAAACTAATATATCAATTTCCCTGTTTTTGAACAAGGCAAGATTATGCGTAAATGGTCGGGTCACTTATTTTCGCCAGTGAGAATAAATTCTTTTATTGTCTCTTTATCGCGCAAGCCAACAAGTCGTCCAATTTCTTTTCCATCCTTAAAGAGAATGAGCGTGGGAATGGAGGTGACTTGGAAACTAGAGGCGGTATTTTGTGCTTTATCAATATCGATTTTAGCAATTCTTGCCTTCCCATCAAGCTCTTTGACCAGTTCTTCTAAAACGGGGGTAAGCATCCGACAAGGACCACACCAGTCGGCATAAAAGTCAACGAGAACAAGGCCTGTACCAATTCCCTGCTGAAAGGTTTCTTCTTCAAGGTAAACAAAAGCTTCTGTCATCTTTTCCTCCGGAGATAGTAAGAGCTTATTCTATCACACTAGATGAATTTTTAGAAGACGGCAAATTGAATCGGAAATGTGAACCCCGTCCTAAAGGACGGGGTGTAATTTGGAAGGGGCTTCGTACCCCTCCCAAAATGCGGATTTAAACTACCCGGCCCTAAAGGGCCAGGTTTTCTTTTTCCTGGATAATTTCTTATTTTGTGGTCATGGCGGAATTGGTAAACGCGCGCGATTCAAATTCTTGTCGAGGCAACTCGGTGGATGT
>SDBS01007299.1_pt1 | contig 10742 bp, 5 predicted proteins | sample 2277091 | NCBI WGS metagenome assembly SDBS01 (sample SAMN10404972, study PRJNA504765) | marine sediment metagenome | isolation source: marine sediment core GS10_PC15, 163 cmbsf | place: Arctic Ocean: Southern Knipovich Ridge | collected 2010 | reverse complement strand
ATCGAGCGCGAATCTGACATCGTGGCTCCACAAGGTGGTTGGCAGTTTGGTAATGATGTTATGGCGGAGAGGTATATCCCCGGTAGAGAACTCAGCGTGGCGATAATGGGGGATAGGGCCTTGGGCACCATGGAGCTTTGTCCGAAATCTGGTTTTTTTGATTATAAATCGAAATACACTCGTGGCATGGCTGAATTCAAAACTCCTGCGCCTGTACCCGAGGCAATTTCCCAACAAGCTTTGGATCTGGGGCTGCGGGCACATAACTCCCTGGGTTGTACGGGGGTTACAAGAGTGGACCTGCGTTACGATGACACTGCGGGGGAGCTGTACGTTTTAGAGGTGAATACCCAACCTGGTATGACGGAGTTATCTCAGGTGCCCCAAATAGCTTCTAAGGTGGGATTTTCTTTTAACGATTTAGTGGAGTGGATGATAGAGGATGCACTGTGCCGCAATCCAAATCGATAAAAACACGGCGCCAGAGACGTACTAAGCCGAAACGCTCTAGTTTTGCAGTAAAATTGTGGTGGCGCAGGGGGGTAGCGTTAGCAAAAGCTGCACTGTTGTTGATTGTGGTTGGTGGATTCGGAGCGATCTGGCATTTGGGTGCTGGTGACCAGATGTTAAACTGGGGTGTCAGGCAGGTGGATCGTTCCATAGTTTATGCGGGCTTGGTTGTTAAGGATATATCGATTGAGGGTGCGGATCACACTTCTCGTGCAGATATTTTACGAGCTTTGGCGATAAAAAAAGGCGACTCCACTTTTTCGTATGCACCAAATACAGCGAAAGCCAGGCTTGAAAAATTGCCCTGGATACAGCATGCAGCTGTATATAGACAATTTACTGGGGGCGTACATATCAAATTAGTCGAGCGCCAGCCCATAGCTATATGGCAAAATAGTTCAAAGTTATGTTTGATTGATAAAACGGGAGATGTTATTTCAGGGCAGAACCTAAAGCAATTTTCCAAACTACTTTTGGTAGTGGGCGATGGGGCCCCTAAAAACGTAGCGGATCTTGCAGCAGAGTTGGAGCATTTTCCGACCATTAGAAAACAGGTAACGGCAGCGGTGTACGTCAGTGGAAGGCGCTGGGATTTAGTGTTAAATGACAAATTAAGAGTCAAATTGCCCGAAACTGATCTACGGCAGGCGTTGATAAATCTGGTGCAATTAGACCAGCAACAACAAATTTCTGGAGGACGAGTTTTAACTATTGATTTAAGGATGCCTAATCGTTCATTCTTATATCTGCCAGCTGGAAAATTATCCCGAAAATCCAGGGCCAGAGGAAAACACACATAAACTACAGAGTTATCGATGATATTTCGCAAAATACGCAAGGCAAACAGTCACTCAGGTCGCGAGTTAATAGCGGCACTTGATATAGGTACTAGCAAGGTTTGCTGTGCCATCGCAGTGATGGAAGCACCCGACCAAATGAAGGTCATCGGAGTGGGGCATCAGGTTGCCAAAGGGCTGCGTGGTGGTAGTGTGATTGATATGCAGGACGCCGAACTTTCAATCCTCAATGCTGTGCACCTAGCAGAACGTATGGCCAAAGAGACCATCAAGGATGTTTATGTCAACCTACCGACCTGTCACTCACAATCCGTAGCAGTTGAGTTGCCAATTTCTGGTCATTGCGTCGGGGATGCGGATGTCAGGCGGTTGCTGACCACAGCTAGACAAGTTGAAGGACCTCATAATCAGGAGCCTATTCACACCATTCCCACCAGCTATGACATTGATGGGCGTCGTGGAATTCGTGACCCACGGGGTATGTATGGCGAGATGCTAGGAGTGAATGTACACACCATTTATTCATCCACCAGCAATTTGCGTAACCTGTCTACATGCATAGCGCGCTGTCACTTGGAAACCAAGGCATTTGTTGCAACCCCGTTGTCGGCTGGGCTGTCAGTGCTCGTAGAAGATGAAATGGATCTCGGAGTCATAGTCATTGATATAGGGGCTGGCGTCACCACCATAGGTGTATTTTTTGAAGGCAATATTGTACATGCCGATAGCATAGCAATTGGCGGGTACCACGTAACCAGTGACATCGCTAGAATTTTGTCAACTCCCGTTGCACAGGCCGAAAGATTAAAGACCTTGTATGGCAGCGCCTTGAGCTCTACTTCTGATGAGCGTGAAGTTGTGAAGGTTCCGCAAATTGGAGAAACTAATTCTCCCCCCACTAACCAGATTTCTAAGGCTGATTTGGTGCGTATCATTCGCCCTCGGATCGAGGAAACTTTTGATTTGGTGCGTTCGCGCTTGTCTGCCAAGGGAATAAGTAAACGCGTGAGCAATCGTGTGGTTTTAACGGGTGGTGCTTGTCAAATGCCTGGGGTACAGGAAATAGCTGCATCTGTACTTGATAAGCAGGTGCGGGTGGGCAAGCCTTTGGCTACCCAATCCTTGCATCAGTCGATGATCAATTATCCGTTTGCAGCGTGCGCTGGATTATTAAATTATGCCTATATTGAACAAGGGGAAAACTTGTTGGCTCAGCAAATCGTACGTGAACCTAGGACCGTTGTGGGAAAAGTGGGAACATGGTTGCGTGATAATATATAGTGATTTTTAAAGAAATTTGTCTTATGTTGGGGATAAATTAGCAAATTTGGAGAGTAGAAAAAATGACAGTATCAGCCGCACCTAAAGTAACACCTATTAAGAATAATATGAGGTCCGAAAGACGCTCAACCCCAGTTGCTGGTGCCGAGGTAAAACCTCGCATTACAGTGCTGGGTTGTGGAGGAGCAGGGTGTAACGCTGTCAATAACATGATCGCCTCTAATCTTGAGGGGGTAGAGTTTGTGATCTCTAATACTGATTCCCAAGCTTTACATCAATCGATGACAGAGAACAGAGTGCAGTTGGGCATAGAGGCAACTCAGGGTTTAGGAGCTGGATCCAAGCCAGAAGTCGGGCGTGCAGCTGCGGAAGAAACCATGAACGAGTTGTACAAATATATCGAAGGCACCAACATGCTCTTCATTACTGCTGGTATGGGGGGTGGTACAGGTACTGGTGCTTCGCCGGTGATAGCCCAAGCAGCAAGAGACATGGGAATTCTGACCATTGGTGTGGTTACCAAGCCCTTTCATTTTGAAGGTGCGCATCGTATGAGGACCGCGGAGCATGGTATCGAAGAGCTACAAAGGTACGTGGACACTCTAATTGTTATTCCTAACCAGAATCTCTTTAGAGTTGCGAATGAGCACACCACGTTCGCTGATGCATTTAAGATGGCAGACGATGTATTGTATTCTGGAGTTCGTAGCGTTACTGATTTGATGATTATTCCAGGGCTGATCAATTTGGATTTTGCTGATATTCGTTCGGTGATGACGGAAATGGGCAAGGCAATGATGGGTACTGGTGAAGCTGGGGGGGAGAGTCGTGCTATTCAAGCAGCTGAAGCGGCGATATCTAATCCACTTTTGGATGATGTGTCTATGAAGGGTGCACGTGGTGTATTAATCAGCGTAACAGGTGGTATGGATATGACTCTGTTCGAAGTTGATGAGGCTGCTAACCGCATTCGTGACGAAGTCGAAGCCGATGCCAACATAATTTTTGGCTCAACCTTTGATGAAAAATTAAATGGACAAATGAGAGTATCAGTTGTTGCAACCGGAATTGACGAGGGCAATATTGCAGCACCAGCTATGACACCCGTCAGCAGGGTTGATGATCTGGTAAGCAGGATACCTGAAATTTCAACAGAGCCAGATGCAGATATTGAAATCAGTGCGGCGCAAGATATCGAGGAAGAATCTAAGGATCTCGAGGATAACGAGAGCGCTGTGGAGAATTTTGAACAATCTCCTCAAGACGATACTCCTCAACGATCCGGGTTGTTCTCTCGCTTGGCGCGTCCTTTCAAAAGCAAGCCTACCCCGCAGGTTGTGGCGTCTCCCGATTCTTGTGAAATGCGGGTACGTAAGACCGATCCGCTAGCTGAAGACGACTCAGTTGAGGAAGAAGAAGTCTCGGATATACCAGCATTCCTGAGAAAACAAGCTAAGTAACTTTTGGAGCGACAAGAAGAAGAGGAAGCAAAGCTTTGTATAGTTGGGGCTGTTCATTTTTCGTAAACCCAAAGTGGGTTATGATGACTTGTCATGACAATAGATTTGAATTCGAATGATCAGAGTGAAATAGCTTCAACAGATGATACGGTTGAGGAGGTTATAGCCTTATTTCTGAATAAGGTGGATGCGAAGTTAAGGCCGGCGGCCTCGAAGTTTGCACGTGGCTTCTTTGGGCGTACCGTATACGCCGATATACGCAAATTACCTACTGAAGTCATCAGTGGGATTGTGCTGGATTTATGGACTTTTTTCTTAAAACGTAAGCCGGATCAAGCCAAAATCAATATTTACGACCTTAAACTTGATACCAAAGAAGGCGGTACTCGGGTCATTATCAACATCGCAAACGATAATATGCCCTTTTTATTGGATTCATTTATAGGGTATTTGGGGCGTTTGGGGGTGAGGGCGAGAGTGATCAGGCGCCCAGTGTACAGGGTATTGAGGGATAAAGCAGGGACGCTTAAAGAGGTTATGGCTCGTGAAGAGTCTGTAGAAGGTAGTATCCTGGAGTCAATCATACATTGTGAGATCACGGAACCGGTCTCGCTGGAGACTATGAAGACGTTAAAGGCGGATTTGCCTCACATTCAACGTGATATCGCCTATACGGTGGGTGATTGGCGGGCAATGCGAGCAAAGGTCCAGGAGGCCATAAAAAATTTAAAGCCTTTGCCCTCTGTGCTGTCGGCAGATGAAACCGCTGAAGTGATAGATTTTTTACAGTGGATAGACAGCGATCATTTTACTTTTCTGGGGTACCGGGAATACGATCTTACTTCGCGTGAAAAGTTCTTTCATGCAAAATTCAAGGCGCGCTCAGGGCTCGGAATCCTGAAAAATATCAGGAACCAAGATATTGGCACATTTTATCATGGGGTCCCACTTGGCGCGGAAACCATGCGGTTTATTTTTCAATCAGACCCTTTAATTGTTACCAAAACCATCCGCACATCGACAGTTCATAGAGTTGTGCCTATGGACTCTATCAGCATTAAAAAATTTGATGACAAGGGCAATGTAGTGGGTCTGCAGCAGTTTTTGGGCTTATTTACGTCCATTGCTTACAGTAGCAGTGCGCGTGATATTCCCTTGTTGCGTCGTAAAGTACTGAGAGTAGTTGAAAAGGCTGGTTTTTTGCCCCAAGGGCACGACGGTAAGGCCTTGATCCATGTATTGGATACACTGCCCCGTGATGAGTTATTCCAAGCATCAGAAAGCGAGTTGCTCGAGATTGGGCTAAAGGTATTAGCCATTCAAGAACGCCCTCGGGTCGCGCTGTTTATTAGGCGTGACCATTTTGACCGGTTTCTTTCTTGCCTAGTTTATATACCCAGAGATCGTTTCGATTATGAATTAACCGAGAGAATAGGCATCATCCTGCAGGAGGAATTAGGGTGTCTGGTAAAATTGCGAAGCGCACAATATGGTAATTTAACCTTTGCGCGTGCGCACTACATGGGGGTCACCGCAGAGGTAGATACCCTAGATTATGACGTGGAGAAAATTGAGAAAAAATTACGCAAAGCTGCCCACTCTTGGCGTGAGGGGTTGCGGTCGGCCTTGGTTGAGGAGTTTGGCGATTGGGAGGGGGCCCAGGTTTATCAAAAATATTCAGGGGCTTTCAAGAAAGGATACCAGGAGTCATTTGATGAGGCGGTGGCGGTTGAGGATATTAAATATATTGAAAAGGCTAACCAAGAAAACCAGCTGCAGATAAAACTGTATCGTCCCGAGGGGGCGCCAATGCATGCTGTAAGGTTAAAACTATACCATCCTGGGTCGTCGATACCTTTGTCGGATGTTTTGCCCACACTTGAAAACATGGATTTAAACGTGCGGGGTGAAGTACCGCATATGGTTAGCCCCGCAGGTGAGCAGCCAGTGTGGATTCATGACTTTGATACCATCAATTTAGGTGAATGCCCCATCGATATTGGTGCCATAGAACAAAAATTCTTGGATATGTTTGGGTGCGTATGGACTCGACAAGTTGAGAATGATGGTTTTAACCGTCTGGTTATACGCGCGGGACTCAATTGGCGCGAGTGTACGGTCATAAGGGCATACAGTAAATATTTGCGCCAATTGCAAATTCCTTTTAGCCAGACATATATGGAAGAAACTTTGGTCAAAAACCCAGAGATCACAAGGTATATCAGTGAGTTGTTTACCAAGCGACTTGATCCTAAGGGTGACAAAGATTGTCAAAAGCAGGCGCAGGATTTGTCCGAGCAGATTGCGCAATTACTTAACAAAGTTGAGAATCCAGATGAGGATCGTATTTTGCGGCGCTTTACCAATCTGGTGATGGCAACTGTGCGCTCTAATTATTTTCATCAACCTAACAAGCCGTATCTATCGTTTAAATTAGACTCGCGCGTCATCGATGACTTGCCGCTTCCCAAGCCCCTATTTGAAATTTATATCTATTCACCTGGTTTTGAGGCGGTGCATTTGCGTGGCGGAAAAATTGCGCGTGGGGGTATTCGCTGGTCTGATCGCCGAGAAGATTTTCGTACTGAAATTTTAGGGTTGATGAAGGCCCAAATGGTGAAAAATGCGATCATTATACCGGTTGGTTCTAAGGGTGGATTTATACTTAAAACTTCGGTTGCGTCGATGACCCGTAGCGAAATGTTTGCTGAGGGAATCAAGTGTTACAAACAAATGATGCGGGCGATGTTGGAGATTACAGATAATCTGGTTAAAGGTAAGGTACGCCACCCCAAGCACACAAAGTGTCTGGATCAAGATGATGCATATCTTGTAGTAGCGGCAGACAAAGGAACTGCTACTTTCTCAGATTACGCCAATGACATAGCAAATGAATTGGGATTTTGGCTAGGAGATGCATTTGCTTCCGGTGGGTCTGCGGGTTATGACCACAAGATTATGGGAATAACAGCCCGTGGTGCTTGGGAGTCGGTGAAGCGCCATTATTGGGAAATGGGGGTTGATCCTAACAAAGCAAAAATCACGGCCGTTGGAATTGGCGATATGTCTGGTGATGTCTTTGGGAACGGTATGTTGTGTTCAGAGAATTTGCAATTAATAGCTGCTTTCAACCATCGCCATATATTCATAGACCCAACTCCTGATCCCGCGACAAGTTTTCGGGAGCGTAAAAGGTTGTTTGACTTAGCAAAGGGTTGGGATGAATATGATTCGGAATTAATTTCACTTGGTGGGGGCGTATATAACCGCAGTGCAAAGTCGATCAAGGTGTCGGCGAAGGTGAAAAAGCTTTTCGATTTGCCAACCATACAGGTAACACCTGATGCCTTGGTGCAGGCTATTCTCAAGTCCAGAGTAGATTTATTGTGGTTTGGTGGGATTGGTACTTTTGTTAAATCTAGGTTCGAAAGCAATGCCGAGGTGGGCGATAGATCAAACGATGCTATTAGAGTGAACGCTAAGGACCTGCGCTGCAAAATCATTGGTGAAGGGGCGAATCTGGCCATTACCCAGCGGGCTCGTATCAGTTTTGCGCGTGCAGGTGGACATATCAATACAGATGCGATCGATAATTCTGGTGGTGTGGATTGTTCGGATCACGAGGTGAATATCAAGATCCTATTACAAGATGTGATGGCGGACTCGAAACTATCGATGAAAAGCCGCAACAAGCTACTTGAAAAGATGACGGATATGGTTGCTGACCATGTCTTACATAATAATTACAACCAGAATTTAGCAATTAGTTTGGTGCATACACAAGGCCCCAGGTTACTTGATCAGCAGATGAGTCTAATGCACGGTTTGGAAAAGAAAGCAAAGTTAGATCGTATTTTGGAATCTTTGCCTGATGATACGGTAATGGCCGAGTATCAGGCGGCACAAATTGGTTTGAGCCGTCCGGAACTAGGAGTTTTGCTGCCTTACGCGAAAAACTCACTTTATGAATCGATAGTCGACAGCAGCTTGCCAAGCGAGCCCATACTTGCAGGTTGTCTAACTCGGTACTTTCCTGCCCCCTTAAGGAAAAAATATAGTACGTACATTAATCGTCATCCGTTGAAGCATGAAATTATATCCACTGTTGCTACTAACCACGTGGTCAATCGTATGGGCGGTAGCTTTATTAATGAGTTAGAAGAAAAAACGGGGCGTAGTGCTGATGATATTATGCGTACCTATTTTATGGTACTTGACATATATGGCTTGGGGAAACTTTGGGAAGATATTGATGCGCTTGAGTATCAAATAAGTGCCAAGAACCAGGTCAAGGCATTCTTGCGGCTGTTATGGTTGATCAAACGCATTACGGGTTGGTTTTTACAAAATTTCCCAGCTCCCATGGATGTGGCTAAAATTTCCGAATTATTTAAGCAGGGAGTACGTACTCTTGATAAGAGTCTCGAAGAATGTTTGGTAATCGATGGGAAACGCCATCTTGAAAAGGACAAAGAGTTATACAAAAGACTAGGCTTGGACAGTGAATTAGCAGAAAGGATAGCTCGTATCGAGGTAATAGCTTCTTCACCTGACATTGTCTTAATTGCCGATCAGAATAAAGCGTCTGTACTGGATGTTACTAAGCTGTATTTCGCCCTAGGGGCACGGTTCAGTTTCGGGCAATTGCGCCATATGATAGAGAGGCTGGTGTCAACTACTCCTTGGCAGCGTCTCGCAGAAAATTACCTATTTGAAGACTTGTTTATTTTTCAAGGTCGTTTGACTGCGAAAGTTCTGCAGTCCTTTATAGCGCGTAAAAAGGCTTTGCCCAAACGGGGTGCAGATGCCGTAAGTGAGTGGGTAAAAGCACACGCTGGTCAGGTTGCACATATTGACCAGCTGATTACTGATAGTAAGGCGGAGGGTACTCCGAATTTGGCCATGCTTTCGGTATTACAACGAGAACTTAGGGTACTGAGCGAGTAGCGGGTACTCTAGCCCTTAGGCTGTTTTAATCCACTGCAAAAGTTCGGTGCTGGGCATTGGCTTGGCGATATGATAGCCCTGACCGATGTCACACCCCAGGTGTTTCAGCTTCTCTAGTTGTTCTTGAGTTTCGACCCCTTCGGCAATAACTTTCAGATGCAGCTGGTGGCCGAGTGTGATCGCACTTTGTACTATGGCTTCGCCGGCGGATCCTTCTCCTAGTTTATGGACAAACATTTGATCTATTTTTATGATATCAATGGGTAACTCGCAAAGGTACTGCTGAGAAGCTTGCCCGGTCCCAAAATCATCGATTGCAATTTTGAAGCCCTTTTTGCGCAAGGTAGTGAGAACTTCTGCGACTTCTTGCATGTTGGGGGTAACGGCGCTTTCGGTCACCTCAATAATGATATGGCCGGGGTCGATTTTATATTTTTCGGTCAATGCAAACAATTCTTCAAACACACTAGCATCGTGAAAATTTTTCATCGAGCAGTTCAAGGCAAGATTAATTTTGATATTTTGCTTATGCCAAGCAACCATGTCGCTAAGTGCATGGCGGACCATCCACTTGGTGAACGGGTTGATCAGTAGTGTGCGTTCCACAAGTGGCATAAATAGGGCCGGGGAGATTAGCCCACGGGTTGGATGAGGCCATCTGACCAGCGCCTCGGCCCCGGTGATTTTGTTGGATTTCAAATCCAGTTTTGGTTGGTAGTGGAGCACCAAGCGGTTGCCTTCGATGGCTTGGTGTAGCTCGTGTAAAAGTTGCACATTCTCTTTTGAGTGGTCGGCATACTTATTGTCATAAATGGCCAGGTACTGGTTTTTCTCCTCGGATTTATCAATAGCTAACTTGGCCTTGCGTATCAGGCCATGTAGGGTTGTGTCATGGTGAGGATAGTTTGCCAAGCCATAAAAGATCTCGGCGAAAATAGGAATCTTGTTGACAGTGAAAACTGAGCCGACCGTTTGCTGGATGTCCTCGAGGGATACTTTTTCGTCAGTGAGTAGAACAAAATTACTGATTTGCGGGTGCCCGACACTGATATTATCGATTGCCAATTTGGCGGCTACTTGTTTCACGAGGCCTTCGGTGTCACTCACGCCTATGGCGCGTTCTATTTCTCGAAAGTTATGGATTTCAATGACAATGACTGAGATATCAGCAGATTGGACAATTAGTTCCTTGAATTGTTTTTGCAATCCTAAAATATTAGGCAAACCAGTAATTGGATTGCTGGTTAATTTGGTGGTTAATTCCCGCAGGTATGAGCGAAAAATTGCTGAACCCAGGCCTGACAACAGTCCGACAGTGGTAAAGAACCCCACTCGGGTAAGCCAGGAGTGTAGGGGCTGTACAGTTTCCAAATTCACGTCACTTGGCATCCCCGGCCCGAGCAGAAGGCCAGCAATTATGCCTGTGGTAACTCCGCCTATGGTCGAGAAGAACAGTCCAGACAGTATTATAGGAATATAGAAAACATGGACGTAACCAGCATGGGTGCCCCCCATCACGTATACCAGCAATTCGCTGGCAATAAGGAGTGCACAAATAAATATAACCGCCCAACTTTTTGTGGGATAAAGTAGTTGATGGAAAAGTGACAAATTACTTTTGAGCATAACGTATTCATTTTGACATAGAACTGAGTCGATTGACAGCCGGGTTTTAGGCAAATACCTCGATGCTGTAATCAATAGAAAGGGACATAAAATCCTCGTATCCTGAGACCCCCATTAAGGT
>SDBS01007298.1_pt1 | contig 10742 bp, 6 predicted proteins | sample 2277091 | NCBI WGS metagenome assembly SDBS01 (sample SAMN10404972, study PRJNA504765) | marine sediment metagenome | isolation source: marine sediment core GS10_PC15, 163 cmbsf | place: Arctic Ocean: Southern Knipovich Ridge | collected 2010 | reverse complement strand
CAGCTAGTCCTACCCCAATAGGGGGGGTGATCGTGCTGACTCCCACTCCTACTTTGATCGGTCCGGAAACTATGGTCAACATCTTATTCATTCTCTCCTCCTCGATGCAGAGATTTGACCTTACTCACATACGTTTTTAATTCGGCGGTTAAGAGCCATGGAAATGCGTACCAGTGGTATCTCTCTTAAAAGGGCTTGACCAGTTCAGTAATTGTATTATGATTATTAGTATAATATTGTCAAACAATCGTGGGGTGAAGCGATGAAAGCAGTAAGAAGGACGACCCTTCCGGTTCTGGTAGTAGAGGAGTAAGGCTATGTCAAAAAAATGTATTTTAATCGGGATGGATGGTGTAAGTCCTCACCTCGTTCTACGACTTATTAAACAGGGGAAGTTACCTAACTTTCGGAAGATGATACAGGAAGGAACCTTTGCTCCTCATTGTCTTTCATCTTTGCCTACCTCCACCCCGGAGAATTGGACAACAATTGCTACGGGGGCCTGGAATGGTACGCATCAGGTGATGTCCTTTCAAGCGTTTCAGCCACCCGAGCTGCATGGTCACTGGATGGCTGGTTATACGTCGAAAGAGAGTAAAGCAGAATTCATCTGGGATGCTGTTGAACGTGCCGGAAAGCAGAGTATTCTTATAAAATACCCGGCTTCTCATCCACCAACCATGAAGACAGGTGTGCAGATCTGTGGATGTCATGTACGGCCCTGTGCTCATCAAATTGACGGTGCTCATCTGTTTTCTACGGTAAAACCAAGAAATGCTTCTTTAATGCTGCGAGAAGTATCAAAAAAGCCAGAACTTTTGGATAGCAATCGCCCACTGCTTATGGGCAAGATGGTATTTAGAGCACGTGGGTTGGGCGGTAAATCAATTGGAACCGGTTTAGATGAACGCACTGCTCTCTACGGGGTTCCCGACGCTGAAGTACCCAAACCTACGGATATCAATTTAAATATTCCCGTATGCAAGCTTGTTCCTCCCGGGAAAACCTTTTACTTATTTGTAATGTCAGTGGGAGGCAATGCTTATGATAGAGTCATTATTGCCAAAGACGCATCTGGTCGCAAAAAGATAGCGGAACTTTCCTCAGGAGAATGGTCCCCCTGGCTACTGGAATCGTTTCAGACAGTAGACGGTGTACGTGAAGGGACACTCCGGTTCAAACTGGAAAAACTCTCCTCAGATGGAAAGGTAGTCAAAGTATACACCACTCAGATTATGGACATTGATCATTACACTCTCCCGGAATCCTTAGGAAGGAAACTCTATGAAAAGGTAGGTCCTTTTATCACCGATATCGGCTGGGAAGGATTGGGACAGGAATGGTTCAGTGAATCGGTTATGGCTGATCTTGCTGACTATCAGCATGAATGGTTTGTAAATGCTGTCAAGTATTTAACAAAAAGATATGATTGGGCACTGTGTATGCTTCAGGCTCACTGCGTTGACTGTGCAAACCATTACTGTCTTGCCCTGGCAGATCCAGCAACAAATACCGATCGAAGGCTGGGGAATCGGTATCTAAGGTTCATTGAAAGTCTTTATGAGAGTCTTGATCGGATGTTGGGCCGAATCATAAATCAGGCTGATAAAGATACCGTAATATTTGTAGTCTCTGACCATGGAGGTTTTCCAGGTCATCTTCAGATTAATACTAAGGAAGTGCTGGAAAAGGCTGGATTCTTGGTTCGAGACAAGAACGGCGAGATTAGTTGGCAACAGACTCGTGCTTATGTTCAAAACAGTATATTTGTAAATGTAAATCTTCGGGGTCGTGAACCTTTCGGAATAGTGTCTCCTGACGCGTACGATAGAACATGTGATGAGATAATAGCCACCTTGCATGCTTATGTAGAACCTACCGCAGGACTTCATCCTTATAACTTTGTATTGAGCAAAGTAGATATGCGATATGTCGGACTTTATGGAGACGTTACAGGAAAAAAGATTGGTGATATTCTGTTTACTTTGCGAGAGCCTTTTGGAGGGATTCATGGCGCACAACTTTCTACTGCCCGATGGGGGCTCGGCTCCAATACATCCCTGTTAATTATGAGAGGTCCCGGTATTCGACGCGGAGTTCAACTAGATCGGACGGTATGGCTTACAGACATTGTACCAACAATATGCCGATTGATTAAGGTGCCAGTGCCTCAACAGACAGAAGGTTCCATCCTCTACCAAGCACTCGAAGATTCAATATGACCGAGAGCTGTTGACTTGCAGAAATTTAAAAGTTAGTATGGAAATCTTTATAGGTTTAACTTGCTTTTTCCTTATGAGAGGTGAGAAATCTTGTGCCTCTTTACTCCGTTCAAACTAACCAGAAAGCATATATAGCATAGAACTACATAGGGTTTTAGATATTCTTGAAAGACCCAGGAATTGACATTCTCTCCAAAAAGTATATGCCATAAACTAGTGGGTTATAAAATAGACCAAAAAACAGATTTAATATGGTAAACTAAAAGGATTTTCAGCTAAAGGATTTCATCTTGGATTTGCTAAGATAAGGATATAGATTGGATCCGGCAAGAAGCCTCGCATAAAAGATTAGCTCCCACTCGTTTTATCTGCATGGCCGTATTCGACTGGTTTCGGAATGATGCTCAGACTGAAGAATCTCAAATGAAAACAAATAGGATTACCCTGATTTCAAGACTTGAAAGCAAATTTATCATTCAATTATGAAAGATTAAATTAATTCCTTAGAGTTTTGCGATAAGCTTTGGCAAAACTCTCATTTAGCATCAAAAAAGAGCAATTATAAGCACTAACGAAGCTACCAAGGGAGATAGGTATTTCCTGAAGTTTATCAATGGAAATGGCTTTAGGTGAGCTGTTGGAGCGTAAGGAGAAGCTAAAAAAGAACTTATTTGGCCAAAAAAGGGTGACATAATTACTGTGAGGAGTTTCCCCAAAATTTTTTGGTGAAACTCCTCAATTACTTTGCGTTGACAATTTGCCACTGGCACTTGACAAGTTTCTTAAACGTATTATATTACTAGTATCATATTGTCAAACAATCCTGCAAGTTTTCTCTCGTCCTTCACCTTGATCCCTGAAATAGTGTCCATACTGAAGCATTGCCGAAGCTCTAGGTAATAAGGGAAGATTTTCTTGGAACCCAAGGGGATTCAGAGAAAACTGAGGGCCTGGACCGGAAAAGAAGCAAGAAGGAGACAACGAACTACACTAGAAGAGGCAGCTTTCTTTCGTACTGGAGAAAGTTGAGTGGGTGCCCTCAGCTTCGCCGGAATGCAACTTTTCTTTAAAGATTAACTGGGTCTGACTTTGAACTGAACCAGGAACGAAGAATGGGGCCTTGCCTTTCCGTCGAAGAGCCACGACCCATCAAAGAATGCAGGATTATTGAGATCTGTCAAACTCGTTTCTTGCTATGATAATTTTTTTGTGCGTAGTTCCATTGAAAGTCAATCAGGAAGTCCAGCTCATTTCTCCAGGAGGACGATGATGAAAGAAATCAAGTTTGAAGATGAAGTTATTGACTTTAGGGAATGGGAGGCCTCTGGGGGAGATTGGCGCCAGCGGCTGGAGGAAGAACGAAAGAGGCTGCGTGCCCAGTTTAATGCTAGTGAATACCAGCGTCAGGATCTGAGCTGGTATCATAATGCCTTTTTAGAATACGTGATACTTCCCTACTCTACCTGTGTTTATGATCGAGAAAGTGGGCGTTACCAAATAGAAGAATTGCTCGATGAGGCGAAACGAGACTTTGGTGGGTTTGACTGCGTTCTCTTCTGGGGGGCCTATCCCCGTTTAGGTATCGATGAGCGAAATCAGTTTGATTTCCTTCGTGACATGCCCGGGGGTCTTGAAGCCTTGAGGGATCTTGCGGACCGTATCCATGCACGGGGGGTGCGCTTCTTTATTCCCTACGTTCCTTGGGACAAGGGAACTAGGCCGGAATCCAAATCGGATACGGAGACGCTAGCGGAGCTTATTGGCGAGCTGGACGCTGATGGTATTATGCTTGATCAAACGAACGCTGCATTCTCAGGATTGCGCCAGGCCGTCGATAAGGTAAAGCCTGGGGTAGTGTTTCTTCCGGAGCACTATCCGCGTTCAATGCGTTTGGCCGAGGGCTGTACCGGAAGCCTCCTGTCCGGAAACCGAAGGTTTAATCTATTGCCCCGGGTATTGACTCGTCTTAATTTTGTTCCGCGCCACGAACTGCCCAAAAAAGTGCTAGTGACCAGGTGGATTGAGCCTCGCTTTTCCATGTTCGGTGACCAGGGTCATAATCCACTTCACAAAAGTCCCGCCATTGCCAATGATTTCTTTCACGGAATGGGAGTAGGTACAAATGAGAATTGCATGGGCTGGTGGAATCCTTTCACGGCAGAAGATAGAACCATGCTTCGTCGGTGTATGGGTCTTTTACGTGCTCATCACCACGCTTTCGTTGATCCTGGCTGGCAACCATATGTGGATACTCTAATTGAAGGAGTTTTTGCCCATGTTTGGCATGCGGGAGAAAAGACGGTTTATACCTTCTTTAACAACACTGAGCTCAGTACCAATGGACCGGTAATCAATATCGCCCCGAAGAAAGGAATGATGATCTATGACGTTTGGAATGGAACTGAAGTCCCCGTGGAACTCTCTCGGGAGGGTATGGCCGTATCTGTGCGCATTGAGCCTTTGGGCTGTGGCTGTCTTGTCGTTCAACCAAAGGAGTGGCCAGCACCAGTTTTTGCCGATTTGTCCCCGGTCGAGGATAAACCTTCTTATCATCGGACAGAGGCCGACTCTCACCTGCCGCGGCCGGTGGCGCCTTCAGAGGAATGTTCAATCGGTGAATGTCCAGCAGATATGGTTCTGGTAGAAGGTGGGAGCTTTCTAATGCAGGTGCATATGGAATTGAGTGCCCCTGAAGGTGGCTGTTACGGCTATCCAGAGCGTCTTGGCCATCCGGATCGGAAACTGGAAATGAAAAGCTTCTTTCTCGATCGATGCGAGGTAACCAACAGTCAATACCATGAATTCTTGGCAAAGACTCACTATCGACCAACCGTGATCAAAAACTTTCTTAAACATTGGATAAAACCAAAGGAAGGGGATTCTCAGCCCTGGTCATGGCAGGTGCCCAAAGGAAAGGAGAATCATCCGGTGCTTCATGTTGATTTGGATGATGCTCGCACTTATGCTCGCTGGGCCAGAAAGCGTCTGCCAACGGAGGAGGAGTGGCAGTATGCTGCTCAAGGCAAAGATGGTAGAAAGTGGCCCTGGGGCAATGAATACAACGCAGCTTATTGTAATGGCATTGATGGAACCAAGGGGAGGAAGGATGATAGAGAGGGGGGATTTGGCAAGACAACCCCGGTAGATGCTTACCCTTCTGGAGCGAGCCCCTTTGGTTGCTTGGATATGAGTGGTAATGCATGGGAGTGGACCGAGAGTGAGCGTAATGATGGGCATACGCGCTATGCTATTCTCAGGGGCGGTTGTTACTTTCGTGCTGGTGGCTCCCTCTGGTACGTATCTGGTGGGGCACAGCCCTGCGACCGGCATGTCAAGATGCTTCTTTTGTATCCGGGTCTGGACCGCTGTTCAACCGTGGGTTTCAGATGCCTCAAGGATATAAAGCTATAGGGGGACATTCTCTCTATTACTACCGAGGGCAAAAGATAGAATTTTCACTTAAGAGAATTCAGACTCCCAATCTTGGTCAATCATGTTTCGTTGCTGGTCAAAAGTTGCTCGACAGAAATAGAAACCTGAGCCACGAAATCCGTGATGAGTAGAATGCTTACAGGTGGGTCCCTGGTAAGGTAAGAGTGGAAAGTATATGCGCTGAAATGGGAATCTACCTTTATAAAGATAAGACAAAAGGTGAGGAGCAAGAAAGATGAAGGAGTGCCAAAGTGTCAGTTGATGGTCGAAATTTCACGGTTATTATGCAGAAAAACGGGAAGGTGGTGCTGGAGGATCGGGCCATGCCTCAAACCCAGAAGGGGCAGCTAGTTATCAAAACCAGACGAACATTAATAAGTACCGGTACTGAATTGACGATATTGTCGGGTGAGTTCTCTCCGGATTCATTCTGGGCAAGCATTGCCAGTAATCTTCCCGGTCCTACCGGATACTGCAATATTGGGGAGGTTATTGATATCGGTAAGAATGTGGCGCAAGGCTGGATTGGAAGGACGGTGGCTGTTCTGGGAGGAGGATACCATGCTCAGTATATCTTGGGAACGCCTGAGAAATGCTATCCAGTTCCCAAAAACGTTCCCGATGATCAGGCAACATTCTTTGTCTTGGCCCGAACAGTGATGAACAGTGTGCGGCGGGGAAGAGTGCAATGGGGGGAGGCCGTCGCCATATATGGACTGGGAATCTTAGGGCAACTAGCACTGCGATTCTGCCATATCGCCGGTGCAAGACCAGTGATTGGCATAGATATCTCTGAATCGCGATTCAAATATCTACCCGATCTAGTAGGAGTCACCAGTATTAATCCGAATAGTGAGAAAGTTGCCGATCGAATCAGAGAGTTAACTCGAAGTCGTCTGGTTGATGTGGTCTTCGAAGCTACCGGAAATCCCAGTGTTATTCCAGAGGAGCTTGAGATACTCAAGCGTCAAGGGCGATTTGTAATACTAAGTAGCCCTCGGGGCAAGACATCCTTTGATTTTCATGATCTCTGTAACTGGCCGAGTTATACCATTATCGGCACTCACGATAGTTCACATCCTCAAGTGGCGATCGGGGACAATCCCTGGACGAAAAACCGCCATATTGAATTCTTCTTTGATTTAGTGGGCAATGGCGAACTGGACATAGAATCACTCATCAGTCATCGCGTGAACTATCAAGAAGCACCCGAAATGTATGAGATGTTATTGGCGGATCGATCTGGGGCGATGGGGGTGGTTTTGAAGTGGTGAGGAGGAAGATGATCCGAATGGGGTATCCGAGAGAAGGCCGGGGGGGGGCTACTGTGAAGAATCTTCTGGTCAATATGAAAGATGAGTAGGAGAGGGGGCGAGGCAGGAATAGCCAGTCTTGTTCCGTAAATTGACTAAGAAATCATAGAAGAAGGAGGTATAGCTGGTGGATAATATAAGAGTATGTCTCCTCAAGATATTACCGGAGAAAGGAGACCTCAGCGGCAATTTGGAGAGACTCTGTTCTATACTTCAAAGAGTGAGCGATTTTGGTGTGGACGTCTTTGTTACCTCAGAGGGCTATCTAGACGGATACGTTGTCACCGAGAAAGAAGTTACCAAAGAAAGCATAACCGACTATGCTGTGAAAGAGGAACATCTAAATCGAATATCTGAGTTCTCCCTGAAACGAAATGCTTGGTTCATCCTCGGGTGTACTCAAAGCACCGACGAAGGAGGAAAGAACGCCGCATTTATCTTCAATAGAAAGGGAAGAATAGTTGACCAATACTACAAGGTTCATTGTGATCCCAAGTACGTGCCGGGATCAGAGCTACCCGTCTTCGAATCGGACTTCGCGAAGTTTGGGGTTATGATTTGCGCTGATCGTAGGTGGCCCGAGGTAGTCCGCACTCTTGCTCTAAAAGGAGCAAGAATCATATTTAACCCAACTTTTGGGTTTCGTGGTAGCAAGAACGAGTATATGATGAGGACACGTTCCTATGAAAGTGAAATCTACATTTGTTTTACTCACGCCAGGGAATCACTGATTACAAATCCCTCGGGTGATGTTGAGGCACGTTTGATTTCAAACGTTGATGGTTTCCTAATACACGACATAGACCTAAAAGTTGTTGATGCTGGTCGTGATAGAGAGGATGCTCATCTACATAATCTGAGACCTGAAGTCTATGTTAGTAAATCGAATACAGGACCACAGAGACGGTCTCTTTAAATCTAAATCTATAAGCTTCCTGAAGAGACCCGTTTTTGAATGAGTCGTTTTGAATTTAGCTGCTGATTGATGAATCATCTCAAAGGAAGTATTAGAGACGATACGTCGGTTTCTGGTTTGGTGAAAAAAGACTTGCCTGAATGTGTGAATTGTGTGAGTGAAGTGCATAGAGTGAGAAATTAAGCCTGCCAAACTCTACCAAGTACGCCAAGGAGGCAAAATGTCAGATTCAATTAAAGTTGCAGTATGGAATGAGTATCAACATGAGAAAAAGGATCCCAATGTAGCCAAGGTTTATCCGGAGGGGATACATGGAGCTATCGCTTCATATCTGGAAAAAGAATCAGATTTAAACATCTGCACTGCCACACTGGATGAACCAGAGCATGGCCTAACTGATGAGGTATTGGCCAGTACTGATGTGCTTATCTGGTGGGGGCATATGGCTCATAATCAAGTGAGTGATATAGTAGTTGAAAAAGTACATCAGCGTATATTAGATGGTATGGGTCTAGTTGTTCTACATTCGGCCCACTTCTCCAAGATTTTCAAGAAATTGATGGGAACCACTTGTAACTTGAAGTGGCGTGATGCGGGAGAAAAAGAGAGACTCTGGGTGGTTGAACCTGCTCATCCAATAGCCAGAGGTATTGGTCCATATATTCAAATTGAATCAACAGAGATGTATGGAGAACGCTTTGATATTCCTGAGCCTGATACTCTAGTTTTCATTAGTTGGTTTGAAGGCGGTGAAGTTTTTCGCAGTGGCCTTTGCTATTATCGTGGCAAGGGAAAGATATTCTACTTTCGACCAGGACACGAAAACTATCCTATTTTCTATCAGGGCGAAGTACTCAAAGTAATCAGCAATGCTGTTCACTGGGCTGCTCCCATAGATGGACCCAAAATGACCTTCGGCAATGTCAAGCCTCTGGAGAGAATAGGAGAATAAAAAAAACATCGCCAGGCCTGAATTGGCCGTTAACACAGGATAGAATATGAGTTTCGGAGATATGATAGATGTCTAAGAGTAATGGCTTCAGACAGCAACTACTTTCTGAGTTAGAGGGAATCAAGACGGTTGACTGTCATTCCCATACTCATCTTCGCCGTACCTATTATGAGGCAGGAGGGTTCGATCTATTTTCACTGATGAGTTATTTCGAGCGAGACCTTGCTTCCACCGCAGGGATCGCCAGCGGTAAAGGAAAAATACTTTTCCAAGGTGCTGGGACTGATGAGGAACGCTGGCTTCGACTGAAAAAGGTACTGGGAAAGTCGCGTAATGTCTCCTACTGGCGACACAATCTCGTTGTCTATCAAAAACTGTTTGGACTGAAAGAGGCAGAACTGAGCGATGAGAATTGGAGATTGGTTAATGAGTCTATTCGCCAAAAGTCACAAGATCCCTCCTGGTACGACCATGTGACCAAGGATGTATGTAAACTGGAGACTCAGATTCGCAATGTTCCCTGGTTTGAGGAGTGGGAGGAGGAGTACTTTACTGCTATTCTACGGATGGAGAGTGCGCTTAAGCTGCATGAGACCAAAACGCGGCGGAAGTTAGAGCGATACCTGGATGTCTCGATTGAGAGTCTGAAAGAAGTTAAAGATGCGTTAAAGGGTTTAGTGCAGCGCTATCTTGAACGTGGGGCAGTGGGAATAAAACTCGCCCATGCCTATGAGCGAACGCTTCATTCAGTTCCGGTGGATGAGGAGAGTGCCTCTCGGATATTTAATCGGGCGCTGCGAGGGGATAACCTTGCTACTCAGGATATAAAGAAATTACAGGATCATATAATTTTCTATCTGGCCGAACTTGCCCAGGAAATGAAATTGGTCTTTCAAATTCATACTGGAGTTCAGGCTAACTGGGGAAATATTCCTGATTCCGATCCACTACTTCTAATTCCGTTATTGAAGACTTTTCCTGAGGTTCGTTTCGATCTCTTCCATGCCGGATACCCATATTCGCGTATGTTGGGAATGTTAGGGAAGCACTATCCTAATGTGTGGTTGAACATGGCCTGGATGTATGTAATTAGCATAGCTGCCAGTCGCCAGATCCTTTCCGAATGGATCGATCTCGTACCAGGGTACCGTATTCTGGGATTTGGATCGGACGTTCGTTTTCCGGAAATGATTTATGGTCACCTGCAAATGGCGCGGTCTTGCCTAGCCGATGTCTTAACAGGGAAAGTTGATAGCGATTTTCTCAGTGAAGAAGAGGCTTTCAATCTATCTCGAAAGATGTTCCGTGATAATGGCATGGAATTGTACGGCTTGATATGATGGAGTATTGCCCCGTCCCGTGGGAGATATCCTCAACTTAACTCATTCAGTTGAATCTGTGATCAGTCTAGCACTGCCGCTAATTGCCTACTTGTGGCTGCTCAGCGGAAAACAGAAAAAGCATCTGTGCTTCAAGCCGTATAGTGGAAAATCCTATCTGGAAAATATAGATGGGATGCCTGTTGTGCCAGAATAACAACGATACTAAGATCAACAGATGGCTTTTTTGTTTCTTACGACGGTGCCAGCAGAATAGAAGAGAATCAAGAAGAAAGAACAGGTTTAGCTTATGGGACAAACCTCAGATACTTAAAGAGCATTACACCTGAAGGTCCTGCGATTAAAGGACCGGCGGGATCCGGCTCTATTCGTTGCTTGGAGATAGAAGAATTAATTAAGACCCTGAAAAAACATTTATAGGAAGGAAGTGTTCCTATGCAAAAGTACAAAAAAATTATCTTAATCGCAATTGATACTCTTAATGTAGACCATCTTGGCTGTTATGGATATAATGTTCCCAAGGTCCCGACTACACCATTCTTGGACTCTTTGACTGAACAAGGAGCA
>SDBS01007297.1_pt1 | contig 10742 bp, 12 predicted proteins | sample 2277091 | NCBI WGS metagenome assembly SDBS01 (sample SAMN10404972, study PRJNA504765) | marine sediment metagenome | isolation source: marine sediment core GS10_PC15, 163 cmbsf | place: Arctic Ocean: Southern Knipovich Ridge | collected 2010 | reverse complement strand
AGCAAAAGATATTTCTCTTACCCCCACTCTTAGCTGGGAGAGTGTTCCAGGAACTGAAATCTATTTCTGGGAGATTATTGGTGTGGCATCCGGCCAAATCACAGAAACCTCAGTGACTGTTTTCGAAGAGTTAAAACCCTCAACCACTTATGTCTGGAGGGTAAAGTCCTGCAAGGAAGATGGGACAGAATGCAGCGCTTGGAGTAGTCGGACTTTTACTACGGTTATTTCCCTTTTTCCTCCTGGATTAGTTTCACCGCAAGTAGAAGAGATTTTTGTGGGGAGAGAAAATCCATTTTTACCCTACTAGTATGTCTCTTATTCAGCTTTTAATTAAAAAAAAGGTATTAGACAAACAAAGGGCTGTTGTTCTGGAGTATGAAATTAAGACCTCGCGTAGAAAAGAAGAAGAGGTTATTTTAGAAAAGAGAATAGTGTCCGAGGATTTTTTATTTGGTTTAAAAAGTGAAAGTTTAAAAATACCTCTCAAAGTAATTTCTCCCAGAGATGTTCTTTTAAAAGTTTTAGAGACGATCCCTGAAGAATCAGCCAGATATTACAAAATGATACCTCTGGTTGAAAAAGACAATAAATTAGAAATAGGAATGGTTTATCCCGAGGATTTAAAAGCCAGAGAAGCTTTAGAGTTTTTAGCTCGTCAAAATAAATTTAGTTATCAGATTTTCTTAGTTACTATATCGAATTTCAATGAGCTTTTAAGAAAATATCGAACCTTAAAAAAAGAAGTAACTAGGGCTCTGGAAGAGTTGGAGGCCGAACTCAAGGGGGAAAAAGTTAAAGTTCGGGCAGGTGAGGTTGAGAGAATGGCAGAAGAGGCTCCGATTTCAAAAGTGGTGGCAGTTATTTTAAGGCATGCTGTTGACGGAAAAGCTTCCGATATTCATATTGAGCCTGGCAAAGAGAAGTTGCGCGTTAGGTTTCGATTAGACGGGGTGTTACATTCTAGTATTTTTTTACCTCTAAGAATTCTTCCTGCTGTAGTGGCGAGAATTAAAATCCTTTCTAATTTAAAGATAGACGAAACTAGGGTTCCTCAAGACGGCCGATTCTCTACCAAGATTGAAGACAAAGGTATTGATTTCCGAGTTTCTACTTTCCCAACTACTTTAGGAGAAAAAGTGGCGATAAGAATTTTAGATCCCAGCGAGAGGAAAGTAAGTTTTGAATCATTGGGGATAACCGGAAGAAATCTTAAAGTAATAGAGAAAGCATTAAAAAAGCCCTTCGGGATGATTTTATCTACTGGTCCCACCGGTTCAGGAAAAACCACTACTCTCTATGCGATTTTAGGGCTTTTCAATAAAGAAGAAGTAAATATAATAACCTTAGAAGATCCGGTGGAATATTTTATGGAAGGAGTTAATCAATCTCAGGTAAAACCAGAAATTGGTTATAGTTTTTCCAGCGGTCTTCGCTACACCTTAAGGCAAGACCCGGATATTTTAATGGTTGGTGAAATTAGAGATAAAGAAACTGCCTCTTTGGCTATTCATGCAGCTTTAACCGGTCATATTCTTCTGTCTACCCTGCATACATCAAGTACCTTAGGAGTAATTCCAAGATTAGTTGATATGGGAATTCAACCATTTTTACTTCCTCCTACTTTAAGCATAGCTATTGCCCAAAGATTAGTGAGAAAACTTTGCCCTTATTGCAAGAAAAAACTGGAAGCAAGAAAAGAAACAAAAAAGTTACTTTTGAAAGAAATAGAGACTTTTCCGTCAATTATTAAAAAGAGCATTAAGATACCTGAAACGTTTTATATTTATCAATCTGTTGGTTGTAAAAGGTGTAATAATGTAGGTTATTCGGGGCGAATTGGAATTTTTGAGATTTTAGAGATGACTAGCCAACTTGCAGAAATAATTATAAAAGAAGCCTCAGAGGCTAAAATTAAAGAAGAAGCTAATCGGCAAGCAATGGTGACAATGAAACAGGATGGGGTATTAAAGGTTTTGGATGGTATTACTTCTTATGAGGAAATACTGAGAGTAGCCGAGGATAAATAATATGAAGACAATTCTATTAATTGAAGACGATCCATTTTTAGTAGAAATTTATAGCACTAAGTTAAAAGAAGTTGGGTTTTCGGTAATAATAGCTGTCGATGGAGACGAAGGTTTAAAAAAAATGAAAAAAGAAACACCCGAGCTTTTGCTTTTAGATATTGTTTTGCCTAATTCGAACGGTTGGGAAATTCTTAGAGATATTAAAAAAGATGATAAATTAAGTAATTTAAAAGTAGTTATTCTTTCCAATCTTGGTGAAAAAGAGGAGGTAGAAAAGGGGTTAAAACTCGGAGCAGTAAGATATTTAGTAAAAGCGCACTACACTCCCAGCGAGGTAGTTGAAGAAATTAAAAAAATATTAAAATAACACAAGAATAAAATAACACAAGAATAAAAAGAGTTTTATATTATTTTGTTATTTTATTTTTAAGTTTTTAAAATTGTGAATTATTCTACTCTTTTAAATGATCTTTTAGAAGTAACTCTTGCTCAACGAGCTTCTGATTTACACATCTCGGTTGGTCATCCTCCAGTCTTGCGAATAGGCGGCAGGTTGACTTCTTTGATTAAGAGGAAAAAAGTTTCTCCAGAGGATTCTAAAAGACTTGCTTTTGAATTATTAACCGAAGACCAGCAAGAAAGATTTCTACGCGAGAAAGAGATTGATTTTTCTTACGGCTTTGGAGAAAAAGCTAGATTTAGAGTTAATATTTTTTTTCAGAGAGGAAATATTGCATGCGCTCTCCGTCTCATTCCATCTAAAATTCCAAATATTGAGGATTTAAATCTTCCCCCGCTTTTACATGAGTTTATTCGACCCTCTCAAGGATTTATTTTGATTACCGGTCCTTCAAGCCAAGGAAAATCTACCACTTTAGCTGCTTTAATTGATGAAATAAATCATACCAGGGCTGTTCATGTAATCACAATTGAAGATCCTATTGAGTATATTTTTGATGATGACAGGTCTATCATTGACCAGAGGGAGCTTGGCCGGGATACTTTAAGTTTTGCCAAGGCCTTGAAATCTACTTTCCGGCAGGATCCAGACGTAATTATGGTAGGAGAAATGAGAGACCCTGAAACAATTTCTACTGCTATTACCGCAGCCGAAACAGGTCATTTAGTTTTAGCTACTCTCCATACCAATTCGGCATCCCAGACCATTCATCGGATTGTTGACACCTTCCCAGGTTCTCAACAAAATCAAATTAGAGCTCAACTTTCGGGCTCTTTGCTTGGAGTGGTTTCCCAAAGGCTAGTGCCTAGAATTAGGGGAGGATTAATACCTGCTTGTGAAATAATGATGAATACACCAGCGATTTCCAATCTAATTCGTGAAAATAAAGTTCATGAGATACCTCTAATTATTGAAACCTCGGCTGAAATAGGAATGATTTCTTTAAATAGATATTTGTCAAATTTAGTCAGAGCAAAAGAAATTGCTTTAAATATTGCTCAGAATTATTCTCTAAATCCATCTGAACTCAGGAGTTTAGTCAGGCGATAAATATTATACGAATTTACGAATAAGTATACGAATCTACAAATAAATATTCGTTGATTCGGATAAGAATTTGTAGCATTCGGATAATACTCGCATGAAGTTTAATTATCAAGCAAGAACTAAAAAAGGAAAAATTCAGACAGGAATTGTAGAAGCTTCTGGCAGAGAAGCTGCTTTTAATGTTTTAAAGACCCACGGGCTTTATGTGACCGCTTTAGAAGAAACATCAGCTGCTCCTTTTTACGCTAAAAAACTGAAAATTTTTGAGAGAGTCAGCAAAAAAGACATCGTTCTTTTCTCGCGGCAGCTTTCAATTATGTTTAAATCCAACGTGCCGCTGATTGAAACTTTCCGAACTATTGCCAGGCAAACAAAAAAAGTCATCTTTCAAGAAATAATTTTAAATGTCGCTAGAGATGTAGAAGGAGGAAAATCTCTTTCTAAAGCCCTTGCTTCCCACCCAAAACTTTTTTCTGGTTTTTATGTTAGCATGGTTAAATCTGGGGAGGCCTCTGGCAAGCTTACAGAGGTTTTTTCGTATTTAGCAGACTATTTAGAAAGAGAGCATGCTTTTCGGGGAAAAATAAAAGCAGCAATGATTTACCCTTTCTTTATTTTATTTGTTTTTATGGTAGTGGTTGTTATAATAATGGTTTATGTTATTCCTTCGCTGTCAGAGGTTTTAATTGAAACCGGTCAAGAGCTTCCTTTACTTACTCGGGTGGTAATAGCGATTTCAAATTTTTTAAAAACTCAGGGAATAATCACAGGTTTAATTTTTCTTGGTTTAATATTTGCTTTTTATCGATTTGTAAAAAGCGAAACAGGAAAAAAGTTTTTTGATAAGTACTTGCTGAGAGTGCCTATATTAAGCACTTTTTTAAAAAAACTGTATCTTGCTCGTTTTGCTCTAAATCTTTCTACTTTAATTTCAGGAGGTCTTCCTATAACTCAGGCTTTAGAGATTACTAGCGAAGTGGTAGGCAATGATTTTTATCAAAAGATTATTTTAAAAACCAGAGACGAAGTTAAAAAAGGCGAGACAATAAGCTCGGTTTTAGCGAAATATCCTGATTTTATCTCTCCTCTTTTTTACCAAATGATAATGGTTGGGGAAAAAACTGGTACTTTAGATTCGTCTTTATTGAATGTGGTAGATTTTTACCAACGGGATGTAGACCGCAGCTTGGATAGTTTTATAAAACTTCTTGAGCCAATCTTCATTCTCATCTTGGGAGGAGTGGTGGCTGGCTTAATGGGAGCAGTTTTAATGCCTCTTTACTCAATAGGGATATAATTAAAGTTTTCCACAGCTTGACTTGACGCGAATATGCTACAATTAAATAAACTATTCAAAAATTTAAAAAGGTCGAAGGTTAAAAAGCAAACAATTATATAAAAGATAATTATGAAAAAAAGAGGTTTTACTTTAATTGAGTTATTGGTGGTAATTGCTATTATCGGAATTTTAGCGGCAATTGTTTTAGTTTCTTTGACTAGTGCTAGAAAAAGAGCTTATGATGCAGAAATAAAAGGTGAATTGTCTCAAGTAAGGGCTGCTGCCGAGATGTCCTTTATTGATCATGATAGTTACGGGTCATTTAATATACCAGCTGCCTTGGATCCTCCAGATTGTAGTTGGAGTGTCTATGAGTTAGATACAGCAAGTGATGGATTTTCGTATGTGGCCTTTGCTGTGTTGTGTGCTGACAACGAGAATATGTGGTGTGTTGATTCTACTGGATTTTCTGGATCTGTGCTTGAAAGTACAAGCAGTACGGTATCCACAAACATAGTGTGTCAGTAATTACAGCCAAAAAGTGTAATCCGTAAGTGTTAATAAAATCTAGAATTTTATTCGTTATTAGTATCGGAGGTTTAAAATTCAGAACCCGCCTTTGGCGGGTTTTGAATTTTTCACAGCCGTATCGCATATTGTTAGTATTCAAATTTATGATATAATAGATTAGCTGTCAACTAAACCCTTATACCAAACAAGAACAGGCTCCGTCTTTAGCGGGGCAAGATTAGCGAAGTTAGTCCTTATTATGGTGTGAGGGTAAAGGTAGAATAAAATACTATTTTTTAGTAAAATGTCAAAAGGATTCACTTTAATTGAGGTTTTGGTAGTGGTAGCTATTATAGCAATACTCTCCGTTATTACTTTGATCTCTGTAGGTAATTATCAAGATAAGGCTGACGATGTAGTGATTGGAGTTGACTTAAGTCAAATAAGAAAAATAGCAGCAATGCTTTATACCGATGAGTATTCTTATGAATCTATCTGCGACGCAGGCACTATTAAAAATGATCTTATAGAATATCCTCAACTGAGGCTCATTGAGGATAAAGTTGAAGAAATCATTGGCGAATATCCTGTTTGTTTTTCTGAGAAAAGAAAATATTGCGTACAATCTAAATTGATTTCAGGAGAATATTTTTGTGTGGATTCTACCGGCTTTGCCGGAAAGATTGAAGGAGATTATTGTGAAAATATCGATGGAAGAAGAAACTGCTCTTCAAAATGATAAAAACTAAAATCAAAAAACTTAAAATCTGCTTTCGTTTCATGGAAGTAGATTTTTTAATTAATGCGAGCGAGGGAAAAATGAAAGTTTACTTTCATTTTAACCGAGTGACACATTAATATAGTAAAGGAGGAATGTTCTCCTCCTACTCTATTTTTGATAAATAGGATGGTTTTTGCTAAAATAAAATAATATGCAGATTATTTTCTATCTAATTGTTTTCATTTTTGGGTTAGTCGTTGGAAGTTTTTTGAATTGCGTGATTTATCGACTCCAGGTTAACTCACCTCGCTCCCCCGCAGGTGGGCGGGGTTCTCGCTTCGCTCAAAGTTTTTTGAAAGGAAGGTCTTTTTGCCCTCATTGTAAGCATACTTTATGTTGTTGGGATTTAATTCCAATTTTTAGCTTCCTAATTTTAAAAGGAAAATGCCGTTATTGCCAGCAAAAAATCTCCTTTCAGTACCCCTTAGTTGAAATAGCAACCGGATTGCTATTTCTTCAAATTTTCAATTTTTCCGCCTTCGGAGAACCAGCCGTGGGCTGGCAATTTTACCAAAATCTACCTTCTACTTTCTACTTATTACTTATTACTTGTTTTTTGATTATCATTTTTGTCTATGATCTAAAACACTTCATTATTCCAGATAAAGTAATTTTTCCTGCAATCATAATTGCCCTTTTATACAATCTATACCAGCAATTAATAACTCTAAACTTTCTTTATGCTGCTTTTGGCGCGGCTATTTTCTTTTTGGCAATAGTTTTAGTGTCTCGCGGCAAGTGGATGGGGCTTGGTGATGTTAAATTAGCATTTTTTATGGGTCTTTTGCTTGGTTTCCCTAATATTTTAGTTGCCCTATTTTTAGCTTTTCTAATTGGTGCTATAATAGGAATAGGACTAATTTTAGCGAAAAGAAAACATCTTAAAAGTGAATTGCCATTTGGTCCGTTTTTAGTAACAGGCACTTTCATTGCCTTATTCTGGGGCCAAGCAATCGCTTATTGGTACTTAAATTTATTTAGTATTGTTTGATATCTAAAACAAATGAAACGGTTTAACAGCGAAAAATCATTTACTATAATTGAACTTCTGATAGTAATATTTATTATCGGTATTTTAACGGCGATAAGTTTTCCTTATTATCGGTCCGCCAGACAGCAGCTTGCTCTTCAACGGGCAGCAAGTAGATTAACTCAGGATTTGAGAAGGGTTCAGGAAATGGCAATGTCGGTAAAAAGGGTTGATTCGTCGAGATGTTTCGTGGCTAGCGGGGAGCCCAAATGGCCTGATTATGAATATGGATTTGGCATATATTTAACATCGGGTGCGCAACAAAAACAATATAGCTTATATGCTGACTGTAATGGCGATAGAAGGTTTTTAGGGCAAGATGATTATAAAGATTTTGAAATAGATATAGTGGATTTAATTAATATAGAAAGTATTTATATAGGGGTAGAACCTCCGGGCACCGAGTATAAATATCTCAATATTATATTTATACCGCCTGATCCACATGTATTTTTAGTGATTGGTGATCAACCTTCTGGCGGATTTGAGGTAGATCAAGTATCAGTTGTAATTAGTGCCAAAGGCCCCCCATCCAAAACAAAAACTATAACCATAAATAAAGCTGGTTTAATCACTATTGAATAGTAAAATGTTTAATTTGAACAACAAAAATAAAGGTTTTACCTTAATAGAGATTATTGTTGCTATTCTTGTGGTCACGGTTGGAGTTTTAGCTGCTTATATTGTTACCCAAGAAATAATCTCTTACACTCATCGGATTAGCTCTCGGCTTACAGCTTCTTATCTTGCCAAAGAGGGAATTGAAATTGTCAGGAACATCAGAGATACAAATTGGATTCAGAGCGTTCAGGGAAGTAAAGGATTGGAAGATTGGGACGCTGGTTTAAATGCAGGGGATTATGAGGTCGATTATGTTACTATTACTCTCGCAGGTAGTACTTATGAGAACTGTGATGCATATTCAGATTGTAAATCTTTTGTAGGCACAGGTACTTTTTTAAAGATTGTTGATGGCTTTTATAAATATTCTTCTTTTGGAACTGAGACAAAATTTAAGAGAAAAATTACAATTACACCAGAAGGAATAGATAAATTAATAGTTTCCGTTGAAATAACTTGGACAGAAAAAGGCACAGATTACGGTCCAGTTACTGTTCAGGAAATTTTATATGATTGGAACCCTTTTTAATAATCTAATGGCATAACATGAAATCCAGAGCGTTTACATTAATAGAAATGTTAATTACTGTAGTTATTTTTTCTATAATCATTGGAACTGCTACAGGGGTTTTTGTTTCTGCTATTCGGCTGCAAAAATATAATTTAGCTTATCAACAGCTTTTGGACCAAACCAGTTATGCTATGGAATATATGAGTCGGGCAATAAGAATGGCAAAGAGAGATAAAATAAGTTGTATTGATGAGTCAAATTATTACGAAGGAATAGGTAGTAGTATAACGTTTGCAACTTACCATAATCCTAATGAGTGTTGGGGATTTTTCTTGGAAGACTCAACCAAGCGGTTGAAAGTATGGAAAAAAACAAGTGAAGGAGAAAGTGAAGACTATCTGACTTCCCGTGATTTTGATGTAATAAGTTTTAATGTTGAGGTTTTAGGAGACGAAATTAATGATGGTTTACAGCCAAGAGTAACAATTTTTATGGAAGTGCATGGAAGAGGTTCATATCCTCAGCCCAAAATAAAAATTCAGACAACAATTTCCCAGAGAGACCTTGATGTTTTACCTTAACCATGGATTGTCTGAGGCCCAGAGGTTTGTTGAGAGAGAAAAAATTTGCTATGATATTTATAGTAAAGGTGCGAATAATTATTAATTATTTAACTAGGTAAAAAATATATGACTATTTTATACATTGTTATAGGGGTTCTTATTGTATTGGTAGGTTGGGCAATTTTTACTTACAACCGCTTGGTTGCTCTCCGTAATCGGGCAAAAGAGGCCTGGTCAGATATTGATGTCCAACTAAAAAGAAGATATAATTTAATCCCAAATTTAGTTGAGACAGTTAAAGGTTACGCCTCTCACGAGAGAGAACTTTTTGAAAAGGTTACTGAGGCAAGAACGAGGGCAATGGGAGCCAAAACAATGGACGAGCATTCCAAAGCAGAAAATATGCTTTCTTCAACCTTGAAGAGCTTATTTGCAGTTAGCGAGAATTATCCTGATTTAAAAGCTTCAACTAATTTTTTGGAACTCCAGCGAGAACTTCGCGATACTGAAGATAAGGTCCAGGCAGCCAGAAGGTTCTACAACGGCAATGTCAGGGATTTGAGCATTAAAATTGAAAGATTTCCAGAGAAGATTATTGCTTCTATGTTTGCTTTTAAGAAAATGGATTTGTTTGAGATAGAAGAAGCAGCTGTCCGAGAACCAGTTAAAGTTCAGTTCTAATTAGTAAATGGCGACCCTATATACTCACGCTGAATCCAACACTAGAAAAACCTGGCTATATTTAACTTGCTTTCTGATCTTAATTATTGCTCTTGGTTGGTTGATTTCTTATTTTCTGGGAAGTTATGTTATTTTATGGATAGCCGTAATTTATAGCATCTTGATAAGCTTTTTTAGTTATTGGTATTCTGATAAAATTGTTTTGGCAATGAGCCATGCCAAGCTAATTGAGAAAAAAGACAACCCCGAACTTTATCGGCTGGTTGAGAATCTTTGTATAACTGCCGGCCTTTCTCTTCCCAAAATTTATATTATAAATGAATCCCAGCCCAACGCCTTTGCTACTGGTCGTGATCCAAAACATGCGGTAATAGCAGTAACTAAGGGATTGCTTGCTAAGCTTGATAGGGTTGAGTTGGAAGGCGTTATTGCCCATGAGTTATCTCACATCGGTAACCGAGATATATTATTATCAACAATTATAGTTATTTTGGTTGGAGTGGTGGTGATAATAACCGATCTTTTTTTCAGAATTAGTCTTTACAGAGGGTTTTCTTCCAGGCGAAGCAGCCGGGAAGGAGGACAAATGAGAATAATTATGCTTTTGGTTGCTTTGGCTTTAGCTATTTTGGCTCCTTTATTTGCCACTTTAATAAAATTAGCAATTTCCCGAAAAAGAGAGTTTTTAGCCGATGCTACCGGAGCTCTTTTGACAAGATATCCAGAAGGATTAGCAAGAGCCCTAGAAAAGATTTCTCAGGATCCGCATTCTTTAAGAGTAGCTAATAACTCTACCGCTCACCTTTATTTTGCTTCTCCTTTTCGCGGCAAACAATCTAAGAGCTTTTTGACTAAATTATTTATGACCCATCCTCCGGTAGAGGAAAGAGCAAGAGCATTAAGGGGACTAAAAATGTAGCAATATTATTAATTATGAAAAAAAAGACAAAAAAAAGAAAGAAAAAATTATTAGCGCCTGATACTGCTACTGATTTTAAGTGTCCGATTTGTAAAAAGTCGTTATCAAGCTCAATTTTGTGTAATGTTGAAATAGATTATTGCCAGAGTTGTCTTGGGCTTTGGTTTGAAGAGGAAGAATTAAGATTGGCAAAAGATGAAAAAGATGGAAATTTAGGATGGTTTGATATTGATTTATGGAAAAATGAAAAAGAATTCAAAATTTCTCGCGGAAGACGGCTTTGTCCCTCTTGCCGAATGCCTCTTTATGA
>SDBS01007296.1_pt1 | contig 10743 bp, 11 predicted proteins | sample 2277091 | NCBI WGS metagenome assembly SDBS01 (sample SAMN10404972, study PRJNA504765) | marine sediment metagenome | isolation source: marine sediment core GS10_PC15, 163 cmbsf | place: Arctic Ocean: Southern Knipovich Ridge | collected 2010 | reverse complement strand
CTCTATTCTGTAGTCTTTATCTACTTAAGTATTTCCTTAATGTAGTAGCTCAAACGCCTTACTGCTTTATACCTTGCGACTACCTATTCTTATTACCGGGACAGGTAATACATCCCGTTTAGCTAAGTCGTAAGCTAGTCCTCGGCTGATTCCCAATGCCTTTGCTACTTCAGGTATTGTCATTGTTAGACTTTCACTACTCACTTTATTGCTCCTCAGGGAAAAGTTCCTTCTCACTTACACCCAAAGCTCTAGCAAGGCGTTTGCGCCAGCCTGCATAGGGGCGAATCCAGCCGTTTTCTATTCGTGATATGTCTGTTGGTGCTATATTGGTCAGTTTCGCCAGAGTGAGCTGTGAAAACCCTTTCTTAGTCTGAATTTCTTTTAGAAGATTCATTTTTACCCCCTTGTATTGCTCTTTGTTCTATGCTATCATTATAGAGGGAACATAATTTCTTTTCAGAGTGTTGACAATATGGATTTTGGGATAGCTCGTGAAGTAGCCGAAAGGCTAGAAGCAATCAGAGAAGCTAAAAAATGTGGCCAAAATGTGGAGTATACCGTCAAAGTTCTTGCTGACTATATTTCTAACACTAGAAGTACTGGAGAATATTTGAACGATATAGCCGCGAGTTTATTGGCAAATCCGCCAGATAGTAAAGAAGGTCAATCGATAGCGATTAAATTAACACCTGATACATTGCTTAACAGTGATTTTTTAATAGATAAAATTAATCACTGGATTGAGTTAGTAAGGACCGAGATATTCGGCTCATCGCAAGTACCCTTTAGCAGCATTACTGAAGCGGCAAAATGGATTCAACAGCAGGAAAATGAAGAACCTTCCCCAAAGCAAGCTTGGGACGAATCTTCTACCCTCAAAGGATACCATCATATTCACATACGCCAAATGCCATGCTTGGGATATGACGGCAATGAGGACTATGCCACGCTTACCAGCTCCAAACCTCTAGAGTGGAGTATACCCGAACTTAGGGGACAAGCGCGGCGTTACACTCCCATAAGTTGGCTAGAAAGTGAAACCAGGATAATGGCACAGTATACGGGATTTACTCAGTTATCTTTGATTCAATACACTTTGACGGGGGTTAAACCTATTTTGCAGAGATTTACAACAATGGGCATAAGAAGGTTTTTTAGTATGCCTAACAAAGAAAAACTGAAACCAATCCAAGTAATAATCAATATACTGGCAAATGACCTCAGTTTTCAGGAGCTACAAGAAATCTACACTCAATATAGAACATATCTTGAGATTCAAAGAGGCAAGATGCTAAATGAAAAGCATCTTGCTCTCTATCGGTTGGTAAACAGCAAAGGTGTCCCCCCTAAAGGCAAGGGAACTGTGGCCTTTTGGAACTCTGTTAGAGACGAATGGAATGGTCTGTATCCCAATGATGCATACCAGAGTTGGAAAGGTGTTAAACAAAACTACGGAAGAGTTATTGAAAAGTTGAAGGATAGGTTTGAATCAACTAAGCTGGGGGCAATACCCCAAAAGGAGGCACAAAATGAGAGGGTCAATTCGCTCAAAAGGCAGGAATAGCTGGCAGCTTCAAATATACACCGGGCCGGGCCCGGACGGGAAGCCCCGCCGCCATTTCGAGACGGTAAGGGGGCGTAAGGGTGATGCTCAAAGGCGCTTAACCGAGCTATTGTCCTCCAGGCTTGATAAAGGCGTTTACACCCCACCTGGACGGGTCACAGTTGCAGAGCAACTTCACCAATGGCTTGACGGCTATGTTAAGACTAACTGCTCTCAGCGTACCCTTGATGGCTACCAGTCCATTATAGAGACTCACCTAATACCCGCCCTGGGACATATTCAATTAAAGCAGTTTCACCCCCAGGCAATACAGGCGTGCTATGGCAAGGCGTGTGAAAAGCTATCAGCCAGAACAGTAATAGCGAGAAAAGCGGACCTGAACGGCGTAAGATTCCACGACCTGAGACATACCTTCGCCAGCCTCATGTTACTGCGTGGGGCAAAGCCTAAAGTTATCAGTGAAGCATTAGGGCATAGCTCTGTTGCCTTTACAATGGATACCTACAGCCATATAATTGAGGGTATGCAAAGCGATGCTATGGCGTTACTGGATGAAGTGTTGCCGGCAGGGATAAACAGGATAAAAAATAAAAATAACGCCAATTTAACGCCAACTCTTTAATAAACAAGGTTATAACTTTACTATTTAGCTTTGTGCCCCTGTAGCTCAGAGGATAGAGCAGCGGTTTCCTAAACCGCGTGTCGTGAGTTCGACTCTCACCAGGGGTACCACTTTTTAAAGCTAAAATGCCCCCTATTACTAACCTTAAAAACCCGAAGAGGCTACTTTTTTCTAACTCATAAAAGGGGATAGACTATATCGCTGACACAGCAGTGCAGCCAGCCTTATTTAACTTCTGGTAATATACGGTTAGTATATTACTGGGTGTCGGGGGTTGAATCCCCGATACCCTTTTTATATCTTGTTGCACAAAATAAGTGATTGTTACCTTTATAAGTAGAAAAAATAGCGATCAAACTATTGACATTTACACTATGAATAAATTATTGTTCGAAGTAGATTTCAAAGTAGATTTCAAACAGGAGGTAATAAATGCAAGCCTATTGTATGAAATGTCGTACTAAGAGAGAAATGAGCGATGCCAAGAGCATAACCATGAAGAATGGTAAGCCGGCAACACAGGGTGTATGCCCTGTATGTGGTACTAAGATGTTTAGAATAGGTAAGTGTTAAACTCGTTCTTAAACATTAGAGGGTCATGGATTTACACTTCCGACCCTTTAATGTTTATTACTACAAAGAACAAGCAATTGTTACTTGTGGCCACACTAGGGGGAAGGTAAGTGCAATAGTGATATACAAATGCCTTTCCATAGTATAACCTAGATATGAACTTTTAAAACCCAATGGAGGGTAAGTTAGGAGGTTTCCTTATGAGTGCAGGGAAAATAATACTCCTGGTATTCGGTATCATCGGACTACTGATATCAATTGGTCTCCTGGTGGGTGGAGGGACATTACTCTGGGCGGATAATACGATTAAAGATAGCGAAGGGTTTTATACTACAGAGACCATTCAGATTGAAAAGGATTCCTATGCCATTGTTACCGGACCCGCCGATATCGATATAGAGGCGGGATGGGATTGGGGCGACTTGGTCACCTTTAAGGTAGAAGGCTCAAACAATGACCCCTCGAATCAAATATTCATAGGAGTAGCCAGAGAATCGGACGTTGATGCCTATTTAAGCGGTGTTGAGTATGATGAAATGACAAATTTACACATATACCCTTATAGCGTGGATTATCAAAACCACCCCGGCAGTATTGTACCAGGAACCCCCACTTCGCAAACCTTCTGGGCTGAATCAACTTATGGCGCCGGAACCCAGATTCTTGAGTGGGAGCTTGAACCAGGCAGCCATTCGCTGGTGCTCATGAATGATGATGGGTCTGTTGGTATCGACATAAGCGTAGTACTCGGGGCGAAGGTTCCCCTGTTATTTGGAATTGGCATAGGGTTTCTTGTTGGAGGAGTTGTAGCACTATCTATTAGTATCTTGATGATATACTTTGCTGTGAGAAGGCGGGAAATTGTAACAAAGGAAACTCCGGAAACTGCTGCACCAGTAGAAAGTGAAGGTGAAAAAGCAAAAGTAGAACCAGATGTGATAAGCGAAGTAAAAGATAAAACAAGTGTAGGACTTGAGCCAAATGTTGCCGGTTTACTTTGTTACCTTTTTGGATGGATAACGGGGATAGTATTCTTTATCTTGGAGAAGGAAAACAAATTAGTCCGTTTCCATGCGCTACAGTCAATAATTGTCTTTGGTGCGCTCACTATAGTCAGTACCCCTTTGGGTTGGATACCTATCGTTGGTGGCTTCTTTGTCGCTGTTATTGGTATCTTAGCCTTCGTTCTGTGGATATTACTGATGATTAAAGCATACCAGGGAGAAAAATATAAGATACCATTGGCTGGCGATTTCGCGGAGAAACAAGTGAGTTGAATTAATCAACAGTAGTATCCCATTGATATAGACTATTTCCCGGAGTAAAATCCATATAACGCCTGTTAAGTTACGAGTAAAATGGAAAGGAGATCTAAATGGGTTATTTCAGGATTCTAGCTGCAATTCCCGGATTCTTTCTAAGTTCATTCTTCTTCATGCTTCTATGGGGGGTAATTGCACCAGAGATTGGCTTGACAACTATTGGTTACCCCATGGCTATGTTAGCAACAATTACACTCTGGATTGCAGTGGCACCATTAGCAGCAGCTCGTAAGAAAAAGTAGCTGCTAAATTCAACTGGAAAACTTTGCAATGGACTACTCTTTACTAGTGAATCACTAGCATAATTCATTTTGTCTTCTACTTTCATTGTTCCAACTGAGTTGTGCTACGATAAGTGAAAGCTGGAATAAGATCAAGCGGGGCCAATAGAAAGTTGACTACAATGAATGTTAGCTTTAATAGCCTTTTGGTGGAGATAGGGGGATTCGAACCCCCGACCTCTGCGATGCGAACGCAGCGCTCTCCCAGCTGAGCTATATCCCCACAACTATATAGTGATTATAGCATAAGCGAGACCGTTTAATAATCCTCCATTATTGGCCCTGAATGACGCCCTTTTTCTTGCCAGTTATCACCAATATTGCTATACTGGGTTATCTCTTTCAATTGATTTTTTACAATGGATTTTAAGACTGTTATCGGGCTGGAGGTACATGCCCAGCTGAATACCGGCAGTAAGATGTATTGTCGTTGCAGCGCTGATTATGCCAGTGCCACCCCCAATACCCATGTCTGCCCGGTTTGTCTGGGTATGCCCGGCGTTCTGCCTGTTATCAATGAACAGGCGATAGAATATACCATAATGACCGCCCTGGCGCTAAAGTGCACTATCGCCGATTACACCAAGTTCGACCGCAAGAACTACCCCTACCCGGATTTGATGAAGGGGTATCAGATATCGCAGTATGATGCCCCCATAGGTTATAAGGGTTGGCTTGTCATAGATGTCAACGGTAATAAAAAGAGGATAGGTATCACCCGCGTTCATCTTGAGGAGGATGTTGCCAAGCTGCTGCACCGCACTGTACCGGATGGTGAATCATATAGCCTGGTTGATGTCAATCGCTCCGGGGTGCCGCTGATGGAGGTTGTCGGTGAGCCAGACCTGCGCTCTGCGGAGGAGGCCAGGCAATACCTGATAAAGCTGCGCAGTATCCTTCAGTATCTGGGTGTCTCTACCGCCAATATGGAGGAGGGTAGTTTCCGCTGTGATGCCAATATAAGTATCCGCCCCGAGGGTAGCACCCAGTCCCTGGCCAAGGTTGAGGTAAAGAATATGAATAGCTTCAAGGCTGTCTACCGGGCACTGGAATACGAGGCTGAAAGACAGAGAAAGGCTGTCGCCCAGGGCAGGAAGCTTGTCCAGGAGACCAGGGGTTGGGTGGAGGATATAGGCAAAACAGTTTCTCAGCGTAGCAAGGAGTACGCCCATGACTACCGCTATTTCCCGGAGCCGGATTTACCGCCGATGGTGTTTGAGCATGAACGGGTGGAAGCAATGAGGGTGAAATTACCTGAACTGCCGGAAGCCAGGCGCGACCGATTCATGACCGATTACGGCTTGCCGCTGTATGATGCCAGTCTGCTTACCAGCTCCCAGCCGATGGCTGATTACTTTGAGGACTTCTTGAAAACCAGAGAATATAAGAAGGTGCCGCCGGATAAGGGGGCTAAGGAGGTAAGTAACTGGCTTTTGGGTGAAACCAGTCGGATAATGAATGCGGATAATATTGACATTGTTGAATTCAGGCAAAGGGTGAGTCCGGAAGGACTCGTCCAGCTAATCAGGAATGTTACAGTTACGCCAGACACTGCGCATCTCAAACTATCGACATTTGCACCAACCATCACTATAGCTACTGCCAAATCAATACTTGAGGAGATGTTTAACACCGGCAAAGACCCGGATACCATTCTTAAAGAGGGAGAGCGTGGTCAAATCAGCGATGCTCAGGAGATTGAGGACGTAGCTAGCCAGGTGATTGAAGCCAATCCCCAGGCAGTGGCTGATTACAGGGCGGGTAAAGAACAGTCATTAAAATTTCTCGTTGGTCAGATTATGCGGGCAACCAGAGGGCGAGCAAATCCAAATATGGCTGGCGAATTACTCAGGACAAAGCAAGGGAAAGGATAAAATGCATACCTATTTAACCGTGGCTCAGATGGTGCTGTCGGTGGCACTGGTGCTGGTCCTTTTGCTTCAGGTCAGGGGTGGTGGCTTGGGGGGTATCTTTGGTCAGGCTGATACCGTCTACCGGACAAAGCGGGGCCTGGAGAAGACGCTGTTTCAATTTACAATTGTACTGGTGGTTCTATTTATCACCATCTCGTTGTTGATGCTCGTGCTTGACTAGTGCTCGGGTGGCTTGAAGTAGTATGAGTGCTGTAATAACGCTAACCACCGATTTCGGGTTTGTGGATGCCTGTGTAGCGGCGATGAAAGGGGTAATACTGGATATTAACCCCGAAGCCAGACTGGTTGATATCTGCCATAGCATAAAGCCGCAGAATATTGCCCAGGCTGCCTTTATCCTGAGCACCGCATACCACTATTTCCCCAGGAAGAGCATTCACCTGACGGTGGTCGACCCTGGTGTTGGTACCGAGCGCCGGGCTATTATCCTGAGAACCCAGCAGGGCTCCTTTGTTGCCCCGGATAACGGTGTCCTGAGTTATGTTATCCAGCAGTCCTTGATTGAGCCGGTTGAGAAGAAGGGCAGGCTATCCATAAAGGGAGGGGTAAAGCCGGGCGAAAATCTGGAAATAGTACACATAACCAATCCCAGATTCTGGAGGTCGCCGGTAAGCTCTACCTTCCACGGGCGTGATATCTTTGCCCCGGTGGCGGCGGCATTATCGCTGGGCTTTCCGCCGATAGAGTTTGGAGAGCCGTTGACTTCGGTAGAGATGCTACCCATGCCGTGTCCGGAGAAGAGGCCGGGTGGCTCGCTGGTAGGCCATATCCTCCATATTGACAACTTCGGTAATCTGATTACTGATATCCGGAGCGACGATTTACCGCTGGCTGAACAGATAGGCACTATCGAGGTGGGCGGCCGTTTTATTTCCGGCATAGTCCATACCTATGCTGAAGGCAGCGGGCTGATTGCTTTAATCGGCTCAAGCAGCTATCTTGAACTCTCTCTGAAGGGGGGTAATGCTGCCTCTCTGCTTGATGCCAAAGTGGGCGACGAAGTAAAATTGAGAAAACAGCCAGGGGATGAGTAGTGAGCTCTCCGGTGTGTTAAATAAGGCACAGCCTGTATCTACTACCGTGCCTTATTTAATTGCTTAAAGAAACCTGATGAATACAGGAAAGGAAGTAACGACATTGAAAAAATGGCTTCTGGTGATAAGGGCTCCATTCCTGCTTCTGCCACCTATACTGGCATTTATGGGTACTGCTGTTGCCTGGTGGTATGATGATGCCTTTAACCTCGGCTATGCCCTGCTGGCATTCGCTGGCATGCTGCTGGCTCATATCAGTGTTAATGTGCTCAATGAGTACTTCGACTACAGAAGTGGCGTTGACCTTGAAACCATAAAAACGCCCTTCAGCGGTGGCAGTGGTGCTCTTCCGGCCGGTCTGCTTAAACCGGGGCAGGCTCTGTGGCTTGGTTTAGCCTGCTTACTGTTGATTATACCCATAGGTATCTTTTTTGTGATAGATGTTGGCTGGGGTTTGCTGCCGCTGCTCCTTGTAGCCGCTGCCTGTATTGTGCTTTACACACCACTAATACTGAAAATGGGCTGGCCTGAGTGGGCACCCGGCATCGGGTTCGGGGCACTGCCCATTCTGGGGTTCTATTTTGTTCAGACCGGTGAATATAGCGTACAGGCTATTGTTGCTTGCGTTCCCATCGGTATCCTGGCTCATAACCTGCTGCTGATAAATGAACTGCCCGATGTTGACGCTGATAAAAAGGCCGGCAGAAGAACCCTGCCTATCGTCATCGGTAAATCAAAGTCAAGCATAATCTATTCAGTGCTTACGCTTGTGGTTTACCTGTGGATAATCGGCAGCATAATCGCCGAAGTGATGCCGCTTTACTGTTTGGTAGCCCTGCTAACACTGCCCTTCGCCATAAAAGCCATCCGGGGCTCCAGGCAGTATGATGATATGTCCCGGTTGGTGCCGGCTTTAGCCAATAATATTCTTGTTTTTCTACTAACAATGTTACTGCTGGGTGTTGGCTATGTTCTGTCCCGGGTCTGCCTTGGTATCGGAACTTAAGGCTGGCTTCCCCTGATTGGAGATTGAAGCAGGATGTCGCTTGACCTTGTTTTACTACACGCACCGCATGTTTATGATTTTCGAGACAAAACGATTCTCTACGGACCGGTAAGCGATCTGGTGCCGGCGACGCCGGTCTTTGAGATGTACCCCTTCGGCCTTGCCAGCATCGCCGACTACCTGGAGCGGGCTGGCTACCGGGTACGGATTGTCAATCTTGCCGGGCGTATGCTGAATGATAGGAAGTTTGACGCCGAGAAACTGATAAAGCGGCTGGAAGCCAGGGTTTTCGGCATTGATTTACACTGGCTGGTGCACGCCCACGGCGCCGTTGAAGTTGCCCGACTGGTAAAAAAACACCACCCGCAGGCGAAGGTTGTCTTCGGTGGCTTTTCGGCTTCCTACTTCTATAAAGAACTATTTGACTACCCCGAAATAGACTATGTAATAAGGGGAGACTCCACCGAAGAACCCATGCGCCAGTTAATACAAGCCATAAATAATGGCAATTCTTTGGATACAGTTCCCAACCTGGCATGGCGGGATGACGGCGGCAATATAAATGAAAATCCCTTCTCCTATATCCCCGATGATATCGGCAGTGTTATGCTTGACCCCTACAGTGGCATAATGCGCTCCGTTATCCGTCACCGGGACCTGGCAAGCATTATCCCCTTTAAAGGCTGGCTGCGCTATCCGGTAATGGCTGTCTTTACCTGCCGTGGCTGCAACCATAATTGTGTTATCTGTGGCGGTTCGAATGCCGCCTTCCGCACCTTTCTTAACCGGGATAAAACCGTCTTCCGCTCACCGCAGGCGATAGCCCGGGATATAAAAAACATTGCCAGGTTCAGCAATGCTCCCATTTTCATACTGGGTGATATACGCCAGCCGGGAGACGAGTGTGCCGATGAGCTGCTTGACATTATTGCCCGGGACAGGGTTAGAAATCAGCTTATGCTTGAAGTATTCAATCCAGCGCCGGCTGTTTTTTTGCAAAAGCTGAGCCGCGCCTGCTCTAACTTCTGCCTTGAGATTTCGCCTGAATCCCACGACCCGGTAGTAAGAAAGGCTGCCGGTAAACACTATACCAATGAAGCTCTGGAGCAGATGATTGCCGATGCCCTGGCTGTAGGCTGCGGGCGGATTGATATATTCTTTATGGTTGGCATACCCCGGCAGACCCCGCAGTCGGTGATGGAGACGGTTGATTACTGTGAGCACCTGCTTGAGAAGTTTAACGGGGATAAAAGAATTGCCCTGCTTATCGGACCGCTGGCACCCTTCCTTGACCCGGGCAGCCTCGCCTTTGAGCAGCCGCAGCAATACGGCTACCGTGTCCTGTTCAGCACGCTTGAAGAGCATCGCCAGGCACTGCTGGCACCGAGCTGGAGATACACCCTCAACTATGAAACGCAGTGGATGACCAGAGACCAGATTATGGATACCACCTATGAAGCTATTTTACGACTCACCCGCCTCAAGGCAAAATACGGTCTTATTACGAAGAAGATGGCTGAAACACAGCAATGGCGTATCAATACTTCTTTAGAACTGGAACGGCGTATCGGCGAAATATGGTGCGCCGGTAACCACCAAAGCCTTGAGTTATTAAAGCCGCAGGTGGACATAAGAAACGCCCTCAGAGCTAATGAGAGGGCTGAGCTTGAGCTACCGGTTGGCTTTGGTAAATTGAAGCTCCTGTCCTGGCTCTGGTCTGTGGCGATCAGGCATCGTTAGTCATTAATAAAAACAGGCTCCGGATATTTCACTGGAGCCTGTTATCTTCGTCCCCTACTCCTCCCGCCTGATTTTATAACCAGATGCCTCCATCTTAAACGGGAGTCTAAAAATTACGAGGAGCTCAGGAACCTTCCTCTGCTCCTGGCTGATATTTTATGGGGTCTCACCCCTTACCAGCAAGGAGCCTGCCAGAGGAAAAAACCTTCGGCACAATAAAGAAAGCAACCGTTTCATTATGCAACCTCCTTTCGCCAGTTCAGCGGGCGGAAAACCTCCACCACCCACTCTATGAATGATATCATTTTGGGCTTGAATAGTCAAGTTTAAGATGGCATTTTTAGCGACTGGTGTCTTGTATTTTTAGCTTTAAGGGCTTATTATTAGCTCACTCAAGCAGGGGTACAGCCAAGTGTTATTATAAATTACTTTTAACTGATAGATAAAATATGATTATGTTATAATAGCTGTGTTTTGTTTGCTTGCTTTTGTTACAGCGTGATTAATCCCTGGCTGGCGTTGTGGTATAATTCTGGGTGGAGGTGGATAGGCTCTGGTGGGCCTTGCGGACTTCAAATCCGTTGGCGGCAATTTGATTGTCGCGGGGGGTTCGATTCCCTCCCCCTCCGCCAGATACCGACGAAACTGCTGGTAAGCCCAGGAA
>SDBS01007295.1_pt1 | contig 10744 bp, 4 predicted proteins | sample 2277091 | NCBI WGS metagenome assembly SDBS01 (sample SAMN10404972, study PRJNA504765) | marine sediment metagenome | isolation source: marine sediment core GS10_PC15, 163 cmbsf | place: Arctic Ocean: Southern Knipovich Ridge | collected 2010 | reverse complement strand
TGATTGTCAGCTCGATATTCTAGTGGATATTCTTATCAGGGACGGAAACTCAATGATGTCAAGGGAATGGTTCCTTAACCTCTACAACAAAGAGCATGCAAAGTTAGAATCAAACATTAAAAATTTCAAAAAACTCCTCGAGAATGGAGGCCAAGATTTAGAGCACCAACGAAAAAGAGATTACCAAATATATAAAAAATGTGTACAAACTGCCTATGAAAATGATCTCATCCGGAACCAGGAAAAAAAGCTTTCCTGGGAAGAAAAATCAATTCTTCAAACTCTGGAAAAAAATCTAGAATTATCAAATGAAGAAGTGAGGTGGATTTCCCATATTGTAATCCCTTTAGGAAAATTTAAAGTTGATGATTTATTGAACGAATTGAAGGAATCAGGAATCATCTTTTTCAATAGAAAAACAAACACTTTGTACGTTCCTGATGAGTTTATCTGGCTATTGCGAGAAATTGCTGGAATAGAGCTTCCCAATAAATTCCTAAGGCGGATTCTGAAAAATCTAAGCGACCCTGAGATCAATCTTATAACTAAAAAACATAATATCAATAGAAAATGGAGCAGGAAAAAGAAGGTTCAGGAGACCTTAAATCAGGGAATTAACACCACAAATTTGCTAACTGAAATAATATTTCGGCCGGGGACATCCAAAACTGATAAATCCAAAAGGCTTCACACACTCATGAAGAAAGGGCTTGAAGTAGATATGGAAAAGTTCGGACGCTCTCTCGAGGAAAAAGTCGCAAATTTGATCAAATATTTCAATGATCTCGAGAAGGAAGACACGATTAGCCTTTCCCGTGATGGCTTTAACAGCCTTTTAAAAGACTTGACAGACATGTTTCCAAAAATCAACAAGAAAATAAAAGAAGAATTCGAGCTTCAAGATGAAAACGTGATGTCTTCTGAATTGTTGGACAAATATAACATCAAGCCTAGAGATATCCTCTATCTTTTTATCCGAGATGAGCTTTTAAAATATTGCAAAGGTCATAACATTAAATCCAGAGGAAATTTAGTTAAAAATATCATCGAAAACTATAGGGACATTGATGATCTTTATATCGAAACTTTTGATGCGATCGGAGGAAGGGACTTAAAAACTTTGCACGAGAAGGGTCTGTTTGTTAAAGAGATCGAATTGGGATTATTGTATGAAAAAGTCACACAAAAAATATTCACCAGACTTGGATTCAATACAGACAATAAATTGAAAAATAGCCTCAATACCAGCCGCCATAAAATAGATGTATTGATCAATCTTGGAAACCAAGATGTCATGCTCGTCGAATGCAAAACCAAAAAGGATAAAGAATACAACCACTACACCTCAGTATCCAGACAACTGAAATCCTATGTAAATCTCTGTGAGGGGAAAAATTATCATGTGACCAAAGCAATAATTGTGGCAAATGAGTTCTCAGATGACTTCATCGGAGCATGTGAATACGATTACGAACTGAATCTATCCCTGTTTAGCTCGAGAGGATTGATGAAAATACTTGAGGGATTTAAAAATTCCACCATCAAGGAATTTCCTGTCAGGCTCCTCATGAGAAGCGGATTACTGAATGAGGATAGAATTGTCAAAGTGCTGACAAGATAATGAATAGAGAAACGGGGTAACAACTCTCTTTCTTTTATTTAACAAGTTGAATAGATATATCCACAGGGAAGGAGTATTTGTCAAAGAAAGCGGCGATGGTCTCTGCTAAACACGGCAAAGGCCAGGTGGTTCTCATCGGGATCAGAGCTCAGCATCGGTGTCAGACTCATGGCACATTCAAGCTTCTCTTAAATGCCTTGATACGCTGACACTTAGATTCCAAGTTTGATCCATCGTTTATGCGGCTATCTCAACCGGAGCAGGAGAGGCCCATTTTTATTATAAGCTAAAATATATTCCCATTTTGGGAACTTTATTCTTGACATTTATTTGGGAACTCTTTATATTATTAGTGTGCATGTTATATCGCAAAAGAAACTTCGGGATTATTGCAATAAGCACAAAGAAACAAAAAGCCAATTAGAGGCATGGTATCACGAGGCAAAAAACGCAGAGTGGAAAAATTCTCAAGAAATAAAAGAAAAATACAGATCAGCAAGCATAATTGGAGGCAACAGAGTAGTGTTTAATATTAAAGGAAATAAATATAGGCTTGTGACAAAGATAAACTATCAAATGATGATTGTCTATATAAGATTTATTGGTACTCATAAAGAATATGACAAGATAAACGCGGAGGAAATATAATGACTTACAAAGTAATTAAAACTGAGGGAGATTACCAAAGAGCATTAGCTCTCATTGATGAGTTAATGGCTGCTGAACCAAACACTCCCGAAGGGGATGAATTAGAGCTTTTAGTAACCCTTGTGGAGCTTTATGAAGAAAAAAAATATCCAATAGATATGCCAGATCCTGTCGAGGCAATTAAGTTTAGAATGCAACAACTAAATATAAATCAGCAGGCTCTTGTTCCTTTCATAGGCAATAAAAGCAAAGTGTCTGAAGTTCTTAACAAAAAAAGGCCACTCTCGCTTTCTATGATGCGAGCTCTTCATAAAGGGTTAGGTATTCCAGCAGAGATATTGCTTCAAGAACAAGGCCAAGATTTTCCTGAAGAAATTCCAGAAATAGATTGGACTCGCTTCCCAATACACGAAATGATTTGTCTGGGCTGGATTCCGGAAAGGAAAAACATAAAGGGAAATGAAGAAGAAATTATGAGAAAATTTATTGAAGAGGCCGGGGGTATGAATAGATTTTCCAAATTGTCGTTTCGTAAAAGCAAAAGCCCAATAAAAAAATTAAGAACGGATAGATATGCGCTTATGGCTTGGTGTCTTAGGGTTATGGATCTCTCTAAAAAAAAACCCATTGATAAAAAATATAAGCCAGAATCTCTTAATTTATCAGATTTGTCGAAGCTTAGTTACTTTGATAATGGTCCATTACTCGCAAAAGAATATCTTGAAAAACAAGGGATTCAATTTTTCATCGTTCCTCACTTGAAAAAGACTTTTCTTGATGGAGCCGTAATGATTTTAAAGGGAGAAACGCCAGTCGTAGTGTTAACTTTAAGGTATGATCGGCAAGATAATTTTTGGTTTTGCCTCCTTCATGAAATAGCACACGTCATTAAGCATCTTAGGAGAGACGAAACAGACATAATTATAGACGAGATAGAACCACGTCAATCAAATATTGGCACCGCAGATAAGAAAGAAGAAGAAGCAGACAAAATTGCCGAAAACGCATTAATTCCAAGAGAATATTGGAAAAAAGTTAACCTAGATGCGAAAAACCTAGCAAAAGAAGTTGTTCTTTTATCAGAACAAATGAAGATTCATCCAGCAATCATTGCAGGAAGAATCCGGTTTGAAAAAAACAATTATAGAATATTGTCTCAGTTTGTTGGCAGGGGAGAGGTTAAACAGCTATTCAATTAGAGATGGAGGACGTAATATGGTCGAAAACGGAGAAGGAAGTTGCCAGACAGGCCTTTGGAAGATCTTAAGAAATGGTTATAATCGCATAATCCTTGCCAAATGATGATTATTTTTATAATCTAATCCCCTTGGGAATCGAGTAAGTAGTTAGGATTTTTTTTGGGTATTCCAAGTCAGAACCAAATGAAACCGGAAGAACAAGCCAGAAAGGACATCGATAAACAACTCAAAAAGGCAAACTGGGCCATAGAAGAGGAGCCGCCAAGGGAATCAGACAAATGAGCAGTCACACCAACTTAAGTCCATTCCTACATCTCTTCAAGGGGAGAGAAGACTACTTTGCGCAACAAGGTGAAGACTGGTACAACCCTGTTCAGAGGATACTGGATGAGTTCTATGTGCTTCGGCACCTGGAGGGAGATGCAACGTTTGGCCTTTATTTGTTGAACCGGGCAAGTTGTTGTCATCTTGTGTGCGTTGATATTGATATCCCTAAGTGCGACCTTAACGAAGTTGATTTCAAAAACCCTAAGGCGAAATACGGCTATCTGAAACCTAAGCTAGATGCAGTACTGGAAGCGCTATCTGGACAACTTGGAGTGCCGCCAGAGTCCATCCTGCTAGAAGATACTGGCGGTCGAGGTTACCACATCTGGGTGTTTTTCTCTGACGAAGTGCCGGGCCAGACAGCTGTTTCATTTGGCGAGGCACTGAAAAGGCAGTTGGATTTCGAAGTTGAATTCTTCCCAAAACAGGGTCGCCTTACTCCCACGCGTAAATATGGCAATCTAATTAAGCTGCCGTTGGGTCTGCATAGAAAGTACGAATCCTGGAGTTTTTTCTTCTACTTATCAGTGGAAGGGCCTCATCCCATAGCAGGCAAGAAAGAGAGTATCGCTCATCTTCAGACCATCGTGCCTGTAGCCCCTGAAGTCATTCACGGAATTATCAATGAATTCGCCAAAGAACTGCCCCTGAGGGACGAAACCATCATCCCCATCAGCGGTCTTGATCATAAGCGTCCACAATTTGAGGGAAATCCAGATATGTTAGTCTCTCAGTGCACAGCTATGCGCAACCTGAGGACGAAAGCCAAGCAGGGAGACCGATTTTCTCTCCCCGAAGCTTTCCACTTTGCGGATGTGATGCTTTCCGTCCCCAACGGAATTGAGTTCATTCACGACACGATGCGTCTTTCCCTCAAAAGTGACTATGACCAGACCAGAACTCATGACGAAATCGAAAGAATAAGCCCACTTTACCCTCCAAACTGCCTCACTCTGGTAAGGAAAGGCATCTGTCCCGACTACTGCAAGGAAAGCATCCGGAAGAGGAATGAAGATTCTCTAGTTCCCAGCACTTCACCTTGTTCTGTTTGGCTTAAAAGGGTGCCCACAAAGCTTGTAGCTGATACCAAGAATATCCTAGAAAGAGTCGGGGCAACCGAGAATCTCAAACATGCCTTCTTCCAACTCAAGCATTATCACGAGCATGAAGACACGCTCTTTTTTGACCCATTCGATTTTGAGCATTTTGAGAGCCGGTTCGACGCTTATACCAAAGTACTGGCAAAGGCCCTGATTGAAAAAACCGAGTTTCCATTCGGGAAATACTTCTCGATACCGCTTCCCAAAAAGCTCAATGACGAGAAGGAGCTGGAATACCGACGGATGTCCTACTCAACCGTCTATGACCAGGTACCCATACAGGCCATATTCAATATTTTTGGACTCATTGTCGAAAGCGAGTTTCAGAGCACTTCTTATGGGTATAGATGGAACAAAGATGCCAGCACACCCTACCGAATCTTCGAGGATTGGCGAGAAGCTTATCCTCGGTTCCGTAACGACATTTTAGCATCCCTAAAACGCCACCCGAACAGATTTCATGTCTGTTGCGACATCAAGGGATATTATGACCACGTCGATCACAATATTCTTCTCGAGCAGATTCGGCGTTTCAAGCCTGACACATACATCTATCAGACGATCGAACGTATAGTACGAGCATACGAGTCTGAAGAGCAGGGTGGTCGTGGGTTGCCACAAGGTCCAGCATACGCGCGTTTATTGGCGAACCTGTATCTTAACAACTTTGACATCTTTGCAGAACAGCTGTCAATCGCCTATTTCCGATATGTCGACGATTTCGTGCTCGTATTTGAAAACGAGAAGGATGCAGAAGAAGGCTTAGAACTGATTGTCAACCGCCTTCTAAAACAAGGCCTGGAATTGTCTCAAGACGAGGCGAAGAAGGCGACTATTGAGCCTAACACCGACATCTCAAGAGTTCAAAGGACGCTCGATAAAATTCATTATGGAATCCTTGAGGGCTCTCGTCATGTGGAACACCTTGTTCCTGAAGCCGTTGAGGATTTTGGGAATGGCGTTGAACGACACCACGTCTCACCAATCACGCTTGAGCAGTTAGTAAAGATCAATGATTATCTTCCATCGCTTCTCTATGTAGTCACCCAGAAATCCATGCTCTCGCACTCTTTGAAGCCAAAAGTTTTTGCCATTATAGAGTTCCTTATTCAGAAACACTGGTTTTGCCCGAAGAAGCTGAAGACCATCTTTTATCGTATACTCGACCTGGAGTCGGATGAGGACCGTCTTTGCCAGCTATTTCTTTCCATGAACCCGATCCATAAAGTCTATTTCCTGCTCAGTGTGTTTGGGTGCTGGCAAACGCATGACCAACATCGACAACTCCTTAAAAGGCTAGTCCATAATGCTCTTTCGGACGAAAATGCATACGTGTGGGGTTTTGCTGTCGCGATTGCTTCGAAGATTGAAGTGACCACAAACAGTCCCATCGAAGTCCAGGAACTTATACGAAAGATGTCTCAAGATAAAAGCCATTTTGGCCTCCTTAAGTGGCTCCCAACCATCAACTACTTAACCCGGTCCGATGATGAGCGTGCAAGCATCAGAGAGTTGGTAAGCCTCAAGAGCTCAGACCTCGTCAAGATGCTTTTGTTAACCAATATCACACACCTTCCAACAGTTTATGTGGATGGAATCTATCTGGAAAGCCTTATAAAGGATCCCGGCGTCTTGCTCATACCGACCATGTGTGCACTGCTTGTAGCCTCGACAGACAAAAGCGAGCTTTTCGATTCACTTTTTAAATTCGTTGGGTCCAGATTGGCATTCAAACAATTAGTTGTGTCCCAAGTCACAAAAGGAATTTTTAACAAACATGCGACATCAGGATTGGCAGAAATAGAAAATCTGAAGGCCCTTTACGATCACATTTCCGACGATGAGTTGAAACAGGCCATGCAAAGTGCCCTGTCCAGGATAAAACAATATGGACTTGCATGCGATGAAGAGTTCGCAAAACAGCACAAGGAGATAGATCGTTACAATGGGTGTTTTCTCTTTGAGATAGTTGAGAATGAAACACAATACGACTACTTGGAGCTCATTCCCGAAGAGACGCTACGTGACCACATCCGCTGTGATCTTGATACTTTTAAAGGCATCGTCGACGACTTCGGGGCAAAGGAGATTCTTCCTATTTCGAACTTTGTCTATGACAGCGGCAAACGCGAAGTGAGACTTAAGTTTAAGACAGAAAGGCGCTATTGCGTGCTTGATTCAAAAGAATTCTCCTTGACCCAAGAGTCTATTCAACGTGCCTGCATCCTCGCGGCGGATGTATACCGGAAGGCGTGTTACTTCAGACGCTTCACAGGCAAAACTCCACGAATTAGTCCTGAGAACCTACTAATAGATGCTGTTAAAGGTACAGTGATTTTTCGCTCCATCGGCCGGTCCCTCTGTGCCCTTCACGTCTTCGGGGGGACAACTGTAGGCGACGAAGAATCCGACATTGCGAAGATGATCTCGATTTTGCTTGAGACTCTTGTGTTCAACACCAAGGCTGAGGCAAAGAAATTCATGAATGAGAAGCCCCACCCAGGCATTAAGGCGTTTCTAGCGCTGTTCATCAAGAATATGAGGGCCAAGGAGCCTAGCCATCGTTATTCCTGCTCTCGATTCGTATACTTGGTTGATCAGATGACAAGAAAGCCCAGACCGGAGATTACACAAGATTGGCAATCTGTGATCTATTTGCGTGAAAGCCTAAAAGGAAAATTGTTTAGGTTCAACTCAGAGACGATAACTTGGAACGGTATTTGTAGAGCTTTAAATGAGCATCTAAGTACGCACATCCGCGTTGTATGCGGCCGAAATCTGCTTCAAGCCTTTCCGTTCCGCTCTCGTGTGTTCCTCATGGGCCAGGGCAAGCGCCAACTCCATAAACTCTCCAAGTATCTACTGGAACTCGCTCTCTCCCGCGAGGATTTCCCTGATGCAGAGAGAGTCGACGCTGCTTACCTGGATTTGGTGGAATTCCTGCTTCTATACGCTCTGGTCTGTGTAGAGATCGTTGCGCTTGGGAAAACCTTCCGAAGCACTCAAATCCTTCAGTCCTTTTCATCTTCCCCTGTCTTTACACAGAACCGAGTTAAGATCACAACTGACGGTTACGAGAAGGACCTTGCTACGGGCGACATAGCGGCACTCGTTATACAGGAATCCAATGAGAAAGGCGAGGAAACTATAACTGGATTGTCTCTTTCCCAACTAGCGATACAATGCATGTTCGCATGTAAAATTGAATTCCACGATGACAATGTTGAAGTAAAAAAACCAGAGAGGATGCGAAATGAGGTGTTTCAAAGCTTTATTCATGCCTGCCTTGTTCGCATTCCTAATTTTGAGGCCGCCGCTGAAAAGGAATTTCGGAAGATTTTCTTTGCGCTTCGATCAAATGAGGATTTTACAAGACTGGATGGGCTGGAGCAAATTCGCAACGACGTCGAAATACTTGCCTATGATCTAAACCAGGCAAGAAGAAAATTGCATCTTTCACGACATTACGGGCGCGCTGATGGCAGGCATTTCCCCCCGCATATACACTGTAAAAGCTTATTACGTCGGATGCGTTCTGTTAAAATACATGCTCTCCCAGGCTTTGCGCTAACAAACAGCTCCCCATTTAGCCGATACAAATGCTCATGGGACATCCAAGGTAGTTCAGTGACCAACCTGATGATCCCTAGCGAAGGTGTCAATTCATTGATGGAGGATCTCAAAAAGGGCAAATTCTTTGGATTCAAGGTGTCCTCCATCTATTCCGGCAAAATGATGGTCTTTTGGGACGGAGCCGCTTTCATTGTTAGCGGATTACTTCTTGCAATTTGTGAGCTCTTGAAAAGTTCGATCACTGCCCCCGCTGGAGTAAAAGGTTTCTGTAGCGTTTTCACTAATCTGCTTGGACCTCTGACTTGGATCCTTTTTGGGAAGCTTTTCCTTTACGATCTTGGGCATTGGGTACCTTGGCATCGAAAGTTCGTGAAATACATCCAGAAGACGTTTTCTGGAAACAAGGAATCCAGAAGGAGTTGAAGCACCCTAAATAAGATTGGAGGTTCTTGTTTGAAGTTTTCTTTTACGAGCATGAAGAGAGAATAACCTGCTTTCTTATATGTACTATTTATGAATTGATACAACTAAAGAATAGGGGAGTGGAGTAATGATAGAATATAAGCTAAGCCCATCTGATCTCACATTTCTATATGATGGGTGTAAGCACTGTTTCGTATTAAAGGTCAAACATGGAATATTTCAACCATCAATTCCGATTCCGGCAGTTTTCACTGTAATTTCTGAGATCCAAAAGAACTATTATTCAGAGATGCGAACTGAGAAATTTTGCCCTGATCTACCACCTGGGATTGTGACATATGGGGAGAAACGGGTTAAATCGGGACCTGTTAAACTGGAGCGGTGCAAGAGTACCTGCTATATCAGTGGCCGCTTTGACATAGTCGCATCGCTAGATGACGGTTCTTATGCTGTCATAGACTTTAAAACAGGAAATCCTGCTGACCAGAAGACTAAAATGTATAGTCGCCAACTTCATGCATATGCTCTTGCGCTAGAAAATCCAGCTGAAGGAGCATTTGAACTAAAGCCAATATCGAAGCTTGGACTTCTTTACTTCTCACCTGATAGCTGTGAGCTGATTTCAATAACCCGTCAGGCTCTCCAAGGTAACCTTGACTGGATCGAAATTCCTCGAGATGACGAATCATTCAACAGTTTCTTACAAGAGGTAGTTCAACTTTTGGATGGCCCCTTGCCACCTTCAGATCCAGAAAATTGCAATTGGTGTGCCTTTCTTGAAAGAACAGGAAAGGTTGGAAACAAGACTCAAGACACTAAGACATCTACAGAACCAAGCCACCCAAGGCCCAAATTGCCCGCAATGCAGTGGACCTATGCGTCTGAGAACTGGTAAGTTTGGCGAGTTCTGGTCATGTTTAAAATTCCCTGATTGTAAGGGCACAAGAAATAAATAAGCTTAGTTTTTCTCGGGTAAAAACAAGATTAATAATATATAAAAATAACATAATCATTCATTATTCATAAAAGAATTCTAGAATCCCAATAAATATTACCTTTATAAATTCAACAATTGCACAAAATGTGGTGGTTGAGATATCCACAGGGGAGGAAAACTTATAACTTATTTAATATCAATAGGTTATATTTTAAGTGAATACTGTGTCGCATAACGGTTATTATGTCAACTAACATACATTTTTAATTAATAAGAGCTAACTCTCAGCTTTTCTATTAATTTTTCCAGTATTTTTACTATTTCATTCTTTGTTACTCTTTGCTGTTTAAACTCTATTTTTAGCCTAAAACTTTTATCTTTTTCCTCGTATTTATAAACATATTTATCGATCTTTTTTTCTCTTCCTTTTATCATCTTAGAAAGATCTCTCGTATCTTCTCTTTTTAATTCTCTCTTTTTTACTTCAGTAATAAGTCTATACATATTATCTTTATTTTCTTGTTTTGCTATCTCAATAATCGTACCTCTACTTTTTATACTGAATTCTTCACATAAATTTCTTATTTCTTTCGGTATCTTACTTATGCTTATAATTTCAGTTATCGTCGACCTTGCTTTTCCAATCTTTTCAGATATTTGTTTATGACTGTATCCATACATATCAGATAATGCATTTAAGCCATCAGCCTCTTCAAAAACACCTAAATCTTTTCTTTGTAGATTTTCTATAAGTGCCAGTTCCATGGCTTCATTGTCTGAAACATTCATCTCAATACACGGAACATCTTTTAATCCAACATTTTTAGCTGCAATGCATCTTCTTTCTCCGGCTATAATTTCATATCTATCATCTTTTTTCCTTACAATTATCGGCTGAAGAATTCCTTTTTCTCTT
>SDBS01007294.1_pt1 | contig 10745 bp, 18 predicted proteins | sample 2277091 | NCBI WGS metagenome assembly SDBS01 (sample SAMN10404972, study PRJNA504765) | marine sediment metagenome | isolation source: marine sediment core GS10_PC15, 163 cmbsf | place: Arctic Ocean: Southern Knipovich Ridge | collected 2010 | reverse complement strand
ACGTTGCGGCTAATCTGGAGGTCGTTCTGGAGGGGGTAACCTTTGTTGGGATGTTAAAGGGATCTACTTTGTTCCTCGCGGATCTTCTCAGGGCTTACCCCCCAGAGCTCCCGACAGAAGTAGACTACCTATGGTTATCAAGCTATGATGGTACTGAAAGTACTCAGAGAGTTGCGATACTAGATGTTCCCGATGTAGCTGCAACCAGGAACAAGCATGTAGTTATTGTTGAGGACATCGTAGATACAGGACTATCTCTCAAGGAGGCTGTGGTACTATTATCAGGGCGCACCAAGACCATACGCACTTGCGTACTGTTAGATAAACCGGAGGGCCGTTTACCACAATACGAAGATGTGCGTGCGGATTACGTTGGCTTTACTCTCGTGGGAAAACCTTACGTAGTTGGTTACGGACTAGACTATAATGAGAACCTCCGTAACCTAGACGGCATCTACGAACTGGAGGCTGAGAATGGCACTAAATCGACAATCACGGCATAGTTTGAAAACGTGGCCTGATTTATTTCAGGCGGTCTTAGACGGGAAGAAGACATCAGAGTATCGACTTAACGATAGGGACTTCCAAGAAGGAGACATCTTAGTTCTTTGTGAATACGATCCTGAGACAGAGCGGTATTCTGGCAAAGAAATTGTTGTAGGCGTTACCTATGTGATGCACCTCAAAGACTACCCAACTTTTAGCTCTCACTCCGGTCACGTTGTAATGTCAACTTTTATGAAAGCCCAAAATGTAACCCAGCCCTATGATCTCAACCCAGCCCGAGAGGTTGAGTGACGTGGGCAAGAGACGAAAGTTGCAGCGAGGCACATGCTCGGTATGCCATCGTCGAGGAAGGCTACTCAAAAAGGGCGCAATGGGTATGCATTACGAGCACATGAGAAACTTCTATAAAAGGGGAGACGTAGACAACTATCTTTGCAATGGTAGTTTTAGAGAGCCCACCGGAGAAATGTCATTAGGCGGGATAGAAGAGCTTCGTCCTGGCTAGGGATGATCGCCCAACCGAAAGGAAAAGGTATGAGGCTACTATGCGATCACGTAGATGAGTTGGCTACGACAAGTCCTACAGTTACAATAGAAATGTTGAATATGAACGGACACCAGATCCTAGTTTTCTGCGAGGCTTGTGCTACAGAGGTGAGGAACGTCTTGATGGCCGACCTCAGGAATGACTTAGCGGAGGAGAACGGGCAACTTCTGCTTGAGAGGGTCGTTCTTAATGAAGCTCTCGAGAAAGCGGTTGAGTGGATAGCTAAGAACTACACACAAGCGGGAAGTCCTTCCGATATAAAATCTAGTCTTATGAGGGAGGCTAGCAGGGGGAAGGAAAAGGTATGAGTGAGAAGATTCGAGGATGGCGGTTAGAGTATAAAGAATATGGACTAGGCACAGCTGTTGAGCTCTGGTGGCGTCGCAATCTTCCTATATTTGCCTGGTTGCCTAGGCGCGTGCGTGCTTTAATTAAAAACACGATTCATCACCGTTTTGGTGGAATGGAAACTTGCCGTAATTGCAGTGCTCAGGTAACGAGGGTATGGCGTACTGACGATGATCTTTGGCTGAGGGTAAATGGCTCGATGTGGGGGAGCCTTTGTATTGATTGCTTTACCAGGAAGGCTGAGGGAATGGAGATTTATGTCGAATGGCTGGCATTAGAAAGTTACCGAGAGGAGAGTGAGTGATGGAGCCGCTGTCATTTATTCTCGGAGCAGTGTGTGTAAGTATTCTCTGTTGGTGCTTCATTAGGTACAGCTCTGGAAGGAAGTGAGATGACAAGAACATACCAACAAATCATTGACGAGGCCACAGAGTATCTGCGAGAGGAAATTCCTGAAGAGTCAAAAATACTCATACGCCGCAATATGGAATCTGACCCAATCACGTGGTGGGCTCCTTTCCATTTCATCTGGGGTATGGGCATCCGTAACCTACTTAGAGAGCATGTAGCCACGGATGATGAGTTGTCGACAGGTAATTGGGACGACCACTACATCCAGTGTGTGGAAGCCGCTGTGCAAGTCCAAAGGGGTGAGTAATGACGACACAAGCAACATTCAATGCCTTGAATGAAGAAATCGAAACCTTGACAAAAGCCCTTCTCGAAGCTGGCAAAGAGATAGCAACAAGGGCTGGCAATTGCCCAAATGAAGCTGTTGATAATGGCACCGGCTTTGCGATGTTCTGTAATTGCGGGGGCGAAGATGGCGACTGCGATCCGGACGACATTGAAATCTCTGCTAAGTGCTGGGTAGCCTACCTCACGGATGGGGATATGATGGGGGAGAAAGCCCAAGGGGGTAAGGATGCCTGACTTAACTCCAATTCAGCTCATAGCAATCGGCGCCGCTGGTCTAGGAATCCATACTGTGTGGCTCTTTTGTCCATGGAGGAGGGGATGATGGCTGAATTTAACCCAATGAGCACGAATCCACAGTGTAAAGGGTGTGATCACGATGGTTTCTGGGTTTCTTTCGGTAGTAAACATATTGACGGTACTTCTTCTTCTGGTCCGCTAGTGCATGAGGGGAGTGGGCATAATTTGAAACCCTTTTGCAGTACTTGCTCAAGGGGTGTACCCGATAGATTCACACCTGTAAATGATTATTTCCACGGCGAGAAAAAGGCAGAACACTTTGATAGCTTAGAAGATGCCCAGAAGTTTGCATCTTTAACAGGAGAAGCCAGTGAATAAAGACGACACCCCAAGCATGAGAGCACGCTTGGCAAGGGTGTGTGGGGGAATAGCAGAGGTAGATGAGGGGCTACTAAGGCCCATACATTACTACCGATTTCCCTCTGGGGACATAATACTAACCGAGAACTGGCGACCTGATGTCAACTTTGTTCAGGCTACGGAAGTAAAGAAGGCCCTAATTAGAGAGGGTTGGTTGTTTTCGCAAAGGAGTAGTTACGATGTTGTAGCTAAGGTTTTAGACGCTGTTGTATCATTTTCTCATTATAAAAAAGGTATGTTCGACTACTATTACAATAACTTAGATCAAGAAGCAGAAGCCATAACTAAAGCTGCTACAAGGGCGACAGGGTGGGGGACAGAAGGAAAAGGAAATGAACAATAACCCTCGCCCAATACCAGACTATATTAGATTCTACCGGGCTATGCTCGAGATAAATTTAATACTGAATGTCGACGACCATGCCCTAGACATTTTGAGGAAACTCATTGAGGAGAACGCCGTCAGGCTGCATCTGGATCAAGCATGGTGCGCTCGCATCGTTTACTTTGCAGTCAGTACTGGAATCAGCTATCAAGAAGTTATTAGTTTCCTGAGAATTATGATGGAGAATCCGCCTGAGTTTGAGCACAAACCACAACATTAGGAGGTAACCATGCGATTTGAATTTGATCCTGAGACGTCAATGATAGCTGCTCTTATTATGTGGGCTGTCGGGCTTAGTGGATTTTGCGTCTTTAGTATACTCGCAGCTGATGCTCTCGGTGCTCCGTTAGTTGGTTGGGCTATAGCAGGAGCGGGCATATGGACAACTGGATTGGTTTTGTTCGTTACTGCAGAACGCTAGAATTTGGCCCCAGCTTGAAGTTGGTTCGCGTTGTGGCGTATAATAATGATACGCACTTAAATATTAGAGAGGTTGCAATGGGCGAGCAAATGAAAACTTGCAGTAAGTGTAGGAACGAAAAAGCTGTTAGCGAGTTCTACGCTCACCCCGCTGCTCGAGACGGTCTCCAAACGCGGTGCAAAGAATGCTACGCAGCGTACGCCCGTTCTGTTAGAGGGCGACAAGCTCAAGCGGCTTTTACTCGTTCTGCCAAGGGACGACAAGCTCACAGAAGTGCGACGAGCCAGTGGAACGCGGTACACCCGGAAGCATTGAGAGCTCAACATGCACTCACTAATGCTTTAGCCACAGGGAAAATTGTACGCCAGCCGTGTAAGATTTGTGGCAGTGCGAACAGTCACGGACATCACGAAGACTATTCTAAACCACTAGAAGTTCGATGGCTCTGTTCATTGCACCATGCGCAAATAAGGGGAGAGGGAGAACAAGTTGCCCCTAACAACGCCATACAAGTACGCTAAGGCCAACGGTATAAAACCTCAGGTTGTTTATAACTGGGTTACGAGACGTGGTTGCCCGTCTATTCGAGTCGAGGGCGGGAAGATTATGATAGATTCCGAACAGGTCGAGACGTGGTTGGACAGTTTAGAAGAAGCAGCGGTAGGCCGCATTGTAAACTCCAAGGCTGTTCTGAACAGAGCTCAAGAGATACAATTGGAACGATTACTCACCGAACAAGTAATCCAAAAAGGCGAACGTCATTGCAGCCGTTGTGCCAAGGTGACAGGACACCTCGGAGAGGTTCTTTGGAGCGATATAGAGACCACAGCGCAATACTATAGTTTGACGTGTGTCGAATGTAGAACGATTTTATACTTTGACTTAGTGGGCCAGAGAGATTTTGCAATTGCGGTTCTTGTAGGCAATACACCATTGGACTTTTCTAAGGAGGCAGAATGACATTAGAGCTTCACGTGAGCGACGCTGTATCATTTAGAGAGTGTCGCCGTCGATGGTATTTTGGTTCCAAGACCCAACGTAATCTTGAACCCAAGACCCCCAAAACAGCTCTTTGGCTCGGAACTGGGATACATCTTGGGTTAGAGGCTTATGGAGGCTCTAGGGCTCGAGGGGCTGATCACGCCGCGGCGGCGACCAACATGGTGAAGTCTTTCAAAGACTGGGCTCATATCGAATTCCTTAAAATTGATGATGCTGTTTTGGGTATTATGCCCGATCATATGGTAGAGTTGAGAGACGCCGAAGCTCTCGGTGTGGGGATGTTAGAGCACTACGCAGACTGGGTAGAGGAGGAGGATGAAAAAGCTGGTCTCTGGTACCAAGACGTCGAGGCGAAATTTGAGGTTCCGTTAGGAGAGGACATAGTTCTTGCGGGGAGAATGGACGGCCTTGTTAGAGTTGAGGGTGCTCTTTGGGTTGGAGAGAACAAGACTACGATAAGCAACAAGCAAAGTTTTTTGATGCTAGACGAGCAGGCAGGCGCATACCTTATTGGTGCCCGCGAACTCTTTGCCGAAGAGATTGCAGGGGTTCACTACACATTTTTGCGCAAAAAACTCCCTCGGTTGCCCGAACCCTTGAAGAGCAATAAGGGCTTGAGTCAAAACATGTCTATTGATACCACGTACGAGCTGTACCTAGGATCTATTATGGAGAACGGATTTGACATAAGGGACTACTCAGGAATTTTAGAAGCGCTTAAGGCAAAGGGTAACACGTTTTTTAGGAGTCAACTCGTTGAACGGAGTGTACGCGAAACGAATGAACTAAAGAACCGTCTGCTCGCTGTGGGTCTAGACATGCGAGACGCAATAGAAAACCGACGGTTATACCCGTCCCCCGGGATTTCGGGTTTCTCCCGCTGCCAGATGTGTTCTTTCACCCCTGTGTGTTTAGCAATTGCAGAGGAGGCGGACTGGGAACATATACTTAGCGAGAGATATACTACGAGGCCGGAAGACCGGTTAGAGATTGCTTGGGAGGAAGAGTAATATGGTTACGTCAAGAGTTGTAGTTGGTGGTGGCGATAATAGTAATGGAGATGACAAAAACAACGTAGGTGATCCCACTGCTAAGGCACTACAAGAGGCTGTGGAAGAGACTGCTTCTGCGATAACGGAGAAAGTAGTAGCCGACGGGGAAGCAGCTGCCGAAGAAGATCCCTTCGCAGAACTTGGCTTAGCACCCCTGAGTGCAGTAGCAGAGTTCTTAAAGTTTCTTGTCGTAGGACCTACAGGTAGTGGTAAGACACGGCTTGCGGCTTCTGCGGTCGATCTAGAGCAGATGCGTCCTATTATCTTTGTGGACTGTGACGCTGGTACCTTGTCGATTCCAGCGGACAAGCGGAGACATATTTCGCACGTTAAGATACCCACGCCAGAACGTCTCATGAAACTTATTGTTGCTCTGGGTAAAACCAGAGGACGATTCAAAACGATCATAGTAGATGACGGTGTTGAGTTTCTGCGTATTGTTATGGGTGGAGTTATTGATGAGCAGAACAAAGCGAACCCCACAGGTAGAGATCCTGAGATTCCGAACAGGGCAGACTACCTACGGTTACAAGAACGTGCCCGAATACTGATTCGATTTTTCCGAGACTACCCAGCCCACTTTATTATGATTGCGAAGTCTAGAGATCGGGAAGACACTGATGGTTCCACCGTGATCAAACCGCACTTCTCGGGAGTGCTCGCAGATGAATTTCCTGGGTACTTTGACATAGTTGGATTCTTGGCCGCAGTACGTGAAACCGAAGAGGAGGAGGTGGTACGAAGACTACTACTATCGCCAACGAGAAAAGTGCAGTGGGCGAAAGATCGTACAGACGAAGAGGGAACACAGTCGTACATTGACAACCCTAGTATGGAGGGTATCTTGGAGAACTTTATAAGGAGGACTGCATGACAACAGGAGGAACGAGTTTAGACTTTACCGATGTAGGTGAGGGATTTGAGCCGTTACCGATTGGGTGGTACAATGCCCGGGTATCGGAAGTGGCCGAGGGCGTATCGAAGAACAACAACGCCAAGGTGGACTTTACGTTTGATATCTTGGCCCCTGCCGCGAACAAGAATCGTAAGGCATGGTTCACTTTGAGTCTCCTGCCGCAATCGCTGTGGAGAGTAAAAGCTGATCTCATCGCTCTGGGAATTCCAAAGGGAGACCTCTCTGGGCAGGTGGATATCAATTGGGACAGCTTCCTGGGAATCGAATGTTCTCTTCGTATCAGTCACGAAGTATTTGAGGACAAGCCACGCCAGCGCACTGACGAACTTGCACCCTTCAAAGATGCCGATTCGTTAGTAAGCGGTGCGTCCGGCAAGGCAGCGTCATTCAGAGAGATGGTTACTTAGGAGGGAGGTGATTCAAAGTGACAAACCCAGATACGGCTGTAGGTAATCGTGGAAATGCGAGGAAGTTAACTGCAGGCACTAGCTTAGAACAGTTAGTGCTTGAAGAGTTGGACAAAATTTCGTACGATAGTAGGATGTCTGTGGCGGCTCTACTTCGCGTAGGAGCACACCGACTACTTGAGGAGTTGGGGAGAATGCCTGACGACGTAGAGATAGCTTCCATTGATGGAGTTAAAGACGCGTTAGGGATCGAGTAGTGAATCCTGCTCAATTCTTTGCAACTCTCTTCCACGACTTAAAAGAAGGGGAGACTATAGAGCTCCGTGCCTTTAACCCTCCACGGAGGTGGTGGGTTAGAAATAGTGATGAGATCGCACAGGCGGCGAGAGAGTGCCCTGAAGATCTGTACTTTGGGGTGAATCCACGGATGGGCGAGAGAGGTGATAATGAAGGGGTCTCTCGCATCACCGTCGTTGTTGCTGACCTTGATGACAAGTCATCAGATGATACCACTGAGTCACTACAGGGATACGGCCTGGTTCCCTCAGCCGTAGTATCTTCTGGTGGCGGGATGCATGCTTATTGGCTACTGGATCCTCCCGTAGATAACACTGCCGAGTTCTCCGAAACCCGAAAAATGTTTTTGAGGTCCGGCGACTCAGATGCAGTTCATGATGCTGCGCGGATCCTTCGGGTTCCCGGGACGTACAATACTAAGTATAAACCGGAACGCCGAGACGTTGAAGTAATTGCGGGGACTCCAGAAGCGCGGTACCCTGCAAGCATCTTTGAGAAATTACCCCGTCTCGATAAGGACTTACGGCGCCTACTGGGTTCGGGCGGCGTATCTGGGTTCAAGAGTCGGTCAGAGAGAGATTGGGCTTTCCTAATTAGTCTTGTCTCTCAAGGCTGGGATGATCTAGAGATTACAGCAATGTTCCAGCACTCACCTGCGGGCGAACGGTTCAGAGAACGTTGGCCGGATCTACTGCACCACGATCTTCAAAAGGTGAGAGAGCGAGTAGGTACCCTTGGAGAAGAGGGAGCAGGCTTCACAGAGAGGGACAGTACCTTATGGAGAATTCAAGGCACCAGTGAGAAGAAGATTGCCACCTTCGTGTTTAGGCCTGAGGCGCTTCTGGAGGGTGAACGTGGCGAAGAAGATAATCTTATCGGATCAATCGTTGCCGAGGGTACTAATCATACGTGGAATAAGGTACAACTTCCACGAGGAGCATTTGTCGACCGAAGGGCACTCAACAAACACCTACCCGTTGCTGCTTGGACTTGGTTGGGTAATGATAATGATGTTATTAGGTTCTTACCGTACTTAATGAAGCAGTTACAGGAAGGTGACATTCCGAGACTGAAAGCCGTAAAGAGTTTAGGACGTCATGGCACACACTGGATGACTCCCGGAGAAGCTATTACGGGGGTAGGAGTTGATACGTTTATTGAAGCACGTAAGGCGTACCTCGACAGACGCCAGGAACGTCCTCCAGTTACATATTCGTTCCCAGAGGAAATCGTTCTTAAGCAACTCATGGAAAAGTTTTTCAACCTCATCCACAACATAAATGAACCCGCGAAGGTATGGCTCATTTTTTGTTGGACCATTGCTGCGTTCTACAAACCGCTGCTCGGAGCCGAGGGAAAAGAATTTCCGATATTACAGATTGTCGGGACTCGCGGAGCCGGAAAGACTTCAACACTCCGAGATGTTTTTCTTCCAATATGCGGATACGATCCGCCGCGAGGTTACGGCTGTGATACTACCGATTTTGTACTGATGGCCTTATTGGCATCTAGTACTTCGATCCCTATTTTCCTTACCGAGTATAGGGCCTCCATCTCGTCTGCTGAAAGACTTCTCCGTCGGCTACGTTTATCTTACGATACGGGTTTTGAAGCACGTGGTAGACCCGACCAGAGAACCGTTACATATGAGTTAAGTGCTCCGGTCGTACTAGACGGAGAGAATGCCGTAGATGATCCCGCGGTCAGAGAACGTAGTGTTATGGTGGGGCTACACCCAGAGGAGTTAAACGATGAGAGACGTAAAGCTTTCATAGATCTAACCAGTCTTCCACTGAACGACCTTGCAGGGTTCTTTGTTCAGTATACCCTGAAGCATGACCCTCCTATGAAAGCAGGAGCAATATTAGCTGCTAAGGTTGAAAAGACTGTCCCGGACCGTGTTCGAAGAAGTATGGCTAAACTGGGCGTAGGATACGAAACGATTAAAGCAATCATGGCTTCATTCTCTTTAGGAGCACCTCCAGTCCAATTTGATGCGATGATGGAACCTTGGCTTGAGGGTGTTCTTCTGGGAGAGACCGGCCGCACAAGTGTTTTGATTGATGAGTTTGTAGAGGATGTTGTAAATGCCGTTGCAAAAGTTTCTGTAGGCTACGCCGGGAAGGGTGAAGGAGTTGTCTCCCATGTTGAGCCTTTCATCTGGAGATTCGAGGAGGACACAAACACTGTAAACTTTCACCTATCGACAGCTCTTACATGGTGGGTACAATTTAGGCGTCAGAGAGGATTACAACCGCTTACTCGGCATGCTGCAAAGACACAACTCGGGGAGAGAAGAAAAGGAGAAGGCGAGAAGCCTGGACAGTACATCACAGGGCAGGGGTCTAAGTGGAGTCCTGGGGGATCAGTCCAGATGTATGCGGTAGATTTGACAGCAGCCAAGGAATCCGGATTAGATGTTCCGGCGGAAATCCGTATTGTAGGAATAAAAGGAGGAGCTGGTTGAAAACAGTTGTTGTACTTAGCGGTGGCTTAGACAGTACCACAGCGCTTGCACGCGCGATTCATGAGGGTGACGAAGTTGCAGGAGCGTTGTTCTTTTACTATGGACAGCGTCACAATATTGAACGAGAGGCTGCTGTTCGTATTTCCAAACATTACGACATACCTCTAATTACTCTTGATGTGGAGAAGGCATTAAACCCGGGGAGTAGTACTCTTGTAGCTGGGGGAGATACTCTTCCAGTGGGTGAAGCGGCCGACGCAGTCTTAGCAAATCCCATAGGAACATCTCCTACGTGGGTCCCCGCAAGAAATTTGATCTTCATTACAATCGCGGCTCACTGGGCTATTACGTGGGGTGCCAAGAAGGTGATCTTAGGTATACATATGGACGACTTCGGAAAACGTCCAGTAACTTGGGAGTGGCTCGCAGGCTTCTATAATAACGACTACGACTCTTTTCAAACTCATGTCACAGAAAGTGATCGCGATGCTTTTGACTTTATGAGCCGTGAGGGGTTTGATATTTGGGCGGACTGGGGTGATCGCCTGAAGGCTCGTCTTACACAAGCAAGTGAGAACAGTTTTTATCTCGAGCGTGGTGCGTATGGACCGTTTCCCCAAAAACCAGGTGAGTTCTTAGCTGGAGTTATTGAGGGCGAACTCCTAAAGGGCAAACCGAATATACTGTCGTTTGGTAGCGATGGTAAGCCCATGTTTAACGTGAAGTATCACAACACACCTTCTCGCATAGCACCTAGTGTAGCGCGGTACCTTCGAACAGCCATAGCACGCCAATCCACGTTCGATTGGTACGTTCAGAATGTCGGCACCCCACCAGAAGGCTTGGACAGTAACGCACTATACGCAGATTGCACTGCGACGTTCATGTACTGGATGAATAAAGCAGTTGAACAGGCCACAGGCGATAGTGCCAAACACACCACAGACACCGTGAACCGAAACCGCACCGACAGGGTCATCGACTTTGAGCACTTCGTCAATAAACAGTACACTCAGCACCACCAGTGCACCGGCTATTAA
>SDBS01007293.1_pt1 | contig 10745 bp, 6 predicted proteins | sample 2277091 | NCBI WGS metagenome assembly SDBS01 (sample SAMN10404972, study PRJNA504765) | marine sediment metagenome | isolation source: marine sediment core GS10_PC15, 163 cmbsf | place: Arctic Ocean: Southern Knipovich Ridge | collected 2010 | reverse complement strand
TACCCTCATATTTCGTCCAGGGTCCAAGCGGATGTGGTGCTGAAGCCATGCCTATTCCTTCGTGTTCGAATGGCGGATTCGCTTTCACTCCCCAGTACCACATAAGATACTTTTCATCTCCGTCTTTTAAAACCGCGGCGCAGGCCAAAGCGCCATCATCCCAACTGCCTTCGGGGCCCACTTCAAGAATTGGTTTTTCTCCATACTTCTTGAATGGTCCCAATGGACTTGCAGCGGTTGCGACACCAATTTGATATTGATACTTGAAATCGCCTCGCGTATTCATTGAGTGGTAGTACAAATAATAGGTGCCTAAATCCTCGAAGGCGTCGCCCGCCTCGATATTCTCATCGTCCCATGCACCTTCCGGGCCGGGGCTGAGGATAGGATTTGGTCCAGGTATTTGAATAAACTCACTCAGTTCTATCGCCGTTTGCCTTAGAGATGGGTCCGCAAAGGCTTTGTCGACAGGAAGTTGAGCGGAAGCCGTCACGGCCCAAAAAACAACGCCAACTACAAGTGTTGTTCCGCATTTCTTATAGCCCATTTTTGTTGACCCCAATAAAGTAAGCTTGGCCACTCACACCAGCAATAAGGATTTGCAGGTTAGCCGCCGAGAGTGGCAATGATCTTCACATCCGAAACACTTTCCTCTTTGTCGAGGTTTTCTACCATCACCTTGGCAAAACGCACTTTGCTGTCCAACTGAAATGTTTTTCTTGCCAATTGGCCAGGCCGCAAATCGTTGTCCAGAGTGTACAAGTCCGTCGTGTCGTATCTTATGCCGTCATAACTGGCTCGAACATGGATACGAATAGGCTTCTTAGCATTCTCACTGTATTTGCATTCTGCAGTCAGGGACAACCGTGTAACATTGCTCAAGCAAATTGGTGGGGCATTATCCAATTCTGTGGTTGCACCAGCCGCAAGCTTCTCCAGATACAAGGCCGGCATATCGATGCGAAAGGGCCTCTGCGTCACCAGAACCTGAACGCCTAACTCTTCCACATCCATAGGGTCTCTTCCCTCATATCTTTCCGGTCGCAACGTATGATAAAGATAGATATAAGGAAGCTCGAAGATAGCATGTACTTCGGCAAAGGCGGCCGCATTGGGATTGGCTTGGCGGGCCGCTACAGGATTTTTGCCGTGCTTGAACCACTTGAATCCGTCAAAACTGTAAGCATAGCCAATGCTTTCCAGCCTGGGTCCGGAAATCTTTGTTCCGCCATAGAACATATGGTACATGCCGTTATGGTATAGAGCCTCAGCTTCGGAAATACCGCCGTCGTCCCAGTCTCCCGGATTGCCCTTTTCCAAGATGGGATTGCCGGCATATTTGACATAGGGACCCTTGGCCTTATCTGCTACGGCCATAATCAAGGGGCCGTAATCACTCTTATAGCCTGGGTAGGTGCTTGTATGAGCGCTATAAATATAGTATTTCCCCCCAGCCTTTACAACCCCTCCTACGTAGCCGACGTCTTTCAGAACCGGATTACCCTCATACTTCTTCCAGGGACCCAAAGGATGCTCTGCTATCGCCAGCCCAACGGCTTTATGTACAAATGGCGGTTCATCGTCCATTCCCCAGTACCACATATAATATCTATTGTCTGCCTCTTTGAGAACCATAGGGCAGGCTACGCTACCGTCGTCCCAGCTTTCTTTAGTGCCAACCGTCAGAATCGGTTTATCTTTGCTGTGCTTCTTAAAGGGTCCCAACGGGCTTGTGGCAGTAGCTACACCAATTTGATATTGATACTTGAAATCGCTTCGCGTATTCATTGAGTGATAGTATAAGTAATAGGTGCCTAAATCCTCGAAGGCGTCGCCCGCCTCGATATTCTCATCGTCCCATGCACCTTCCGGGCCGGGCCTGAGGATAGGATTAGGGCCGGGTATTTGGATGAATTCACTTAGTTCTATTGCCTTTTGCCGCGTCGCTGTATCGGCGAATCTGTCTTCAGCACAAAGCGTGCCGGAAATTGCCACAGCCCAAACTACAGAAGCTGCCAGCATTGTCATATGTTTCTTGTATTTCACCTTTCATGTCTCCAATTAACTAATAAGACCAACCTAAATCCTTACTTAATTCTAAAAGTAAAAGCATGCTCACAGGGCTTATCTAAGGGGAGTTTGATTTTCAAACCTTCTTCATCCCTGGACCATTCTAATTTGCTGTTCGAGCCCAGCATAGAAACAGAACGTATTTTCTTAGTGTAAAGCTCTGATTCGGAATTTAAACTCCTTATGGCAAGTTTGCCGCTGGCAGGCCAGTCAAGTGCAATGGCATAGAGAAAACCGTCTTTTGTAGTAAATCTTATATCCTCAGCGGTATATTGGCGTCTATCATCTTCTTCATCAATAGTCGCTTCCTTTGCCTCTGAAGCTCCTTCTCCATAAACAAGCCAGGGTCTGGTTCCATAAATCGCCTCACCATTAACGTCCAGCCATTTGCCGATACCAAGGAGAAGTTCCTTTGGCTCATCCGGAATCGTCCCATCAGGCCTGGGGCCAATATTGAGCAAGAGATTGCCGTTCTTGCTGACTATATCCACTAAAACGTCAACGAGCGTGTCAACCGACTTATACTCGGGGTCCTTGATATAGAACCAAGCTCTCCAATCTACTGATGTATCGGTAGCCCACGGCCATTTAGCCAAGGTGTCCAATCTATGCCGTTCTAAATCAAGCACACCGACCCCGAGAGGGAGATGTTCATCTTTATAGGTTACTACGACCTCTTTGCCCCATTCCTCGGCCTTGTCATAGTAGTAGGCAATAAACGATTTTTTATATTCCTCAAAAGTAGGTTCTCTCCACCCAAAGTCATAGTATAGGTAGTCCGGCCTGTATTTGTCCACAACCTCCTTCATCTTTGCCTCCCAGTTTTCGAGGTACTCTTCGGATTCAGGAGCCCCCTTTTCATGTGGCGGAGGATACAAACCGTCTATACCAGCATATTCTGGGTCTTGAGTATCATATCTTTTGTCTGGTGTATAAGAAGGCTCATAGTACTTCCACTTGAATGCATGGTGGAATGAGCACACAAACTTCATACCTTGCTTTTTAACAGCCCTTTCCAACTCACCTACAACATCTCTTTGGGGTCCCATATCGGCAGCGTCCCATTCAGAAAGGTCACTATCCCACATGGCAAATCCGTCGTGGTGTTCTGCAAGTGGACCGGCAAACCGAGCGCCGGCTTGCTTGAATAGATCAGCCCATTCGTCTGCGTCAAATTTCTCACCGTTGAACATTGGAATGAAATCCTTGAATCCGAATTCCAAGGGATCTCCAAAGGTCTCTTTGTGGTATTCGTACGTTGGACTTCCCGGCGTGTACATATAATTAGGATACCACCCGGTACCATATGCGGGCACTGCACGAGGTCCCCAATGGGTGTAGATACCGAACTTGGCGTCACGGAACCATTCCGGCACGGGATGCTGTTTGAGAGATTCCCAGGCAGGTTCGTAGCTCAATCTAGCTTTTTGACAATAAGCATTGCGGGTACATAAGATCATCGCTAAAACATATAGCGTTGATACTAACATAAACTTTGATTTCTTACCCATTTCGATATCCTGTTACAATGATTAATAATCTGCTCTATTCCTGGCTTCTACCTCTCAAACCAACCCTGGAAACGTCAATCGGCTTGAATCCCAATTTCAATGCGGGTGAGTCCGGCCTCAATGAGTAGTCATGGTTCTCAGGATCAACAAACAATGGATCAGCGATAATCGAGTGCGTATCAAAGCCGAGTTTTTTCCAGTCTTCAAAGGTCTTAAGATCTCTGCCAAATGCTTTACCTTCATAACCGCTAATGCCAAATTCTCTACCTTGAGTGTGGTATATGATATTGTAGTCGCATTCCATCGGCATCAATCTTTCCTCACCACCGAACCATGGGAAAATGTAAGGGTCTGCACTTGGACTTGATAAATAGATGATATTTCTCAGGATCCTCACCTTTTCGTGCCGGCGGCTTGGGCCTCCGTTGCAGAAAGCCACTGTGCCGTTCTTTGAACCTACATAGATATTGTTGAAGATTGTATTGTTCTTGTTGTCGTGTAGGACCATTTGTCCGAATTGCGCAACATTGTATATGACATTGTTCTCAACCAGACAGTTTCTTGTCTCACAACCAAGATATATGCCATATGCATCAGGATGAAACAACATGTCATGAATGAGGTTATTTCTTATTACGATGTAGTCGTCGCGAACAAAAATGCCACCTCCATCATCCACATAGTGCATCACATTATGGATTTCGTTGTATTCTATGATAAGACCCTGTTCCTGGTTTCTCCTTTGGGCTTCCTGCCCGTAATCACTTTCAAAATGACGCGCATATATACCGGAATGCCCTGTATGATGAATCAGATTATTGGCAATCAAACCTCCACCGTCATCTATATTGATTCCAACGCCGGCATGAAAAATATCGCCGCAGTGATGAATATGATTATACGAGATTATGTTGCGATGCTTGCCGTAACTTCTGGTTATAATCCCACCGCTTCCGGCATCATAAATCTTATTGCCTATTACGTGGATCGCATCACCTGTCAGATCCAGTCCGTATGTGCCGGTGTTTCTTATAGTGTTATTTTCGAAAACGCATTCGCTGACACCTTTGAGGGTTATTGCCGACGGAAACCATATATCACCGGGATCTCTGATGGTGGGAATACCTTCTTCCGGGAGAATATAATCCGCATCGCTGAAAGTGAGGCCCCGGATATTGATGTATTGAACATGGTTGTTCCCTTCAACATCACCCTCGAACCTGACAATCTCATTCAAGACAGGCGCTCTCAGTTCGGCTTTCTCCAAGTCAGAAGGCGGCCAATAGTAAAGTTCACCTGTGTGTCGGTCTAAATACCATTCTCCTGGCTGGTCCAATCCTTCCAGGACATTGTCGACATAATAGCGGTTACCACCTTCCAGATTTCTGCCGATTCGGCCGGTAAAGGTTACTATTCTTTCCTCTTCATCTACTTCAGAGATCAAGAGTCTGGACTCATTCCAAGAGTGAAACAACACAACTTCCACATCGTTGAGTTTCTTCCATCTCTTAATGTCTTCATTTCGATACGCAAAGGAATCTTTACCCACCCCTTCTCTAGGTTCATTATTATCTATGTGATAAAAATCGCCGTTTCTGTGGGTGCTGTCATTGGGTGTACGCGCACGTGTCTGTCTTTTATCATTGAAGAACAGTTGCCTGAACCTCCATTTGCCTTCTTTGACCGAATCGATAGTACAGACCTTAATCTTACCTTTATAATCCTTCCACTCTCCGCTTATCTTTCTGCTGCCGCGGATGACGGGGTGCTCTTCTCCGTATGCGGTGTACGTGACCGGGCACGCTTGAGTGCCAGAATCTTCGGGGGTAAAAACGAGCGTTTCCGAAAGATCATATGAGCCGCCACGAATATAAACTGTAACCGGTTCTGTCAGCCCGTTCTTCTTCTTCATCTCCCGGATGGCGTCGCGGGCCTTCTGTATCGTCGCGAAAGGCTTCTCTATAGTATCTCCCGTCCACGAATCATTTCCCTCGGGCGACACGTAGAGTGCGACTCCCTCTCCATTTGCATACGTGCAAAGGAGTACTGCGACAATGGCAGTTACCAACAGCCGACTACTCTTGAAAATGCTCATGACAGAATCTTCCGGGTTGTTCGATCGCCTTTCTGTAACCAATCTTTATAGCCTCCAATCAAAGTAACATCGGCCACTCATACCAGCAATGAGGATTCATTACTTAGCCGCCGAGGGTAGCGATGATCTTCACATCCGAAACTTTTTCCTTCTTGTCGAGGTTTTCCATCATCACCTTTACAAAACGATAACCAGCGTCCAGTCGAATTGTTTTTCTTACCGTCTGGCCCGGCTCACAAAGCAAGTCAAGCGTGTACAAATCGGTCGTGTCGTATTTGGCTCCATCGTAACTTGATCTTATGTGTACTCTTATTGCCTGCTCAGCATCTTCACTGTAGAGACACTCGGCGGTTAAGGCAAACCGCGTAACGTTGCTCAAGCACACTGGCGGGCAATCAGCCAATAGCGTTGTCCTGCCGGCATCGAGCGAATCAATGTTCAGCACCGGCACATCAAGACTGAAGGGGCTTTGAGTTACGAGAACCTGAACACCGATATCTTCAGCATCCGGGACAATGCGTTTGAATCCATTAATTTCCCAGGATTCCCTGTAACGGTATGTGTGATAGAGATAAATAAACGGAGATTCCCAGATGGCATGTATCTCGGCAAAAGCGGATGCATTGGGATTCGCATCAATTGGGACCACAGGATTAAGGCCATATTTGGCCCAATTGAAACCATCAAAACTGTACGCATATCCGATGCTTTCGCGCGTGGATATTCGCGGTTTAGATAATCTTGCCCCGCCGTAAAACATATGAAAAACGCCGCTGTGATGAATAACCTCAGCTTCAGAGAAACCACCGCTATCCCATTCACCGCTGGTACCAGGCTTGAGAACAGGATTACCTTCATATTTTTCCCAGGGGCCTTCCGGCCTATCCGCAACCGCCATGGAGATTGGACTATAGTCCTGACCAATTGAGTGTAATGGACTGGCTGAATAGAGGTAGAACTTGCCGTTGTCTCTAACAACACCTCCCACAAAACCAAAGTCACCTTCAACAACAGGGTTGCCTTCATGTCTCTTCCACGGTCCCAGCGGGCTTGTTGCGGTGGCCAAACCAACACCCCAGGGTTTGTGTTTGTCGGATGTACTGCATCCGGAATACCACATGTAATATTTGTCATAATCCCAACCGTCCCAGCTTCCCTCACCAGGTTTCAGTGTAGGATTTTCCGGTATCTTCATGATCATCGCACATGCTACATACTTATCGTCCCAACTTCCCTTCTCGGGATTAAGATTCAGAACCGGATTGCCTTCATACTTCTTGAACGGGCCCAGCGGATGCTTTGAAGTGGCAACACCAAGACGAAACTGGAAGTCTTCTTTGCTCATAGCGTGATAATAGAGGTAGTAGGTGTCGCCATCCCTGAAGGCATCGGCAGACTCAATACAATCATCATCCCAGGAACCCGGAGGTCCTGTCAGAAGAATTGGGTTCGGACCGGGAATACTGATCAACTGCCCGCGTTCCACAAGCTCGTTTCTCGGCGCCGACTGTGATGAAGGTTCATCAGCAAAGCCCGGATGTGACATACACAAGAAACAGAGTATTGCTGATACCAAAAACATTTTCGCATTGTGTTCAATCACGGATTCACGACCTCCAGGAGATTCGGTTTACTGCTTACCCACCCATAGTAGCGGTTATCCTAACGTCGGAAACGCTCTCGGCCTCGTCCAGGTTTTCGACTATCACTTTGATAAACCGAACCTTGCTGTCTAACTCGAAAGTCTTCTGGACCGTTTGGCCTTGTTCAAAAAGGTTATCGAGAGTGTACAAGTCACCGCTGTCATAGTTGTGTCCATCATGACTGGACTTGACATGGAGCCTGATTGGTTTTCTCGCTTCTTTGGCATAGGTGCACTTGGCCGTTAAGGCAAGGCGCGTTATGCTGCTCAGATTTACCGGCGGTGAATCGGCCAGATCCGTTGCTTTACCGGCGTCGAGCGATGCGAGATCCAGAAGCGGCATATCGAGACTAAAGGGCTTTTGAGTCACGAGCACCTGAACGCCCAGGTCTTCATAAATATAGCTTTTCAGGTCGACCGTATAACCATCGTAAGTCTTATCCTGACCTGCACGCAAGGAATCCTTGTAACGTATGGTGTGATAAAGATAAATAAACGGAGCCTCGAATATGGCATGTACTTCGGCAAAACATGCCAGATTGGGGCAGGCCTCCCGTGTGATCACCGGGTTTAACCCGTACTTGATCCAGTTATAGCCATCAAAACTGTATGCATAACCGATGCTCTCACGGCTCAGCCGTCGTGGTGAATAAAGCTTGGTGCCGCCATAGAAGAGGTGGAAAACACCGCTGTGATAAAGGACTTCAGCCTCTGAAAATCCGCCGTCATCCCATTCGCCCCACTCCCCCTGGGTGATAACAGGGTTGCCCGAGTATTGTGTCCAGGGACCCTCGGGGGAATCCGCCACCGCCAGGGACATCGGGCTGTAATCGACACCGGTCGAGCCGATGGGGTACGCAGTATAAAGATAGTATTTCCCGTTCGCCTTGACTACACCGCCTACATAGCCGAAGTCTTCAAGTATGGGATTGCCCTCGAATTTTTTCCATGGACCCAGTGGATTCGAAGCCGTGGCCAACCCAATCCCGAATACGCCTTGTTCCGTAAGGGAACTTTTTGCCGAATACCACATGTAGTATTTGTCCGTTCCTTCCTTGAGGACCATCGCGCAGGCCACAGTAATGTCTTCCCAGCTTCCTTTCGGCCCGACCTTCAACACGGGATTACCTTCATATTTCTTGAACGGTCCCAGAGGATGGGTGGACGTGGCTACTCCCAACTGATATCCCGTGCCTTGTTGAGTGCCGTAATCAAATTGTCTGCCAAAGCCGTGATAATACAGGTAATAGGTCCCGAAGTCCTTGAAGGCATCAGATGTCTCTGTACACATCTCGTCCCATGCACCCTCCGGACCTGGCCTGACAATTGGGTTGGGACCTGGGATATGTATAAACTGTCCGTTTTCCACAAGGTCATTTCGTAACGCCGGCGTTGACGAAGATTCTTCAGCCAGCGCCGAATGTGACATGCCCAAACAACAAGACGCTAAGAAAACCAATGCCAGTCCCATATCTCGCTTAACCATAACTCTGCAACCTCCAATAAGCGCTTGTACAGGCTCTCTTATAGCCATCAACCACCGAGCGTGGCGATGACCTTGACCTCAGAGACACTCTCTGATTCATCAAGATTTTCTACTATCACTTTGGCAAAACGCACTTTGCTGTCCAACTCGAAGGTCTTTCTTGCCACCTGTCCAGGCTGCAACTCGTTGTCCAGAGTGTACAAATCGGTCGTGTCGTAGTTGACGCCGTCATAACTTGCCCGTACATGGATACGAATGGGCTTTCTGGCCTTCTTGCTATATTCGCATTCCGCGGTCAGCGACAACCGGGTAATATTGTCCAGGCAAAGAGGTGGAGCGTCATCCAACTGTGTGGTCGCACCGCCTGCAAGTTTCTCTGTATACAAGGCAGGCATGTCGATACTGAATGGTCGCTGAGTCACCAACACCTGAACGCCCAGATCTTCCACCCAGGGATGGCTCTTTCCCTCATACGATACAGGTCGCCAGGTATCGTATAGGTATATATAGGGCATCTCGATGATGGCGTGCACTTCAGCCATGGCGGCGCAATTAGGATTCGACTTACGATGAGCGACAGGATTCTTGCCGTATTTGTACCATTCGAATCCATCAAAACTGTAGGCGTAACCGATGTCTTCCAGTCCAGGACCATGCGTTCGGGTCCCCCCGTAAAACATGTGGAACATACCATTGTGATAGAGGACTTCCGCCTCGGATATTCCGCCGTCATCCCAGTCACCCGTGTTGCCTTTTACCATTATGGGGTTGCCTTCATATTTGACATAGGGCCCCTCCGCTTTGTCGGCAACAGCTACTGATAATGGTCCATCCATATAGTTGGGCAGGTTGAAGGGCCATGAACTGTAGATGTAATATTCTTCTTTGACCTTGATGACGCCTCCGACAAAGCCAAAATCCTTCATCACGGGATTTTGCTCATATCTTTCCCATGGCCCCAAAGGATTATCAGCAGTTGCCAAACCGATATCACAACCTCTCCCTTCCTGGCCGGAACCCTCTCCGGAATACCACATATAATACTTGTTGTCACCTTCTTTGAGGACCATGGCACAAGCGACCATACGGTCATCCCAACTGCCAGGTTCTCCGAGGTCCAGAATGGGTTTGTCGCCGTATTTTTTGAAAGGGCCTAACGGGCTTGTGGATGTGGCCACGCCAATACGATAGCTCTTGCCACCACCGTAACCGTGATAATAGAAATAATATGTGCCCAAGTCCTCGAATGCATCAGACGCCTCTATGAACTCATCATCCCACGTTCCTTTTTCACCGGTTTTGATAAGTCGATCCGGGCCGGGAACATGAATGAACTCCTTCAGCTCTATTGCCATTTGCCGCGTAGATGGTTCTGCAAACCTATCCCCAGATAGACCTGTAAACCCCTCTTGAGCACAGACCACGGTTCCAGACAAGAATAACAAAAAAGTCGCAGAGACTATTAGTTCCAACTGATATTTCCTGCAATGCATCTCCAAATACCTCCAGTCTCTTGAAATCAATTAACCTACAACGCACAGATCCTTCCTGCCACCGAATCTCTGCTCCAACCTCCGCAGAGGAAACTTAGTTTTCATAATCTCGGTTTGAAGTTTTTGTATTGCCAGAATCTAGACTACTGGATATTCCCCTTTTTCGTTTGAAATCCAGCGATACATATCCCGATATGTGCAAACCAATATCTGTGGTCTCTTGCGACAGTATTCCATCAGCTCCTTAACATATCTTGCCTTTCGGTCATGTTTGAAACTGGTGCTGGGGTGTACCGTTAAGGATAAGAACAGATTGCGTTCATAGGCCATGTCAACACATGCTTTCAAATAGGCAATCCATTCATCAACAGGTCTGGGGCTGCCTCCCATATCAACATCGAAATAGGACCGGTCCTGATGTCCACAGAATGGAATCTCGAGTAACCCG
>SDBS01007292.1_pt1 | contig 10746 bp, 5 predicted proteins | sample 2277091 | NCBI WGS metagenome assembly SDBS01 (sample SAMN10404972, study PRJNA504765) | marine sediment metagenome | isolation source: marine sediment core GS10_PC15, 163 cmbsf | place: Arctic Ocean: Southern Knipovich Ridge | collected 2010 | reverse complement strand
CGAGCGACCGGATAACTGTCGGCTGTATCGGTGTTGGAAATCAGGGTGGGGCGCTGCTGAGGGGATTTCTGGGAAAGGACGATGTCCAGATAATTGCTATCTGCGACGTTCACAGTATTAAGCGCCAAGGTAGCATCCGGATTGTACAAGAGCGCTACGCCAAGCGCCGGGCCGGAGCTGATTACAAGGGCTGTGCCGGCTACAATGATTTTCGCGAGCTGCTTGGAAGTCCCGGCATAGATGCAGTAGTTATTGCCGCGCCCGACCACTGGCACGTCCCGATTGCCATAGCAGCCGCTCGGGCCAGTAAGGATATTTACCTGGAAAAACCGATCGGTCTTACTGTTGGCCAAAGTAAGGTACTGCGCCAGGCGCTGGGGCGCTACGGAACGGTATTTCAATTCGGCACGCAGCAGCGTTCGGACTTTGAGTTTCGAAGGGCCTGCGAACTGGTCCGCAATGGGCGAATCGGCAGGCTGAACACGATAAACGTCTGGTCGCCCAGCAGTAACAGCGGCGGCTCGATGAAGCCTGTTCCCGCACCGAAAGAGCTTGATTACAATATGTGGCTTGGGCCGGCACCTTACGTGCCTTACACAAAAGACCGATGCTCGAACGTCAATCCGTTTTTCACCAGTCCGTTCAAAATCTGGCCGTTTATTTCGGATTACTGCATCGGCTGGATAGCTGGCTGGGGTATTCATCCCATGGATATTGCTCTCTGGGGCGCAGAGAATGAGCTCTCCGGAGTAGTGGAAGTCCAAGGCAAGGGAATCTTCCCGTCCAATGGTGCATGTAACACCGCAACAAACTGGGACGTTGTTCTGAAATTTATTGACAGCAAAGTGCAAATTAACTTCAAGGGCATAGGCGGCAGCAGCGGTCCGGCACCAGCCGAGTGGCGAAAGCGATACCAAAAGACAGGCGCACACGGCACCGTATTCGAGTGCACCGAGGGTTGGGTGCACGTCAAACGCGGATACATCGATGCGCATCCAAAATCAGTTCTCGATTCGCAGATAAAACCGAGTGACATTCAACTATACAAAAGTAATGACCATATAAGGAACTTTTTGGATTGCGTTAAAAGTAGGGCACGAACGATCTCTCCGGTCGAATCGGCTGTTAGCGCTGACACTTTGTGCCAGATAAGCAACATCGCGATTTTGCTCGAACGAAAGCTAAAATGGGACCCGGCCGCCGGACGCTTTATCAACGACGATACCGCCGACAGGTTTCTCGCTCGGGCAATGAGCAGTCCGTGGCATTTGTAACTCCTATCTCAGTGCATTAGTTTTACTTATACGAAAATATGGTATACTGACTGAAATGATTTTGAAGGAAAGGAACAAAAGTGAATCAATGTATAAAAATTTCGAGTATAGTATTAGCAGGTATGTGTTTGACTTTAACGACAAATAAGCTTTGGGCGGCGATTTCCGCAGAGGAGCTTGTGGAAATAGAAAAGGCGGTTCCCAAAAGGGCCACGGTAAGGCCGCAAAAGCCTCGTAAGATGCTGGTCTTCATCCGCACCAGGGGACTTAAGCACACCTCGATTCCGTACGGCACAAAGGCACTGGAACTGATGGCCGAAAGGACCGGCGCCTTCGAGATCGTCGTAAGTGAGGATATGGCCATCTTTAATCCACAAGCCCTCAGACAGTTCGACGCGATATGCTTTAACAACTCCAACAGGATGGACTTTGTCGAGCCGACTATGCGTAAGAGTTTGATGGACTTTGTCAAAAGCGGCAAGGGCGTCGTCGGAATCCACGCAGCAACAACCAATTTCTCAAGCAAAAAGCCGGTCGCCGGTGTGGACTGGCCCGAAGGGGCCGCGATGCTGGGCGGAATATTTGCAGGGCACCCCTGGCGCTCAGGCCAGGGCGAATGGGCTGTTAAGATTGACGAGCCGCAACATCCGCTCAACAAGGCATTCAAAACTAAGGGCTTTAAAATCGCCGATGAGATATATACCTACAGCAACTTTCAGAAGGACGACGTGCGCGTGCTGCTAAGCCTGGATTTTAGCGACCCTAAGACCGCGGCGCTTAAGGGCAATATCGAATATGTCCCTATCTCCTGGGTGCGTAACTGGGGCAAAGGCCGTGTATTTTATTGCTCGATGGGGCACGACAATCATATCTTCTGGAACCAGGCTGTATTGGGGCATCTGCTTGACGGCATTCAGTTCGCACTTGGTGACCTGCCGGCCGACACAACACCCACCCATTTGCAAAAGCTCCTGCGAAGGGCCGATCAGCACACGGTCATAACCGAGGATTGGGGCACGTTGTCGTGGCTGGCAAGCAAGCAGATAGGCAACGCCGATGGACTTACCCTGGGACGGGTTACAATCAAATCGGGCAAATCCAACCCGCGACATCGTCATCCGATTGCCGAAGAGGCCCTCTATCTCTTAAAGGGCAGTCTTAAGCATACTCTGGGCGGCAAAACCATCATTATGAAGGCCGGCGATGTCATAACAATTCCACCGGGCGTATTTCACAACGCCGCCTGCATAAGCAGGCAGGATGCAGATATGATCGTCGTCTATTCCGAAGGCACGCGCCGGTTCGAGCTGGAACAAGACAAGCCCTGAAAACTCGGTGACAATACATCGCGGTGCTCAGTAACATCCGGTGTTGATGTCTTGCCTTTTCATGCCGACAACGCAGGCATCGGGCTTTGCAGCCGGCCCCGAGTAGGGTGCGATGAATCGCACCAATTATGGGAGGGAAAAACCAGGAGGGGAAAATGGGTCAGGAGCATTTTCTGTAGGATGGCTGTGAGAGGTGTTTTAGTGTTCTACAATGGCCAAACTCCAGCAGAAAAGTATCAAAGGTAGGGTTGGAGTATTTTTACACAAATTTAGAACCAAAAGAGCGCAGTTTCATTGCCGGTTATTCCAACGCTCCATAAGAAGCTTAACTCTTTCGTCGTCCTCTAAGAAAACTTCGTTCACACGTTTACCAGTGTCTTGCCCAAAGTGCTCGAAAGCAGCAATTAGCATGTAGTTGATTAGCTCTCTCAGGTCAGCGCTTGGTCCGGTGCTCGTGACCTCACCTATCCACAAAGGCTTGGCCTTCTGGGAGGTTCTATAGGCCTTACCGTCTATCAATCTTAGTACAAGCCACCGGGTATAGACAACTGTAGAATACGGCACATAGGCTGTATAGCTGTGCCAATAAACGCCTGAAAAAGGATACTCATAATAGGCACCTGGTTGATAGATGGGAATGGCATCAGTAACAGTCCGCCCGGAGTTAATTCCATAATCAAAGAGAAGGTAGTAATTCGCCTCGATCGTCCCGATGCTGTATCCTTTTTCGTTTAAAAGCTTCTGGATTTTCATCCCGATTTCTTTTTCAAGAATTGGATTTGGGGCATTACTATCCGCAACAACATATATCGATGATTCTTGGGGGATTTGCAGCCTCTGGCCGGAAGATGAGTATCCATTGACTCCCACATCGAAGGAAGCCGCACAACCTAAACTAAGACAAATTAGAGGTAGCGAAAATAAGCACGTTTTCATGGCTAATCCTCATTTTAATATATGTCTAAAATCGATTGTAATATTAATCCAGATCGCCCCGCCTGGGGCCGTCCTGCGCTATTATACGATTGGCAATAATTATAAGTTCTGTCGCTAATAAATATAAAAAGCCCCTGAGGCGCAGAGGGTAAGGAAATCAAAAACTACTGCTGCGACAACGGCTGGCCCGGTATCGATCCCGAGGCGCCGGTTCGTTTGATGCTGGCGGGTTTCTTTCAGGGCATAGCAACGTAGGGTCCGACGCATCGCACCAATTATTTCTGTATCCTGTCCTTTCCGTTTTCCCAAATAATACGTGACAAACAGACTCACGTGTGCTAAGCTAAACCTCACAGATGCCGTCCTGAATTAGCCGAAGTCCTGAGCAGAGTCGAAGGGGTAGCCGAAGGATTGACGCATCTATTTGGAGAGCCCTATGCGAGATACGAGCGGACCTCATTGAAAGGGAGAAATAAGTAAAATGTCCTCGGATTACCCACACCGGGATAAGAGATTGCATCAGCCGGGCGGCGTGAGCAGCTTGTCCCCAAGGGGCTTGTCCCCAAGGGGCTTGTTCGCACAAGAGTTAAAAACGTTTCTGACCGATTCTTCCTTGGAAAAGTTTGATTTTTTTTGATCTGTCGTGCGTATTACTTACTGAAAGCGAAAATCTTAAGAATGTTGGTCAATTTAGAAAGGTTCGATCATGTTCAATCCAGGAAGCCTGAGAAGTGCAGTCATCGTGGCTACAGCAGCGATGTTGGCGGCCGGTTGTGATAAGGCGCCGGAGTACGAGGGAGATGGCCCAAAGATGGAGTTCGTGCGGATTCCCGCCGGTAGTTTCCGTATGGGCTCGCCACCCTCTGAAGAAGGTCGAGATGATAACGAAGGCCCTGTCCATGAAGTTCGCATCACTAAGCCGTTCTATATGAGCAAGCACGAAGTAACGCAGGCTCAGTGGAAGGCGGTGATGGGAACAACGGTCCATCAGCAGCGCGCCAAGGCCGTTATCCCCATCCCCTGGAACCTGAAGGGAGAAGGCCCAGAACATCCCATGTACTATGTTTCCTGGGAAGAAGCGGCGGAGTTCTGCAAAAGACTCGGCCGCAAGTTTCGCTTACCGACTGAGGCCGAATGGGAATACGCCTGCCGAGCCGGATCGCAGACTCGCTTCCACTACGGCGATGATCCGAATTACTCCGAACTTGACCAGTATGCCTGGTACTATGGCAAAAGCGATAATAAGACGCATCCAGTAGGTCTGAAAAAGTCGAACGCATGGGGCTTGTATGACATGCACGGAAATGTCAAGGAATGGTGCTCTGATCGGTATGCAGGGCTTGGTGGTTATAAGGTCTCCGAAAATGATGACGATGTAAAGCTTCCTTCCAAATATTTTGGTCATGTTATTCGCGGCGGAAATTGGCTCTGGAAACCGGAGAAATGTCGGTCTGCAAGTCGCAGTGGCTGTAGGGACATACGTAGCGATTGGTGCGGATTTCGCGTTGTATTTACAGGTGAGGTCGATGGTGACGAGAAGAGACTGGAAATTTCCCTGCCAAACAAGATCATCGAAGTCATTCCTGGCGCGCAGCAGGAATCCGGAGTTCAGCTTGGTGGTGGCTCGATCGTCACCGGAATTGTGCAAGACCAAGCCGGTATCCCAGTTGATGGCGTCCAGGTGGAAATCATACCGGTTGGGGATTGTTTTGGGCGTGTTTATGCTAAGGGTGAGTTCGAGTTTTACAGGTTGCACAGAAGTTCGAAGTCGGACTCGTATCGCTTGTTGGCGCGACACGAGCAGCGTAATCTCGCCGTGCTTATGGAAATCGAGGAAGATGCGAAGGCACTCGACGTCAAGCTCAAACCAGGTGTGGTTCTCAACGGCAAAGTCGTGGATGGTGATGGGAAAGGAATCAAAGAAGCGAGAGTCGTTATTACTAAATTCAAAACCTCCGATTGGTCCGGATTCTATCCGAGTTGGTTGAAAACTGATGCTGAAGGAAGATTTGAGTTCAGGGCATTGCCACCGGGGTATGACTATGTTCTGTCCACGAATAAGATACACTACCTTGTTGGCCGAACCGAAGTTCGTTCCGAGAGTGTGCGTGATAATCATATAGACGGAATTTCAATTGTGCTTCCAAGGGGAAAGTTCTCGGTCTCAGGAGTGGTGGTTGATGCAAAAGGCAAACCGGTGCGTAATGTCTGGGTGTATTGTACCGGCAAAGGTCAGGCTGGTATCAACTCGCGCACTGACGCGGAGGGTAAGTTCAAAGCGGATGGAATCTTTGAAGGACAAGTTGAAATCATAGCGAACATTAAAGGAGATAATGGACGGTGGTTATCCGGATCTATTAAAACCGAGGCCGGAGCAACCAATGTCAGAGTTGTGCTGGGAACCGGGGGAGCACCTCCGCCCAAAGGAAGAGGATGTTTTCCTGCTGACACCGATGTCTGGGTAAACGGGAAGGTTTTGCAAATTTCAAAAATCGTCCAGGGCCAGACTGTCGGCAAGCTCGGACAAATTGAAAGACTCGAAGAGCACGTGGGTATATTCGAATGTTGCGACATAGTGTTCGAAAACGGAAATCGCATCAGCGTTGTAGATGCACACTGCTTCATGCTTGATTCCGGACGTTGGATTGCAGCACAAGACTTAAGAAACGGCCTCAGACTGAAAACATTAAATGGCACAGTTGATATCAAAAGCGTTACAACCAGAACAACGCCTTTTGTCGGTAAGGTTTATAATCTGAAGGTTAAAGGCTCAGATCAGTATATAGTAGGAAAAGATGGTGTGATCGTACGTGATTATTGATGTGGTGCCTCAACAATTGTTCAATCTGTACATGGAAAAACCAGTGAGTTGCAGCGGGAAGAATTAAAGGTATCCGGTAAATTGAGAATCCAGCATCAAGCATCGCTTGTCCGCCATAGCTTCAGCGACGGTGGGAGAATCCAACTTTAGCTCACTCGTAGGCACTTTAGTTCACTTTAGCTCACTCCGCACTAACGACCGGTGGGGAGTCTCGAATGTCTTGTGTAGTAGAATTAACGCTGTTAAGCTTCATATCAAAACTGTATAATCATAGTTATACTTGTTACGATTGGAAGGAAACGAAATGAACAGAGACACTAAAAAAAACACATTGAAACCGAATAATTCCCATGCTTTCACAACTCAACGCTTAATATTATTTCTATCAAAATTCTCCTTGTGGGCTGTCATATTCTTAGTAGGCTTTAGTGGGAAAAACTACTCTGAAGAAAAACTAAAAGTAGCCACATGCCAGTTCCCTGTATCAGGAGAAATTGAGAGCAATGCAAATTATATCAAGCGTTTCATCAAAGAGGCGGCTCTGAACAAAGCTGATATTGTTCATTTTTCAGAAGCAGCTCTTAGTGGATATCCATCCAAAGATATACCAACGTTTGAAAATTTCAATTGGGATGATTTAAGAGCTGAAACACATAGTATTATGTCACTGGCTCGAAAGCACAACATTTGGATTGTTTTGGGATCAGCCCATTACATTAGTGAAAATGAAAAACCCCTGAATTGCCTATATATAATTTCGGACAAAGGAAAGATTGTCGATCGTTATGACAAGTCAATGTTAACAGGTGGTGATTTGAAATTTTATACTCCCGGTGACCATACGGTAGTTCTTGAGTTGAAAGGATTCAAGTTGGGTTTCTTAATATGTTATGATTCTTGTTTCCCGGAGATGTATAACGTGTACAGACATAAAGACGTTAAAATAATGTTTCATTCCTTTTATAATGCACACCACAAAGGTAAGACTATATTAGACGAAATCATCCCTGCAGAGATTAGAGTAAGAGCCTCGGATAATTTAATGTGGGTAATTGCCGGTAATTCATCCGGCCATTATTCATCTTGGCCAACTTGTATCGCCAGACCAGATGGGTCGTTGGAATCACTGGAAAGAGGAGTTCCGGGAATTCTCTATCGCCAATTCCCGGATGATCATCGCACAAATATTTTCCCAAGCTGGACCCACAATAATAAAATAATGAAGCTGCCTAAAAATGAAGTATATCACAATGGAATACCATCGAAACACCCAAGAGCACTCAATACCAGATCATTACCCTAACTGAATAAAAATCAGGTAAGGAGCACAAAGATATTTTAGGTGATGAACACGCACAATCTTGTTATCCTTATCCCATAACCTCCCGGTTGATTCATAGTGGTGAACACCATAATGGAATTTTACCCGTTTCATGTACAATTACACCCATAACACCCTAAATCCGGTGAAATTAGGGCTTGGAAGAAAGGTTGAAATCAGCGACGATTGACGAAGTATCGTGCAGATTAGTCCAGAATGTTGTGACGAATAGCACTGCTGCGCCCGTACTTCCGCTACAACCGCGACCTGCTCAAGGAACTCTGTCGCATCGCCCGCTATTAAATAGAGGATTCAATAAGCAGTATCTTTCCTGAGACAGGTGGCATCTTGATTTCACCTTCAACGTAGTTTCCTGTTAGAGGATCAATAAAGCGTCGGTCGAGTTTGACGGTATAGGTCGTAGGTGCGTTGATAGGGCCATGCGGTATGTAATCTGTGTCTAGGTCTTGGTCTATCCGTGCTTCTTGGCCTTTGAGGCGTTTTCTTGTGTCATTGTAAGTGGGGTTGATGAGCACGAGACCATTTTCATATTTGCGCATGAAGACATTGGTGTCTTTGTAGCGAATGGCTTCGAGATCCCCCGGTGTTGGACTCTCGAGTGGTTTTCCAAGAGGTAAGTAGAATACGTAAGGAAGTCCTATTTTGTAGGTCTGCCCGCCTTCTGGTTTCCATTCAGGGCCAACGGAATCAAGATGGAAGAAGGGGCTTATATAGCTTGATCGGATCACGGGACCTGTCCCATCTTTCTTGAAATCCCAGCCTTCTGGTTTGGGTTCGTAAACCATGTAGAGGAAGGCGCCGCTATAGTTTAGCTCTTCGTTATACATTTCTTGTGTGAGCGCTTTGGATGGCCCGGAAAACCCCATTGAAGGGGTTAGGTTTTCTTGGAAGGCAATTTGAAGTAAGTGTAATTGGTCTGCAAAAGCACTTCCAGTTGTTCGAATACCCACTTCAGAATTGTAGGATTCGAGTGGGCGGCTTTTGAGCTTGGTAGGGAGCAACAGGCGTTTACAGTAGCCGCCATCACCTTGGCCTTTCTCAAAACCATTACGGGATATTCCGTTGGCAACGACTACGGGCCAGCGCCCGAGCTTTTTGAGGACATAGCGTTGAATGACCCCGCACATACGGTCGTGTCCTTCAACCCATTCGTAAACAGAGTAGGGGCGGCCTTTCTCGAAATTCCATGGCACAGCCTTTAGGCCCAAAGCATTCACCATTCTGAATTGAGGCAATTTAGCGCTCATCGCATCCATGGAAATGCCATCAAAGATGCCATCTCTCATGATGCTGACGACCTCTTCTGCCTTTTTTTCTAGAATAGGCATGTTGAGGGCGCCCTTGTCTTTGCAGTAGTGTAGCTGCTGATCTTTCTTTATTTTCTGAGGCTTTCCATAGTATTTGGGTTTTGTCTGTGGGGTGCCTCCATTTGCGCAATAAAGCGGGCTTGTGAGGATAGTTCCTTTGGAGTGGTGTACTGCTGCAGATCCGTTGAATCCCCGAGTGACTTTAAGCTTGCCGGTTTCTCTGTCCCAATCATCCACGCGCATCAATTCATTGCCTAAACGCAGGAAGAATAGAAATTCTTTTGTATTTTTTGAGTAGCCCTCTTTTACGGCACTCGCGTAAATCGGAATGACATCGTTGTAGTTGCGAATGCGCTCGTCTTTTTCCTGTAGCTCTTCTAGAGTCGGCTGAACGACGCTGTAATAAGAGCTGGTGATTTCATTTTCGGGATAAGTATACGGAGAAACGGTAAACTCCGTAGTTTCTGGATCGATTGCTTTGTCTAAGACAGCGGCAGGGCACATTGCTAAGTGGTGTGCATACTCCTTCTCTAGCTCTTCTCGATTCCAGTATTTTTGCTTTAAGTAGGTACTCGCTGTATATTCCATGAACATGAAATCTGGATTGCGTTTCTTTATTTCTGCTACCCACTCTGGAGGTACGGACCTTGTAAGATCAGTATGATTGGCGAGGAAATCGAACTGCTCTTCGGTTGGTTGAATATCCTCTGTTGGCTTTATGCCTAATTTTTCATCTAGGTAATTCGTTTTAGGTCTACCTTGTATGGCGACACTCGGCTCTTCATTGAGATGAATAGCGATGGGACCATTTTTGAGCATTCGTCCTCCTTCAGCAACGCTGAGGCTGCTAAGGCCGGCTGCTAGTAATATGGATAGCGCTTTCTTCATAATCCGGGATTTCCCATCCCGGCGCGCCGGGACTTCACTGAATCACTCCTGCAAACTTTAAGCCTCATAATACCGTAATTTGACCTCAATTTCAAGATAATTTCAGCAAGTTAAGCGTGCCGCGCCCGAAGAACCGCCAAGAAGTCACGCACATACGTCAAGAACCCGCTTTTTCGCACCATTTTGGCACACCGCCACCGTTGCCCTCCATTCCAGAAACCGGTTTTCAACAGTTCCACACATCATCCCGGCCTCGCAGGTATTGTCAGAGAACGCAACTGCCGAATTCGGTCAAGGATTTCCCGAAAGAGTGTCTGCGGCACAGCCACTTCGGCCATCTGAAATATCACGTAGCGGGAATGGCTGACCACCTTGGCTCCTATCTTGATGAGCTTGTCTCTGAGCGTTCTCAGGGACCACTGTTTCACTGACTTGGGCAATGCCAACCGCCTGAGAAAATTACCAATGTTGTAAGCAAGAGCAAATAGCTGAAGGCGGACCTGATTATCCACAAAATCATGACAAGAAAGCCTCGTCCAGTTTAAGGCGTATTTGCCTTCCTTAATCCACTGCTCCGCTGTGCCTCGCTTGTTGTAGAACCTCACCACATTGCTGGATTTCCACCGAAGATTCGTCACAATGAAGCCGACTCTCGGAAACAGTTCACCTGCATGCCATTCGACTTTAGCGACCACCCTTCGAGCGATTTTCCAACTGGCCGCCTGATACCGAAAGCTATGGTACAGGACAATCGGCTTCTTCGGTGGACGCCCCACGGGTCGAGTCAGCATGTGTTCAATCTTCTTGTGCAGTATTGGGTTCTCCTTCAACCGGATCGCATAGAAGTACC
>SDBS01007291.1_pt1 | contig 10747 bp, 24 predicted proteins | sample 2277091 | NCBI WGS metagenome assembly SDBS01 (sample SAMN10404972, study PRJNA504765) | marine sediment metagenome | isolation source: marine sediment core GS10_PC15, 163 cmbsf | place: Arctic Ocean: Southern Knipovich Ridge | collected 2010 | reverse complement strand
TTATTTCTCCGTCTCTGGTTTTTGCAACAAGTAATCCGCATCCCTTATTAAAGTTTTTAGCCATTTTCTTTAATTAGATTCCTCCTTATTAAAATTCTCTTTAATGGGCTTACTTCTTGTAAACTGCGTCACTCTTGTGCTTCTACATTTTCTTCTAAACATATAATCTTGAAATCTAATTCTAACATTTTCTGTTGATTCCCATGCTAAAAATAATAAGAGTAATAACGGAACTAATGCTATTGCGTTACTTACCATGCGTACCTCCATGAGATCGCGTCTTGAATTCTTTTATTGCTTCCATCTTTGCTATTTTTATTCTTCGATTATATTCTCTTCTAAATCTTTGACTATCATGGAGTATTTGTTCAAAACTATATTTTCCATATTTTATCCTAGCACCAGATTTAAAACCCTTCTGATATGCTAATGTTATTTCTTTATCTCTAGCCATCTTGCGACTCCTTCTTTAGATTATGCGAACATTTATCACATAGAGTGAATTTTCCATCTATTACTTCTCCACAGAATCTTGGAACTCCACCAGTATAAATTTCATTCCAACACTTTTCTTTTTCTAATGATATTGAAGACTCCGCTATTCCTTTGAATATGTGTGCGATAACATCTACTGTCCAACCATTACCTAGCGCGTGATACCTTCTGGTGTTAGAAACACAATCAGTATAATTATCTGGAAGTGTTTGTAGTCTCTCACATTCAAGCGGAGTTATATATCTAAAAAAGAAATCTGATACAGGAACTCTATTTGGTAATGTGAATGGGACTACTACATTGTCTTTTGATACCGTTGTTAGTGCGTTTGTTTTACCATCGTATCTAAATTCTATGTATTGTTGAGTTAACCCTGCCACCTTCTGTTGCCCATCTTTACGCTTACCATTAACAAGATACCTTCCTCTCATGGCTGCAACTACCTGCTGATCTTCCGGAACATCTACTATCCCAAAAAACCTTTGTGAGCTATATTTCTTAAAATGACTTGCTTCTATCATCTGCATTTTGTCTTTATCATTATGTACGCTTAGAATCTTATTCTTTAATCTACTGTGTCTTGCTAACCATTGCATAGCCCTTTCAGTATAATAATAATTCTGTGCATTTACGCCATGCTCTCTTACGTCTCCCCAGACTATTCCCTTATCTTCTGGCTGCGTTATGCCTGGTATATTTGTCCAATATAGTCTCTTTCGGTTTTGTCCAGAAACTAAACATGAATTAATTAAGACTGGTTTAACTCCTAATTGTTCAGAAATTATATCTTTGAACTCTTGTTTCATTTTTACATTCTCTAATAGAAAGTATTTAGGCTTGCATTCCTTTACTAATCTAACGAACTCAAAGAAAAGTTTACTTCTAGGATCTTCAAAGTTAAGCTGTTTTCCTGCAAAAGAAAAACCTTGACATGGACTTCCACCCATTATTAAATCAATTTGTGGTAGATCTTTTCCTTTAATCTTTAGCACATCTCCTAGTTGAATTGTATTTGGATAATTCTTTTGTGTAACTTCTATTGGATAAGGATCTGTTTCTGATGCAAAGAAATTATCTACTTTTATACCTACTCTCTCTAGTGCTACTTGACCACAACTAATACCATCAAACAAACTTAGAACATTCATTGTCTATCCATCCTAGCTTCTCTTTCTTTAATTATCTTTTTCATTCTCTTCTGATCTTCTTCATCTAATTTTGATGGTCTTCCATACATACAATTAGTACAATAGATATATTGGTTCATGTTGTAATTCTTACCACAGCCAACACATCCCCTTTCTGATAAGTCCTCATCTGTCATATCACTCATCTTGCCCTCCAGTTTTCGACGTAGTTTGGACACTTGGCGTAATCTTTCTAAGTATAATCCCATTATTGCGTTGTGTTCTATCCTTATAATAAATTTCAAATGGTTTCACTGACTTAGTTGGAGATTTTAGATTATTATGTTTTCTAAATGATGATTCATTACTTACAGGTTTTAATCCCTCCTTATCTAAGAACTTTTTTACATGTATTCTAAATTTCATTGTTAATTCAGAATTAGATCCAAATGATAATCCTATTGATCTATCATCGTATAAATTGAGTGTTCCAACCACTCTTTGTTTGTTATTATACAATCTATGCTTTGCCATCTTCTACCTCCAACGACGCCTTATTGATATTCTGGGAACAACATAAATCACCTTCTATTTGAGAATTATGGTGTTTCCCACACTCCCAACAAATCCAAAACTTTTGTTCGTATGAATCAACCATTTTGATCCTCCGACGTACTTTGTTTAGTATCCGTATCTCTTGATATAATTTCATTCCGCCCCTCTAATGTTGCTTTGTATCCTTCTGTTTTATAATAATAATCTAACCGTCTATTTGTTAAATTATCCATCCTTCACCTCCAACGACGCCTTATCTGCAATTGACGCTTCATGTCTAAGGTATTTAAGATGGGCCGACCTAGCTTTCTGCTTTGCCATTCTTTCTTGACGGTCTTCTTCTTGAATTTCATCTATGTCTTCCGCTTCTTTGTTGTATGTGTGTATATCCATTTTTGTTTTTGAGTTTAACCTCCCCGAATCGTCGGGGAGGAAGAGGTGATAACTAAGGGGTGTAACCCCATAGAAATCTTATCCCAAAAGAGGGATAAATATGAATGGACCTGTAAATTAAAGGCCACGAATAATAAAGTTTCTTTTTCTCCAGGTTAATCTACTAAAATATATTTAGTGGTCTTCTTGTTTCCAGTTTGCAATACCTTGAAAACAGTTTGCCCTTCTGAACCTTTTTCTATAACTTGATGATAGACTGGGTTCTTGACATTTAACCACCAAACTAAATCTGCTTCACCAACACGAACTGGGATAATTTTCTTTACAGCATTATTTTCAGTGTCTACCCATTTCTCGAATGCCTTAGAAAAATCAATCGTCATTTCAATTGTTTTATTCTCTTCTAAAACTAAAGCTGGTTTTCTATCTCCATCAAAAGAGTTTTCCTTAACTTCCTTTAGTTCTTCAGCTAGCCAATTTTTCTGTTCTTCAGTTGTTTGTTCTTCAGTTGGTTGTGGTGTTTCAGTTGTTTGTTCTTCCATTATTTTGTACCTCCGTTATTATATTTAGTTGAGTATGTATTCCCTTATGACATTTATTACAAAGTATATTGAACTTATTATATTCTATTGGGCGTGTATTGTGGTGGTGGCATTCTGATGTTCCCCTACATAACTCACATTTTATATTTTTACTTAATGGAAAATGATATCTTGTTTTCCTTTTAATTGCTCTTAATTTTCTTTGTGATGGAGTTTTTTCATATTTATATCCTATCCTTTTCACATATTCATTTTGAGTCTTCAATATTTTCTCTCTGTTTTCTTCTCTATATTTTTTACTGTATTCTGGGTTATTTTTTTTAAACTTCTCATGATTATTTTTAAACTTCTCTTTATTTTCTAAATAATATTGTTTCATGTGTTGTTGTTTGCAAGATTTACAAATACATGAATTAGTAAGATTTTCTATTACTCCACACTTTGGACACTTATCCATTTTGAACTCCCTGATTTAAACATTTAATCAAAACTAGGTTATAAGTTTCATTTTGAAACCCAAATGGTATTGGTTCACATTGTAATGATTGATTTATGATTGCATTCTGAAAAACTAATGAACCATAGATACTTCCATTAATAAAAGATTGATTACTAGCATTCTCAATCATAGAATTACAAGTTTGATCCTTTATGTATTGTGGGCTTATCTCTGAATGAATTAAAACTATTGTTAATATTATTCCTATTACAATTCCGATACAAACCCATGCGAAATTGTTTGTTTTTTTCTCTACTGTAACTGATGGGGTTGGTTCTCTAATTGGTAATTCTGGTATACTAATATCTTCCATTATTCTACCACCTCAACTACTTCACTATCATTACAATGTGGGCATTTGACTTTCTTATCGAATCTACTGCCGCAACTTGTACAAACGAAATTATTCATCTTTAATCTCCATCAACTCTTTAATTACATCTTTACTATTTCTAGACTTCAGGACATTTTCTCTATAATCATCATCCATATATAGTTTTAATTGGTGATCGTTTAATATCATTTGTAAATCTCCATTTCTTTTAGAAAGTCTTCGGACCACTTCTCTTCTACTTTGTTTTGTTCTAAGTAAGAGGCAACTGTTTCTTTTTGGCGATCAATAATATCCAACATCTTGTTGTTGTTTTGTTTTTGCTGCTCTTCCATTTTCTTTATCTGTCCGATTGTCATTTTCATTAGTGTTTGTATGTGTGCTTTCATTGTACGTTTTGTATTTTTTCAACTATGTCGAATATTTTATTTATTGTTTCATCTGCTGTTTTACATCCAAGATTATACTTGGACTTTTGTACTCTTCTTGCTGTTTCCTTTGTAACATTAATTTTTGTTGTTTCCATAATAATTAGATACTTTTATCCTTTATATACTTTGTTGTTCATTAACAAGTGACACCATATTTATTTCTTCTAAGTATTTTGGCGATCTCTTTATTAGGTAGATATTGGAATAACCTAAAGCAATTAGAACAGAAGTTATAATATATTCCTTTACGGATTTCCATCATTAGTTTACCGCAACATATCTCTCCGCAGTTCTTACAATGTTCAGTCATTTTTCTTTCTCCTTTCTTTACCATTTTTTCTACTTTGACATGCTGAACATAATCCTGACTGATTCCAATTTCTTATTATCCTTTTACACTCTGAACATCTTACTGCTCTTTTAGGTATTATATTATAATCCATTCAGGTTCGTTCTCCTTTGTTGTTTTTTAGGGGGTTTATAGGCTTTAGAATCAATCTTTCTGCTTTTGACTTGGAATGTTGCCATAAAGGGCAATTGGAGCACTTAGAATAGATACAGTCGCCTGTATGTCCTTTGTAATCACAAGACCTATGATTCCTTAGATATGGGCAGTTATGCTTCCTTGTTTTCATTTTAGATTATATTTCACTCCATCTTCTTCCCATGCTCTCTTAATAATCTTTTCTTCTAATAATACTTCAATTAATATTTTTCTGGGAGTTTTCTTTAATATTGCTTTGAACATTAGTTTTACTGCCTTTTCATATATTTCTGCTTTTTCTTTGTAAAGATTGTTGTTTGATTGTTGGAATTTAGGATCCATTAGACACCTCATCTAGATTCTTTTTAGATAATAACCATCCAAACTTCTTCAATCCACCACCGACTTTACAGTGTTCACAATAATACATTCCATATTTATCATCAAAGATAAATGCGTTATTACATGTTGGGCAGTTTTCCATTTCTCTTCTTTTTGCTAACTTTACAATTGAAATAAACTGGGCCAAACCTTTAACTTTCCCTAAGTCTTTTTGTTCTGGTGCAGTTAGTCCATATTTTTCTCTAGCAACTTTTATTACATCTCTTGCTTGATCTTCGCTATAACAACTAGCACCAGCATCATAGCATTCAATTATTCCTTCCATAACTCCTATTAGTTCTGATGGACCTCCACCAGATTGACACCTAAAACAATACCACGTGTTATTATCTACATCGACTCTAAAATTACTTCCATTATCTGAACCATGCTTTGGATGTGGTCCTTGAAAACATCCGTTACCAACATCTGTTAAACCATTAAAGGATATAATATTACCTATTGGAATATCCGTTATACTGTCACCTTGCCAGTTAGATTTTATATGATTCCTTATTATCTTAGATTTCTTCTTCTTAATAAACTCTGCAAATATTTCCATGAATTTATCGTAAGATATAGTTACAATAGGTAAATCTTTCTTCATATCATATATAGCACCACTTGGATGTGTTGATCCTGGTCCAACAACATAAGTATTAGTTCCCTGTAGTTCTCCCATATGTGGCGTCTTCTTCCCCTTTGAATCTGGAAATTCTAATATTGGATGATTAAATATTATCTTATCAGCATAATGGTTATCAAACTTAAAATAAATATGTCCCCTAACTTCCATTGTCTCTGGGAAATTTTGGTGGTATAATGTTTTTAATCCTTCCTTTGGCGTGTCATCATCTAAAACTCTTATATCTTCACCACATATAACACCATAATTTTCTCTTGGAAAGTAATTACTTATTTGTTCATAAGAGTATGCTTTATTCTGCCAATCGTTCTCAAATGCTCTCTTCTCCTTAAATCTAACACGATTGAATCTTAAACCTCTGAGTTGTTCTGGTATTTTCATCTACTTACTACCTCCTACTTTAATTGGATAAGTGGGGGTATCTACACAGGGTACACAGGGTATTTTCAAAACTCCATGTATAGGGAAAAGAAAAAAAAACATACATCCATAAAAATGATACTTGTTATCTTTTTTATTTTTCTCATATAGAGGCGTTGGTGTACTTTTGCCTGTGTACCCTGTGTTATTCATAAAAAATACCATCATTTATTGATTTTTAATCCCTGAACTACTCGGATTCTCATTTCTCCATCTTTAATTTGGTGTTCTGAAAAGCTTATCACATCCCTCATCCGCTTCCAGAAGTTATTAATCTCCTCTAAAGGATATTCATTCTTAGCACAGTATTCTTCATATTTTAAATATACATCAGACTTTCTCTCTGTGGCAGTATGGTCATTACTTAAAACGTCTCCAACAAATGTCGCAATGGAATCTGAACTTCTTGTCCAAAATTCTTCTATTTCATGCATCTTCATATTTTGTGTGAAACCTTTCTGCTTAACTAATCTTTTAAGCCCCTCAACAGCAAAATTAAGTATCCCCTCCATCTCATTTATACTACTCAATTTTTCAAACAAATCCTCGTCTCTTCTTGGATCTCCTTCAGGGAAGTGTTCTAAGAATTTTAATATAATCCATCTTCTAAAAAATCCCCTGGTTCTATCTGGAGTCCTTGGAATCTCATTACAAGAAAACATCATTTTAGCTGTTGGTTTAAACTCGAAACTATCTTTCCCTTTTTTCTCCCCAGATATTTCATCACCTGCAACCGTCATTTTAAATACAGATGTTTGTGATAAAGCTTTTTTAGGAAGGTCCGCAAAAATGTTTGCTGTCTTACCAAAGAGTCTAGCAGGAGCAAATGGAGAACTCTCTAAATATTGCAAAGATATTGATGTTACATTCTCCCTATTTAGAAAATGTTTAATAATATTAAGAAGAACAGACTTACCGTTCTCTCCGTCTCCAAACAATAATAATGCTTTAGAGTATTTTGTATCATTTAATAAACAATATCCACACCACTCTTGCACAATGTCTATATCTTTTTCTGTTTGCAAAACTTCTTTAAGGAATGTTTTATACTTATCACATGTAGCAGACTTATTATAGCTTATATTTATCTTATTCAAAAATATATACTTTGGAGTAAAATCTAATAGTTCGTTAGTCTCTAAATTTAATAATCCGTTACCAACCGGCTTTATGTTTTTTGGCTGCTTATCTAAATCTTCTCTGTCATAATATGTCTTTCTCCTTATTGATTCAATGATTTCATTAACTTGTTTATTTTCAGCTTTTTCTTTTAGTCTGTTCTCTATTATATGCGCTAAATGTAAATCTCCACCCTGTGCGTATACACCAGTTGTTTTATTATAGATTATTATTTCCTTATTATCTTCAAATGTTCTAATCCCACAAAATTTTTCTCCTCCTATTTCATAACTATTCTCTTTCAAAAGCCTTAGGACAAAATAATATTTAGCCTTTCTCCAATCATCTTCACATATCTTAATAAATAGGCTGTCGTCACAAGTTTCCCATGTCTCATCAATACAATCTATCAAAGCTTCTTTTAACATAGAATCAGACTGTGATGACAACTCCCTATCTTCTCTTTTACTTTCTTTAATCTTTCTCTTCTCAGAGTTTACAATTTTTGTAGCTTCACCCTTTGTAAGATTGTATAACTTGCAAGAGTTATCTATTTCTTGTAATAAAACATATTCCTCTTCCTCAATAAACTCCAATATGTATTTATGGAACCCATTAAAGTCTTTCTCTACCATTCCATCTTGATCCTCTCTATGTTTTTTCATTTTCTCATCTAACTTAACCATTCTTCTTTTTAAAATTACCACGATACATTTGACATGTATCACAATTATTAACCCTCTCTTTTAATTCAACAGGTGTCCCCTTGTTCTCCCCTTTTGACCACGTGCAGTTATTATCACAAGATAATTTATCCCTATCATAAATCTTTAAACATTTTGGGCAAGATTTAATTATTAATCTTTTTAAATTAAAATATTTGCATCCACCATATTCTCCACGAACAAATACACAATAATCTTTATCTAGCTTATTCTTTCTCCATTCAATCTTATAATCTCCTAAACAAACTAGCATATTGAGAGCGTCTCTAAACTCCTGTCCATAGCTTCCATTCTCTCTAACCTGACTTATTATAATCTCTGTACCGATTGGTTTTTCAGTTACATCCTCTATTCTAGCTAGGAATGCTTTTCTATCTGCTTCATTTTTAACTCTAAACCCATCAACCTTTATTGCAAGGCTCTTTATCCTGCTCTTTGAATAACTTATTGGGACATCCCTAATACATGTTTTTCTATCAGTGGATACTTTTAATTCTTCAACATATTTAACTATCTCATTAACTCTTGCAGGTAATGTCGGGAATTGCCCAATTGGTATGTCTTTCTTTAAAATATTCAATATTTCTTTTTGCCACTTAAATTTATCGCAGTTCCAAAAACATACTCCACAATGAGGGCATATAAAAAATCCACAGACTCTGCACTCTTTTAATTTTTTGTTTGTTTCTTTGTCTTTAATATCAAAAGCAATATCACAAGAGTTACATTTCCATTTTATTAATGATCCACAATTATCACAATTAGTTTGGTTATCATCTAATTTTAATTGCTTACCACATTTCCAACATCCACCATTATATTCTTCATAATCTTTTTCTACTTGATCGGGGTTATAAACCATTATTCTTTAATACCCATATTAGATTTAATATAATCCTCAATCCTATCCTGATAAGTTTTCTTATAACCAAGACTTCTCTTAAAACAATCCTTAACCTCACCAACATCTTTAGTAGGAATAGTCACAGCCCTCATCCAATCACCTCTTCATACTCTTTAATATCAAATATCTCATCAAGAAACAATCTTTCTTTTTTTCCAGGAGTTCTTAAATCCTCAAACCAATAAAATGTTTCGTTCTCTAATTCAGAATGAAATAACCCATTAACAAATCCAGTAGGAACTTTTTTAATATGACACTTTAACTTCTCACTATAATAGAAAATTGCTTTCTGTTTCACTGCTTTTTTATTGTCTTGTTCCATTGCATTAGGAGGTAAGTGGGGCAACCGAAGCCACCCCTTAAGTACCAGTGCCCAACCGAAGTTGAACAAAATATATAATAAAACTTTTTATTTAAACCTTTCCCAACATTACAAAGTAACAACAATAAAAAGAACTAACCAACAGTTATTTAAACACTAAACAACTTAAAGTATTTTCTTTCCACAACCAAATTTAACACAATCTCCACAAGTTATACAGTAATCACATTCAGAACAATGTCTATGGCTACCGATTTCATCGTCTGGTTCTCCATATTTTTCATGCATTGTTTTTTCCATATTTCCCATTCTTCATTTAAGGAGAATCATCGTAACTCCCTAACCTCGCAATAATAAACCGCATTGTCGTAATCATAATCACAATCTTTCTTAAACCTATATTTTGTTTCTGTAGCGCCAGAATCTCTTTGACAAACACTCTCAACTTCTCGAAGTTCAATATCTAATTTTAAGCAAGAATATTGCTCACTAATAATTTTTTCATAACTCTCAACGGCACTAATATAAGTTGTATTAGTACGAACAATCTCAAAACATTGTTTTCCATTCCATCTATAATTACATGATGCTTCTTGCTGTTTTAATAAAGCGTCAGCTTGATAATCTGCTTGAAGAGTTAGGACTTTAGAGTTTAACTTATCACAAACATCTTGAGACTTTTGGTTTTGAGAACATATTTGTGAATTGAATTGTGACTTTGTGTAATTACTTCCTTCATAATAAATCCTATTAATTATCCAACCTTGGTTAAAATCAGTCCATAGAGATTTTTGATATTTTGGTATTTCAAATTTACAAGTCCAATCACTAGGGTCACAAAAAGCCAAAATAGAACGTCCAAAATAAGCATTAAAATAAGCGTTTTGTCCAACAATATCCCCAGAAGAAATATTTAAACTAGAATTAACGCTCTCATTGTGTTGCCCTAAAACTAATCTATTAGCTACCATAACATCAGTAACATTCAAAGCCCCAATAATTTCCATATTTCCAGTCCATCCATCATCATCAATAATATTAACCCCTAAATCAACTGTTTTTATAAATGCTGTATCAACAAGTTGAAGGTCATTATTATTCATATTCATAGTAGCATGTACATTCCAAGTTTGAGTACCAAAAGCTTCAGTCCAATCCATAAACAAAAACCCACCATTATAAAACTCCATAACCTCTACTCCAGCAAAGGGGAAATAAGATTTGATTCCGTTGTCTTGGTCCCAACCTAATGTAATTCTACCACCCGTCATGCTTTCCACTCTTGTCGCAAAGACTTCTTTACCTGTTATTACTCCTGTTGTAGTAATAGCATTTCCATAAAAATCAAAATCTCCATTAGTGGCAATAGTCAT
>SDBS01007289.1_pt1 | contig 10749 bp, 6 predicted proteins | sample 2277091 | NCBI WGS metagenome assembly SDBS01 (sample SAMN10404972, study PRJNA504765) | marine sediment metagenome | isolation source: marine sediment core GS10_PC15, 163 cmbsf | place: Arctic Ocean: Southern Knipovich Ridge | collected 2010 | reverse complement strand
CAGTCTAAACTTAGAACACTGTTGAGATTATCACATAAGCAATGATATGAAGTGGCTTAGTGATATCTTGCATCGATATTGTTTGAATGAATATTATCTCTTTGATTCTTGGCGATACTTATACATCCTAACCAGATTCGAAATCATTGTATGTTAATTATACTTAGTAGGGCAAAGTTCGAACACCGCACGAGGAGTAATAACAATCAAATTGGTACCCAGTAGGTGCTGAGTGAGCAAGTGCATAGTCTATGTCTGTGTTACCTATAGCAAGATTAATGCCCCAGAATTTCTCGATAAACAGATTTTGATTCCCGTGGACTGTACCGGGACCTCCAACATATGCACGAGCATTGTAATCCATAAATGCATCACCCATAGTAGTATAATGAAGGCTATCACATGAAAGAAGAGTGATGATACAGGAATCAGGACGACAGTAGTAAGTATCTGTTGATATCCAGCAACTTCTAATATCACTCGAAAACACATCAGCACCATTACAACTCCAATATATTTCTTGGGTGGTGCTAACGTAACCTCCATGTGCATTCACCATATATGCACCAATCGTTTTAGAGTACCAATCTGGTTTATAGTAGTATTTTTTAGAACAGAATTTCAAATCAGACTTTACTTGCGAAATTGTAGGATCTCTGCGAGTGATTTCGTGTGTAATCCAACTATTGTCAATTAAAACTTGTCCAATATCTAAAATCCAGTCACTCTCAACTACAGTCATAAAATGGTTGAGAAAATATATTCTGGGTTCACGAGGTGGAGGTCCTGCAGGTATAAATGGACCAGACACCTCTGACACGGATTCTTGAAGACCCCGTACCTGAGGAACAGTGGATGGTGCATTCTCATTTTCAAACCATTCTGCAATTGTTCTATTTTTAATTTCACTCGATTTGCATTGAACATATGAATCAATCAAGGACCTGATTTTTATGAGTCCTATTGTTTCACTGTCAATAAGCACATGAGAGGAGTATTGAATTTCATCATATTCCGTCGCAACATAAAGGGACAATGACTTGTTAACCAGGAATCTAATACTAAGAAATGTTCCCTCATAATAATCGCTAATATCTAGAGTCACGATTTGCTTTCTATCCGGCAATATCGAAACTTTCTTGACTATGGGAATATTCTGTGACTCCTTTTCTAAACATGAGAGATAATTGAAACAAAGATCGATGTCACAATATCCATCAGGCATAACTCTGAGTGTAATTTCTCCATCTACATTCAAATTAACAGTCATTGACTCATGGTCAATAATTGTACCTACCAGAGATGATGTAATAATTACATCTGATTCCATTCCATCGATCAATTCTTGACTAGCAATAGCAAAAGGAATCGAACCAAGAACTACAATAATTAGCATACATCCAATCCAACGTCCACGCATATTACGAAACCTCCACTTCTATATACGACTCGCTCCACTAATATATTTATTCAAAGACGTGGCTCTGTAGAAAAAGTCACATTTCATCACACTCCAAGAAGTTAAGGCGTTCGATGTTGTGAAGGATAACTTTGATCAACAGCTCTCTCCGCTGCTCTTTATGACATCTCGAACCGAGGCCTCCTCCAAATCTCACCTTCATCATACCAAACACGGTTTCCACAAGACTTCTCTTTCCATATTCGTGAACCCGTTTCCATTCTTCAGGGTCCGCTCGATACTCCCGCATCAGCTGTCCGGATCCTCGATGTCCTCTGGAGTTCACTCCCAGATTCTTCTTTAGTTCGATGGCGGGGTACGCTCCAAGATCAACTATGAACTGGACATTCTTCCGAGAGATGTAGGCCTTGTCACCATAGACCACTTCAATCTCTGAAGGTGGTACTCTCCTCACAAGAGCTGTCAGGTGTTTGGCATCACCACCAGGTCTTGCACACACTCTAGATGCATTGATCATCAGAGAATCAGTGTCTACGGCATTGTGAAGTGCATGGAAACGCCGTTTCAACGTCTTCTTGAACCGTAGACTCATCCACTCTCCACCAGTGGAGTGAGAGAACCCTGATGAGTCCACAGCGATCTTCTTTGGAGGAGGTCCCTTCCGAGCAAGGAGTCCGTACATCTGATGGAGAAGTTGTGTGTCCAGTCGTTGTACAGCCTTCTGGAGAAGAGAGAAGTGTGGAGTCCTGTCGATTCCCAGACGGTTCAGCAAAAACGGATTGAAGTTGACATAAGCAACAAAGTCACGATATCCAAGACCAGTGTCGAACTTGAGTCCCAGCAGAACGAAGAGTGTGGGGAGGGGAAACTCTACCGGGCGACCATGACGACTCCTGATGTCGGGGACCGTATTGCAAAGGCTGATAAGCTCATCAAGCAGAAAGTGATAGCGGCGAGCCTTGGCCGCATTGTGTGATTGATCGTAGTACATGAATCACTTGACGTGGTCAATTCGCCTCTTAATTCTTGTATTATTCTACAGAGCCCAAAGACGTTGAACGCTTATTCTCAAAGAAGATTAGAATTGCTAATACTACTAAATATGCTGCTATATTGAAAACTGAATGTATCAAGAGTACCTGATCTGCAGAACCTCCTTGATAAGTACAAAAACGAAAAACCACAAATAGAATTTACCAAGCAATAACGGCTACAAAAATCTCGCCTAATGTAAGAGCCAAGAAGCGAAGTCCTTTTTCCCCTCTTCCATATCCATAATAGATGACAAGACAGATTGAAACCACAGTTGCAATTACTACAAAGGGCCAGCTAATGAATACTCCAAATAATTGAATTCTTCAACTTTCCTAAAGATTAAGTTAATCGTTGTTCTTGATAACCTGAATATTAAATCCATGTTATTACAAATTGGCAATTAAAAAAGTAGATTTCAATCTTTTATTTCTCGTATCAACCTTTCAATCCACTCAGCAGTTTCTTGGACAATGATGTCAGTTCTACCAGGTCTGAGAGTTTCTAACAATAACCGAACTATTTCTTTTGCTTCTCCTAGGAGATCCCTTACCCTCTTGACATCTCTGTCTTCTCTCAAAAGGACCTCTGCATTGGTAGCGAGCGCACTTGCAAGGTCTGACCTGACTAATCTGTTCTGTAGGTCGCAACTTCGTAGGAGAGTGAGTGCTTCCTCTGTTGCATCCATGGCATCAGAGGTTCTATCCTGCAATAGTCGTTGTCGTGCAAGACTCGTAAGTGCATGTCCCAAGCCTCTCAGGTCTTGTTCCTCTCGGTATTCCTTTATCACACGAAGAAGCTCAACCTCATCATCGGATTCACTGACTCCTCCTTCCTTCACTTCCTCAAATGACACCTTTCGGACACTGTCATAGAACTCCTCTATGTTCACAATGTCATAGATTGAGAGAGGACCTCCATCCGCTGTCATTAACTCCGTGAGATTCTCAAGGTTATCTATTTCAACAGGGAAACTGCCAATCTCTTTCGGTCCTGCATCAGGTTCTATCCTGTTAATCACTGCCACATTCATTCCTTCTCTCACATCAAGCTCCAGTCTGCATCGAGGCTTATCCTCTCCCAGACCTAGAGCTCGTAATGTCTTCTCAAACTCCACAAGGGTTTCTGAGAACTCAGAGAGATACTCAAGGGGGACAGTATGCTTTACCACTTTTTTGAACTGATTGATGTGCTGTTCTAGACTGCGTGTATAGTCCAGTTCAAAGTTAAAAGACCTGTTCATCCAGATCGCTCCAGACTTTAGCGACCTGATGGTCCACTTGATGATATCTGATTCATCTTGTGATTCTGTGACATTGATACTCCATTGTTCCTTAGACCAGTCATAATCACCCACATCTAGACTTGATACTACCTCCTGCAGTCGAGGATAGTCACTTAGTCGAGAAACACTACGACCCAAGAGTTCCTTGGCATCTATCTCCACATTGTGGCGTATCTTTCTTGGTGTGTCTATCAGCTGTTCACACTCTGTCAGGAGACCCAAGTCATGGATGTTCAGCTCCAGACCATCAAGTTGTTTCAACGATGATTTTGATGAGAGCCCTTTCAGTTCTATACGGAATCTGTTGTCTTGAGGTCGAATACTGAGGGTGACTTTATCTCCCATTGTTGTCGACATAAGCTCATCACAGGTCTTTGGATAATCATACACGTCAGGATGGAACCTGCTCCTGTGTACCAGTGGTCTGAGAAAGGTAACAGAGATTATCTCTCTAGCCTTCCCTCGCTTGAGCTCACAACCAGAGTATTGAATGTCGGTACGGTGGTCCCACATCACTAGTGACCCGTTCTTTATTCTTAGAGGTGTTCCCCTCCGGATAGGGTGCCTAAGGGTCTTGACCAGTTCAGTAGTGTCCTTGAAAAGAAGGGTATCAAGAGTGATCTCTCTAGATTTATTCTTGAACTCTAGTTCATACACTCTTTTCTTGATATTGATACTGACTTCGCAGGTGGTATAGATCACTTCCTGCTCCAATGATGCTGTTTCCTTCAAGAAATCATCCACATGTTTCTCAATATCAACTGGTAGTATTGGAGGTACAAGGAACGCATCGTCCAGAGCTGGCACTTCATAGGTTTCTGTGAGCTTGATCCAGGGAATAGATTGTTCTTTCTTCTTAGGAGTCCCATGCTCCAATACAGATGATAACCAGACGGGACCATCTTCTCCTTCAGTCAGCATCCAGAGTATCTTGTGTTTATCAACCTCCGTCACAACGATGGTGTTCCTGTCAGGGGAGTACAGAGCTTGCTCTGCCTTGTCATTCAGGATCTGTGGGTCATTAACACACTGGTACCATGAAGGTCGTAACCACTGACTTTGTAAGTTATCGATGAGTCCTGCGACCATTCCCTTTTCTGATTGGAAGATGATCCATGCTGAATATTTCCCTTCCTTTTCTGTCCAGATTATCTGTCCCGTTTGCTGTTTAGACAGAACATGCTCTGGAATACCCAGCGCAGGAAGCATTCTTGCACGGTTCATCAGGTTTGAGTAGATGGAGTGAAGATCGTACTTTGAGTTCACTGATCCCTGCTGCGCCTTGAACCCAATCTGATACAGCTCCCATTCCACCACTGACTGCCATAGAGGCACTACATGTGTGTGCATGACCTCATTGTATTCACTGTGCAACACTGCAAGAATTGCAAGAAACAGGTTGTTCCCATAGAGTAGAAGCACATCAGGACTTCTCCCCAAGACCTCTTCAAGGACTGCTCTGTTCCCTGAGTTGAGCAGTTCAAATAGACCCTGTCTGATGGGGCGAACGGTTTCCCACACCCGTGCTCGTTCAGGATCTTCAAGTATAATTTCCTGGACTCGTTCCAGTGCACGCAACAGCTCGCTCTCATCGAGTTCTGTGGAGAGCGCCTTTGCACAGATAGTAGTAATCTTCTTGCAACATGAGCGCAGGCTCTTTGAAAGGACTTTTTTCGTCTTGAGTAATCGTACTGTATACAGCAGTCTTCTCAGCTCAATCCCTCTCGTTCTCCTGGAATCGATGTCGTTTGAAGTACTTAACCTGATGGTGGGGGGTCGCATCACCACGCACTCGTCATCATCCTTACCAAAGTCCTGTGATGGTACCCTCTCATAGTACAATCTCCGCGTAATCCTCTTATTAGGAACATATTCCCTCTTAGCATTGTTCGGCTTTGGAGGTGGTGCGTCTGGGCTGTAGGTCAGTCTGCTGGAGAGTGTTGAAGGGTACCCTGTGACCATGGTAGGAGTAGCGAGCTGCCTTAGTGGAATGTCTGACTCTGACTCCTGTTCTTTATCCTTAGTCGATTCTCCTCTTGCTCTGAGAGTGCTTGGTGCTAGTGATAGGGCAAATCCCTCTAGTTCGGAAACCTGTCGCTTACTATAACGACTTGTATCAGAATAGATGTTGGAAAGTGTTATTCCACGACCGTACATTAATCTGAGATTCTTTCCATACACCTCTTCCTCTGGGAGGGTAGGCTTTCTCCGTTGACTTCCTCTGAGCTTCCTGGAATAGTCGACCAGATGAGGTACGTGTATCTTGGTCCTCCAGGGTGGAGCACTAGCTGGGACATCTTGTATGATATATCTTTCATCATCACTCTTTGGCAGGAACCTACCAAAGCCTCGGCTTGACGTGGGGAGGTTGTAGATTATCTCGTCTACATGCATCTTTCTGGGCGAGTCATAGGGTAGCGGACTGACACACTTCCTCTGGTAATGCTTGTTCATTCGAGTGTGTTGTACACCACTATCGATCCATATGACATTGATATTAGAGGTTGGTAGACTGTTCAATAATCTCTTCTCAAGGGCGTGTATAATGTGTTGACGACTTGATGGGACCATATCTTTGAATTCACTCCATCCATCAATGACAACTATCCTGTCACCCATTGACTCTTCTTGAAGTGATAGGCTAAGATTGTCAATCAGACTATCGAGCCCAAGATCCTTTCCAGATAGTATCGGGTCAATGTTAGTACTAAGGTCGATGAATCTGATTTTGTCTATCAGTCCGTCCAATGAAGCATATCTTCTCTTGTTGATTCCTCCCTCCATCAAGAGTACATCCAGACCAAACCGTTTCTTTGTCAGCAGTTCATTTGGATAATCACCCATCAGGTCGACCCAGTGTATCTCAGGCTGCTTTGATGAGGTTGTACACTCTTGGATATGGTTGAGAAGGTGCCAGTTCCTTGATATCCAAGCTGCTGCGTTCCCTGATGATGTGGGGGATGAAACTGGCACGTACAGGGTCAGGAGTCTATCGTCGGATATTCGCTCACTGAAAGGGTCATCAACTGGAAGTGATTCTGGCATACATACTTCATTGAGGAGTTCGACTGGACCCTCTCCGGGAGTAATGATGGTGGCTACTCGTGGTGTCTTCGTTGAAACAGATGGGTTCAGACTGTATGCTGTGGTCTTTGTAATATCAAGAGAGTCATAGGTAATCTTCGTGACCAGATCTTCCAACAAGTCTTGGAATCCTTCAAAGACCTCCAGAGGACTCTGGTCAGTATCTAGGACCACCACTCCTTTCCAGAGTGACTTAGGTGGAGTAGTGTCGAGGGGAGCAACTTGTTGGTATTCGCTTAGGAGCTCTATCTCATATGCATCTAACTGATCAAGAGTTCTGGGTTGTGAGTCTGAGGTGAATATCTCCTTCCATTCATCATCAGTCTTTGTACGTTTCCAGGCATAGAGAGAAGGAGCGTAATCCTTTACATTCTTGTTCTTCGTACGAAGCCCATAGAGGTTGTAATCGAAAGATGTCTTGGTCTTGATCTCGAGAATCATGACCGGGGTCCATATAACCCGACCAGACACTTCCCGCCGCAAGAAGATGACCAGGTCAATCTGACCTTTTCTCCTTGACACTGGAAGTTCTCCAACTATCAGGATAGAAGAAGGCTCATCAAGCATAGTATCCCCTGCAAAGATAACCTGTTTCAATGATCTTGGATGGTGCAGGTCAGAGAGTAATATCCTATGCCACTCGTTTCCCTCCATTGAACTGAGAGCGAGCACCTGCTCTATGATCTTTTCCACGTCTCTCTGTTCGATATTGCCCTCATCGATATGGTTCAGAATCTCCGAAAAGACTTTCCTCTCTTTCTTACCATCGGTAGTATCACGCAGCTGCTCTACCTTTTCCCTGAATTCCTCAATATAGAGGATTAGAGTCTCAGGAACATCAAGTCCCTTGGTGACAGACTTCTCTCTCCCTGCTCGTTTTCCGTATAGAGAACGGATCTCTAAGACAATCGCTCTTAGTTCATGGTCTGAGTAGCGATTAAAGTAGGGGCGACCCTGTTCACCATCAGTGTATACCCAGTCAAGGAATGGTTGTAGTCGGTGGATGAGGAGTTTGATATACCTGTGCGCGTCAGTTCTTGGGACATTGTGGATGAAACATTGACGACAGAGTTCAATCATGTGTGTGCGAATCATGTCTACAAAATCCATCTCAGGGAGAGTTGGATGTGCAAGAAGAATAAGTGGACTCTTGCCTTTCTTTCGATATCCTCCCCTCCAGTAAGTCTTCACTGCATCATCTGGTCCCAAGCGTTCAGCCTCTTCCTTAGAGAAAATCTTTTTGCTCCCATCAGGGTATTTCCGTATCTGGAAGGATTCTGGTTCAGGAAAGGGATATCGTGTCATTGCGAGGTCTCTCAAACGTGCTCCTGCGTAGTTTAGCAGTGCATTGAGTGGTCCTACAGTGCCCTCCAACCAATTATAGACTCTCTTGAACTCCCTGTTACCAAAACGTCTTGTACTAGTCCACACTATTCCAAAGAATTGATTTCGCATGTTTGGCTCAACTGGAGAGAAGTCAATGACCTTTCTTGTAATAGTTTGTTCAAATTGTACTCGCCATTTTTGCCACATGTTCTTGATGCTAATGTAGTGCTTTCGTGTCTTCTGACTCGTTCTCTTGCTTGCTAACCTGACAAGTGCTACCATTCCCATATAGATCGCACTGGTGAGGATGTCATTTGGGTGACTTTTCCTCCTTTTTCGAGTCAACACAGAGAATAATGAATAAATTTACTTATAAATAACGCTCCTTAATCAGATTATCTATAATTGCTCTATTTTAATAACAAAGGTCTATAATTGCTTTATTACTAATAAAAAGGAATAACGTCTTAATAAATTTATAAAGAAATATACTGAGTAATTATACGAGTACATAACCCGTCTTGGGAACAAGGATGGGAGTGAACTCGACTGACCATAAGAAATGGGTCAGAAATTTATAAAGAAAGGTGAAAGATGATGGCTCGGTCCGAGGGTGTGACAGTTTCGGTTAAGGTTCCTATTAATTGGGAGTCTATGACCGAGAGGACTAAGCAGAGGCTTAGACAGACCGTTGGACGGGATACTAGAGTTATTCGTGCATTTCTTGGAATAATTGAACAACATGAGAACAAGTTGTTAACAGGTAAGAACAAAGATAGAATTCATGATGGAGAGTTGGACAAACTAACTATGACTGCACTCAAGGTTAAATCAGGATACAGTCAGAGGCTGATTGTTCCACATAACTTCAAGATCCGATTTCCCAGAATTTCTCAAAACGAGATGATAGAGTGTAGACAGACAGCAGTCGCCCTCTATGAAAGTTATCTCAAACTGAGAAAGAAAAAAGGGTGGAATGCTTCACGTCCCACTGTAATTAATAATAGTCGACGAATACCACGGTGGGTATTCTCTCAGAGATTCAAGCTGATTGAAAAAGAAACTTCTGTTTCTCGATGGTGGCTGGATATCAGGGATTCTTTTGATTCTGTACAAGAGGGACGAACATTTCATGACCGATTGAGCATTCCCCTTAAAATATCTCCATTCCATCTTAACCAGATCCGAAGGGGTGATGTGAAGGCAGTACAGCTCTTCACTGATAGGAGAAAGAAGTGGTGGGTGACCATTGCTGTCAGGGCTACTATTGATGATTCTCCGAAAGAAACCCTTCCTGTTGCTGTTCTTGGAATTGATCTTGGAATCGAGAAAGCTGCTTGCTCCACCCTCCTCACTCCTGAAAAGACAAGAGAAACTAGATATTTCGTCCAGCGAGAGAAGGTTGAGGATATCAAGAAATACGATAGACTTGTTACAGCTCTCCAGAGAGAGATGTACACTCGGAGAAACAATAGATTGGTATATGATAGGGTTGCAGAAAGACTTCGTCGAATGCGTAGCAAAAGAGAGAATGTGGCTCGCGAATACGACCGTGTTCTTGTACGTCAGCTTCTCAACTATATCGAAGAACTATCTGAGAAATACACACTCTACGTTGCCATCGGTCGCCTGAAAAATATACGAATGCGTGCAAAGCGAGGAAACTACCGCGGAAGAAGGTTCAGAGGGATGATACACTCATGGGCCTTTGCTCGAATCACCGAGAGTCTGAAACATGGACTGGCTCAGCTTGGTTGGAAGGTTGATGGAAAGGATGCTCGATTCAGAGCTGTTCCTGAAGCATGGACCTCCATCATGTGCTGGAAGTGTGGAAGCAAGGGTAAGAGACCCAATCAGAATTACTTCCACTGTCCATCCTGTGGGCTCCAACTCAACGCTGACAGAAATGGTAGTATCAACATTGCAGCACGCATGCTTACGCTCACTTCATCATTGCATGATGTGAGAGGACTAGGTATGTGGACTAGGGCCTTGGATAAGGCTCGACGTGCGCGACTGAAAGCCCGAAAGAAGAAGCCTTCTTCCAAAGGGAAGTCCTTACTCTCCACGAAGGAATCAACATCAGATTCTGGGGAGTCCGCGGCTGTTCACTTTGTCCAATCGGACCTTGTTAGTTTCAGTGATGGAACTATCAAGAGTGATAATGACCCCGCCGTGGTAAAAACTGTGGAAACGCTCTCTGTTTCTGGAAGTGATGCTCCAGTGCTCAAACAGGAGAAGGAAGTCAGGTCCATTGGAGGGATCCCATCCCGATGATAGTTGACAAAGCTCTTGCTAATTTTTGTAATTCCGATGAATTACGAAGATGTGGTGACACTGGCAGGGGACGGGCGGAACATAGAAATATCTTTCAGTGGAAGTTCACTCACCACTAATAGCAAGAAATAGGTTATCTATTGAAGACCAGAGGTTATCTAATGAAGACCAGAGTTCAACCACATCTAAGAGTTGGAGAAGGCGACGTAGAAGAAGTCGTAATAATCACAGGTAATCCCGATCGTGTTCCGAAAATTGCATCAAAATTTAAAGATGCTGAAGAGAGAGCTCGTTATCGAGGCCTTGTAACTTATCATGCTTATAC
>SDBS01007288.1_pt1 | contig 10749 bp, 9 predicted proteins | sample 2277091 | NCBI WGS metagenome assembly SDBS01 (sample SAMN10404972, study PRJNA504765) | marine sediment metagenome | isolation source: marine sediment core GS10_PC15, 163 cmbsf | place: Arctic Ocean: Southern Knipovich Ridge | collected 2010 | reverse complement strand
TCGAGGCGCCTTGCTTATCGATGATGCAGCTTCTCTGCCGCGATAAAACTCAATCCGTTCTCCGTAAGCGCCCGTGCAGTGCGGTTGGTCGCATCCATCTTATCCACAAAGTTTTGAGTCAAATTGTCCCAGTCACCCGACTCGATGACCTCATCTTTATCTCGAAAGTAATCCAGGATATCGGAAGGATAATCCCTTTTTCGCTCGATCTCTGGATCTCCACCTTCGTGTTTTGCAGAGATATTGGCAACATGACCTGAGATTTCGATAAGCTCGTCTCTGCGGTTGTAAGGCTGTCGAACGATGCTCTTCCAAGTTTCGGTGATGTGGTGTTCGAAGCGTACAATCTTTTCGAAATCCAAATCCTTTCGCACCTGTGCAGTGAGTTCCATGGTCTGGTTGTTAACGGAATTACTCCAATTAAATCCAACCAAGGGTGATGAGCCATCTTCCCTAGAGAAGAGTTTAGCGCCGATCAAGGTCCATAAGGCGGCATAGGGATTGTCGTTGCCAACGAAAACACTGATTTTAAACTCGATATCAATTCCCAGTCGATGGAGCATATACCCAAGAAAAATCGTGCCTGAATTCACATTCAGCACCTGACGGATACCGTACTCGGTGAAGTAATATAAGTATTCATCCAACCACTTGAGGGCGTACTCATTGGGTTGTCCGACGCCCCCGAAATACCCCGCAATAGTTTCCGGACCACCTAAATGAACGTTTGAGCCATCCGTGCCTTTCGTATCGAGGGTCTCCACGAAACTTGCACCTATGATTTGCATAGCTGCAGCAAATGCAGGGAGGTCTCCATCAGCTTCCTGTTCCTTCATTTTGCGGACACGGATAAATCGCCCTGGGACCAGGCCATCTTTTTCTATCGCCCACTGTGCTGCTTTGATCACCCAGGGGAAGTATTGACACGCACTAATCTCCAGGGTCACGGCGAAATCGTCGTTGAAAGGCATCGCTTCAACTTTAGATCCAACTACCTTGGTCCGGTAATCAGGCACGCTGATAAATACATTTTGATCTCGTTGTTCCTGAAGCCATTCTAAGTCGGGCAGGAAGGAGGGTTGCGTTTCTTGAACCTTCTTTAAGAGGTTGGGTAACTCACTTGCTCTGGTTGCTTTTTGATTTATTTGCTCTGGTGTTCCATATCGGGAGACAACTTCAAAAAAATCTTTCATCACTTGCATATCAGGGTTCGTTATGAGCGAATTAATATCCTCTAGTTTCTCCGTTGAAATGGTTAAGCGCTCGATCAAATTGCTGTACATCACACTCTCCTGTCAAGATTTAGAGCCGTTTTCAAAATTAATCAAGCAGATCGAGCAGCTCGTCATATTCCTGATCTTTGATCTTGAACCAGTTTTCCGGCTGAGGAAAGCTCCCGTTTTGGACTTCACTGGCGTAGTTTTTCAAACCTTCCAGTATGACATCCCCAGCATCCCCGTAAACTTTCGCCATTTTAGGTTTGAATTTTGGGAAGAGGCCGAACATGTCATGGAAAATTAGTAGTTGGCCGTGGGCGTCGGGTCCGGCTCCGAGGCTGATGATGAAGCAATTTTCCGCCCTTTCGGTGATCAATTTGCAAACCCTATCAGGCACCATCTCGAGTAATATGGCAAATGCACCTGCACCTTCGAGAGCTTTAGCGTCGTCCATTATTTTCTTCGCTTGAGCGGCGCCACGGCCCTGAACTTTGAAGCCACCCAGCGCACTTGCGCTTTGAGGAGTTAAACCAAGATGCCCCATCGCCGGGATTCCGGCGGCCACTATTCCTGCCATGCGGTCCGCCATTTCAGCTCCACCTTCGAGTTTGATCGCATCACAGAATGCCTCGGCCATGAACCGCCCTGCATTTCGTATGGCACTTTCGACACTTGGCTGATAGCTCATATAAGGCATGTCACCAACTAACCATGAGGTTGGCGACCCTCGGCGCACGGCTTGGCTGTGCCTGATCATGTCAGCCATGGTGACGGGAAGGGTGGTGTCATAACCTAATACTGTCATTCCAAGACTGTCCCCGACCAGGATCATATCGATCCCTGCCTGTTCTTGGAAGAACGCCGTTGGAAAGTCATAACATGTGAGCATCGTGATCGGATTACCCTGGGCGACTTTCTGGAATAGAGAGGGTAAGGTGATCTTCTTTCGTTCAGTCATTTTGCCTCCAAACTATAGGATCGAAAAATGCGTCGAAAAAAGCATAAGTTTTTTTGAACTGTTTTATACCCTAATAATCGTGGATCGATATATTTCTTTACCTAGAGGTAGTGTAAGGAAACGTGGAATATTTCACAAGTTACGACCTTCCGGGATTTGATATTAACTTTGCTAAATAATTATCCTCTCGAAATTGGAAAGTCGTAACTTACATATTATTAAAGGAGTGAAGAGTTACAAGTCGATGCGATTTTCAGGTAGGATGAGGAAGGGAGGCAGGGTGCTTATGTTTGAGCTTTGACCAATGTACCCACCGGCTCCCCCAGCAGTGCGTCATAAACTGAGTTCAGTCCTTTTCCGGAAAATATCCGCACCTTCAGCCCTGGAACGGCTCTTGATATCGACATGGCCTCTCGGACCTTACTCCCCATTCCACCTGTGACATCAGGTGCAGTGGACGGTCCTAAATTCAATCTATCGACATCACCTTCCATAATCTCGCTGATAATTTCACCTCGACGTGGGTATTCTTTGAAGACACCCGGTTCTATTCCGGCTAAGAGAACACTTTGCGGCATCAACAATGGAGCAAGAAAACGGAAGACCATTTCGGTTGATAATATCGTCGATCCTCGTTCTTGATCAAATGCGACGTCGCCTTGAACGACGGGTAGAAGACCAACGTCTAACGCACGCTTTATCGGTTCGACCATCAACTTGACAATCTGTCCCTTTGAACTAACGCTCGAAGCGGAAGGGGCGAATGAAATTGCAGGCAAACCCGCTGATCTCAACCTGTCGATGATGATGCGGTTCAGTTTCTGAGCCATGTACCATACTTCCGAAAACCCAACCCAATCCTGCTCACTTTCAGCACCGATCTGAGTCCCATATTTTTCAGCAACCGGATGCCCATATGACCCGGAACCATGACCCAGCAATAGTTTCAAATTTGGATCTGCATCTCTTGCAGCAGCAATTTCCCTGGCGAGTCGCTCAATTATGTCCATCCGAGGCGTTTCTGAGCGTAACTTATCCGTGATGAGTGAGCCGCCAAGTTTCAAGAAGATCATGCTGACACCTCAGCAACAATGATCCTAGTCGCTCCTGCCTTTTTCAATTCGCTTGATACCTCGGATTCTTTCGAAGGCGGGACCAAAGCAATGATATTTCCACCCTGACCTGCTCCGGAAAGTTTAGAACCATATGCTCCAGCGGACTGGGCGCAATGAACGAGTTTATCAATTTCCGGACAGCTAACTCCTAATGCCTTTAACAGCACTTGATTTTGATTCATCAGGGAGCCTAAGGTTGAGTTTTCGCCCGAGTTAATTGCTCTTTTTGCAAGCACGGTAAGTTCGGAAATCTGATCAAAGATAGCCTCGTAGTAATCTTCGTCTGAAACCCATCGCTCTCGAACCCCCTCCACTGCTTGAGATGTCTGAGAGGCAATGCCCGTATCGGCTATGACAAAAATCATTCTCTCCCCTGGTATGAATATCTGGGGTTGCTCGCCACGCGAGTAGAAAATAGGTTTCTCGTGGGCGACAACATTGTTATCTATTCCCGAGGGAGTGCCGTGATGAAGTTTCTCGACTTCAAACGCATAGGCAGACTGTTGTTCGATTGAAAGAGGGTTGCCAAGATGAATGCTTACAGCTCGAATAAGCGCGACGGATACTGCAGCACTTGATCCCATACCAGAAGCTACAGGGATGGTCGAAGAAATCCTAATTTGGAAAGCCGGGAATTCGTGAATTTTGAGGGCATTTAATGTGAGTTGAATGGCCTCACGTAAGGGGTGACCTTCAGAAAGGTCATGCAGCCATGCCGATGTGTGGACATTTGGTGCATCAAGATAAATCGAGCTTACTTCAGCGCCTTTGATGGTAGAGATTGTAACTTTGGCCTGAACATCGTGAACGGGAATTGCGATGGCTGGACGACCATAAACAACGGCATGTTCGCCAAATATGATGATTTTTCCGGGGACGTTTACTGAAATCATTAGCCAATATAAAGGATCAACATTACGAGCAGCCCCCAGCCGATGATACTGGTCAGGAAAGGCATGTCTGTGAGCAATACTTCATCTGGGGCGCCACCCGCACCTTCGACATGGATGAGATAAAGATAGCGGAATATGCCGTAAACGACAAAGGGAATCGTGAGCATCATTAAATGGTTGCCTGGAAGATTTTCGGCTGAAAATGTGTAAAGGGAATACGCCATGATGGTCATTGCCGAAACGATGGTTATAAGCTGATCTAAGAAAGAGATCGTGTAACCATCAAGCACCTTTCGATGTGTGTTCGCCTTATCCGCCAAGAGCGATAATTCTGCACGCCGCTTTCCAAAACCAAGGAAAAGCGCCAACAGGGTCGTACAAACATAGAGCCAAGGTGAGAATCTCTCTACGGTGATCAACATCACTCCAGCACCAACTCGTAATACAAAACCGGAAGCGATAATAAACACATCGATAATGGGCACATGCTTAAGCCGATATGAGTAGAGAAGGTTCATGAGGATATAGGTTAGAACTAGAGCACCAAACCAGCGATTCAAGGTGAAACTCACTGCCAATGTCGCCACGCCAAGTACAATTGTTGCAATCCATGCGACACGGACTGATAAACGACCGGAAGCCAGGGGCCGATGTCTTTTCTTAGGGTGCTGTTTATCTTGCTCGATATCGGCAATGTCGTTGATGATGTAAACCGTACTGGAAGCGAGACAGAGAAGAACGAAACCCACTAAGGTTTGAGTAAAGGGGCCAACTTCAAGCAGCTGTCCATCGAAGACCAAGGCTGCGAAAATAAAGACATTCTTTGTCCATTGCTTTGGTCTCATCGTAATAAAGATTGACTTGAACATGGACGGGATGATAGCAGTTTCAGTTTAATCGGGCAAGGAAATACTAATGAAAGCTGCAACATCGCGTTCACATTCCATGGGTCTTGAATAATTCTTGAGTAGTAAGTGGTCTAATCTACCCTCCGGATAGTAAGCCCAAACTTAATTTGGCTCAGGAGGTGTGCTCATTTGAAATCCTACGGAGAGTAACCAGGAGTCGGCCTTCGAGGTAGAATGGGCGCGTGGCTGAGAAAATTCGGATTGATCAATTGTTAGTCCAGAAGGGTTTGATCGAGAGTCGGTCGTTTGCGCAAAAGTTGATCATGTCCGGCAAGGTTCGCGTGGATGAACAAGTTGTTTTCAAGCCATCTCAGAAGGTCCTTAATAACTCGAAAATTTCCATCGATCCAGGTCCTTCCTTTGTATCTCGGGGGGGAGAGAAGTTGTCGTTTGCGCTGGATCAATTGGATGTTTCTGTCACGCGACGAATTTGTGCGGATGTTGGCTCGTCCACCGGGGGGTTTACGGATTGCCTCTTGCAGAGAGGAGCGGATCGAGTTTATGCCATTGACGCCGGACGTGGACAGCTGCATTGGAAGCTGAGGAATGATCCAAGGGTTGTCGTCATGGAGCGCACGAATGCACGTTATCTTGAATCGCTCGATGATGATATTGATTTGGCGACGATCGATGTTTCATTCATTTCACTTAGGCTCATCCTTGGAGCCACAGTTCGCTGGCTTGGACAAGGCGGGCGAATAGTTGCTTTGATCAAACCTCAATTTGAGGCGGGAAAGGTCCTGGTAGGGCGCGGCGGAGTAGTGAAAGATGCAGAAATACACCGGCAAGTCATTATCAATGTTTTGAATGCGGCTTACGAATTGAGCCTGTATCCTTTTGGATTGATTCGATCCCCTCTTAAGGGGCCCAAAGGGAATATCGAGTTCTTTGTTGGGCTTGCTCAGGTAGTGCAATCGTTGGATTTGGAAGCCATAATCAATGAAATTGTTGGTTTGGAATAATACTATGTCTTTTGAAGTCCGACTTAGGTATACTTCTCAGGGCGGGAGGATTTCCTCCCGAATTTTTTTGGTCTAGATATTCCGAAGAACCGGAATGATCAGTTATCCGCATCATCAGAAAGGCATATTGGTATTAATAATTGTCATGGTTGATCAAGAAAGAATTCGTAATTTTTGCATAATTGCTCACATAGACCATGGAAAATCCACCTTAGCGGACAGGCTCCTTCAACTCACTGGCACAATATCTGACAGGGAGATGAAGGAACAGGTCTTGGATTCCATGGATTTGGAACGCGAGAAGGGGGTAACGATAAAATCCTCTGCTGTCCGCATGAGATATGTTGCTCAGGATGGGCAGGAATACCAATTAAACCTCATTGACACCCCTGGACATGTTGATTTTGGTTATGAGGTAAGCAGAACCTTGGCCGCGTGTGAAGGCGCCTTATTGGTCGTTGATGCAAGCCAGGGTGTGGAAGCCCAAACGCTCGCGAACTTATACCTCGCATTAGAAGCGGACTTGGTCATCATTCCAATTATCAATAAAATCGATCTCCCCTCTTCACGAGTGCAGGATGTTTCCGCGGAAATCCAATCTCTGCTTGGTGTTGCAAGTGATGAGATTTTGGAAATCTCCGCTAAAGTTGGGACGAACATCGAGAGTGTGATCGAAGCTGTGGTATCACAGGTGCCGCCACCCGATGGAACACGGGAAGCATCTGTGCGAGCGTTGATCTTCGATTCTCACTATGACTCTTACAAGGGTGTGGTCGCTTACGTGCGTGTATTTGAAGGTTCAATTGCCCCAAATGATGACCTAAAATTAATGGTATCGGATGCTACTTCGAAATCTATGGAAATTGGTTTTTTCTCACCCAGTCTTATGCCTACGGAAGAACTCTATGCTGGCGAAGTGGGTTATATCGCCACAGGCTTGAAATCTGTGCGCGAGTGTAGGGTGGGAGACACAATCACCACGCTGAAGGCTCCTGCGACTGTTCCTTTGCCAGGGTATGCTACCCCAAAACCAATGGTGTTTGCAGGATTTTATCCTGTAGAAGGCGAGGAATATTCCGCGTTGAAAGATGCTCTGGAAAAGCTTCAACTTAATGATGCGGCATTAAGTTTTGAACCTGAGACTTCTAAGGCATTGAACTATGGTTTTCGGTGTGGATTCCTTGGAATGTTCCATATGGACATTATTCAGGAAAGGCTCGAGAGAGAGCACGAAATAAGTCTGATCGCAACTGCTCCATCAGTTGAATATGAAATCGAACTGAACGATGGGAACATAATTCGAATCGAATCCCCCGCAGATCTACCGGATAGCGGAGACATCTTTGAAATACGTGAGCCTTGGATGAAGATCCAGGTCATCTCCCCTGACACATATTACGGCACGATTATGGATCTGGTCATCAAACGACGGGGGATTTTCATCGATCAAGCGTATCCAGCAGCAGGACGCGTTATGCTTAATTTCGAAATTCCCTTAGCAGAATTAATTGTAGATTTCTACGATCAACTCAAGTCACGCACACGAGGATATGCTTCGCTGGATTACCAATTTTTAGGGTATCGATCGGAGAAATTAGTAAAGTTGGAAGTTCTTGTGAACCACGAGGCGGTTGACGCTTTGGCTTTGATCGTCCACAAAGACGATGCTTATCACAAGGGTCAAGCGCTGGTTTCAAAACTTAAAAAACTCATCCCTCAACAACTTTTCACTATTCCGATCCAAGCTAGCGCTGGAGGCAAAATTATTTCAAGAGCAAACGTGAGGGCGCAGCGAAAAGATGTTATTGCCAAGTGTTATGGAGGGGATATCACTCGAAAGAGGAAATTGCTAGAAAAGCAGAAGAAAGGAAAGAGTCGCATGAAGAGGGTTGGAAGCGTGGATATCCCTCAGGATGCATTCTTGGCTGTTCTTAAACTTGGAAAGGATTGATCCTAAATTTACTGATCCGAAATAGATCAAGATTTTCAAAAGTAGTCGAAAATCTTTTCAGCTCAATGGGGAGGATGGGTGGATAGAATTCGAAGGCGGTTGATCGGTGTTGGGATCAGCATCATCGCACTGATTATCGTATTCTGGGGGGTAGAGCCTGAACGGATGCTCAATTTACTCTCAGGGGCTAATTATGCATACCTCATCCCAATTGAAATAATACTGATCGCTGGTTTGGTGGCAAGAACGAACGCTTGGAGAATCCTGTTAGGTCAGCGATTAGGATTTAGGAAAGTTTTCGATGTTGTAAATATTGGATATTTACTAAATACGGTGATGCCCTTCCGAATTGGCGAATTTGGTAGAGCTCACTTGATCAGCCGAGATCAGGAATTCGGCATGGCAAATGTATTAGGAACAATAGCGATCGAGCGCCTGCTGGATATCATCATAAGTTTTTCGGCGCTGATGATTTCACTGCCAATGATCATTATTCCAGATTGGGCTCATAATCTATCATGGGTTGTTGGTGTTGGCCTGGCAGGAATCCTGGCGATTAGTCTCCTGCTGCTGAGAAAAAAAGAGACAGTGCTAAGGTTTGTAGAGCGATTTTCTCGTATTGGAGTGGGTCGGCTTACTGTTATTACCGAGGATTTTATAAACGGATTACAGAGTTTGGTCCAGCCATCAAGAATTCTGAGAGCGGGGTTCTGGAGCTTAGTTGCATGGCTATGTGTTTGGGTTCAAATGTGGTTTTTATTCGTGATTGTAGGCGCACCTACGAGCTTAGCTGCTTTACTTTTCGTGCCCGGTGTAATTGCTTTTGGGTCGGCACTCCCAACTTCACCTGGAGCCATTGGTGTGTTTGAGATCGCGGCCGTAGCCGGATTACTTGTATTCGGGTTCGAAAGAGAAACGGCATTGAGTATCGCCATTCTCTGGCACGGAATGCAATTACTGACAACTGCTATTCTTGGTGGATGGGGTTTGTCACGCCAAGGGCGTTCTTTAGGGGGTCTGGTAAGGAAGGTTCAGTCGCTGCTCCGGAATAGAACAGCACATGATCCTGCATGAGGGTTAGGACCTGTAAAAGATGTTATCACTATAAGTGCACCTGATGCCAATCGACAATCAGTTCACGTTCCCTCCAATCAAGTTGTTGATAAGTTCCCGCTCGACGACTATAATCGCTCGTCTTGAAATTACTCAGAATCCTGCAAGCTATTGATCCATTTTGAAGCTGTGGAGGAAGATTACTTCAAAAATATGCGGATCTTGACCGTACTTACGTATTATCGGCCACATTGGACCGGGTTGACTGCCCACGCTGTTCGGGTTGCAGAAGGGCTAGCAGCAAGGGGTCACGATGTTACTGTTCTGACGATCAAATATCATCCTGAATTGGCGCGAGATGAAATGATAAACGGGGTCCGTGTCGTCAGGTTGCAACCCATCTCACAATTCAGCCGAGGGATGATCACACCAGCATTTCCATGGGCAGCATGGCAATTATTCAGCGAATGTAATGTTGTCCAAATTCATTCTCCCTTACCAGAAGCACTCATGGTCGCACTGATGTGTAAACTGCAAAGGCGACCTTTCTTAATGACGCATCATGGTGATTTGGTGCTGCCGGGAGGGGTTTTCAACCGGATCCTTCAAAGAATTGGCGATAGTATCTTAACCAACACTGGTCGAATGGCAGATAAGATAACTTCTTATAGTCAAGATTATGCTGATCATTCAATAATGCTGCAAAAGCTCAAAGGCAAGTTGGAATATGTATATCCACCGGTTGAAATTCCTATTCCAAATCTGACCGATTCAAATAGATGGAAGGATGAGCTTGGCTTATCAGACAAGAGCATAATTGGAATCGCTGGAAGATGGGTCGAGGAGAAGGGATTTGACCATCTCCTTAGAGCTTTCCCACTGATTCAAGCAAGCATTCCCAATGCACACCTGGTTTTTGCAGGTGAACGTGAAGTTGTGTATGAAGATACATTTGCACATTGTCTGCCGTTGATTGAATCAATTCAAGAAGACATTACATTTTTAGGGTTGATTCGAGATCAGCAAAAGATGGCAGATTTCTATGCGATGTGTGATGTTTTCGCATTACCGAGTCGCACAGATATGATGGCGCTCACTCAGATTGAAGCCATGTTGTGTGGTACTCCAGTTGTGGCTAGTGATATCCCTGGAGCGAGAGTTGTCGTACAGGAAACCGGTTTTGGTCAACTTTCCCCTCCTAGTAATCCTGAAGGCCTTGCTGAAACGATCATCGATACCTTGAATAATAGAGAGACCTACAGACCCTCGAAGGAGGGTGTACGAAAAGTATTTAATACGACGCGCACATTTGAACAATATGAACGCATCCTTTCTTCCATATCAGCCCAGCAATCGATTTCATTTCGTTCAGATCCTGTCTCCTCCCGCGAGCATATTGAGCCAAAGAGTAATGGAGAGGGAGGATGACCGTTCAGCGGCTGCGTTATCGCGATCCCTCAAACATGTGGAGCTCTCTCTCAGAGGTGGATCTTGAAGTCCTGGATTGTCTGTTAGGCAACGAAGCTGATATGGCTTACCGGAGAAGGGCAAAGATTTTGCTCGATTATTTGGAGATTGGTGATGGTGATCGGATCATTGATCTGGGTTGCGGGATGGGCTTCTATCTTATGGCAATGGGGCGTATCAGAGAATTGTGGAGAGTCGGTTACGATTATGACCCCTTCCGGCTGC
>SDBS01007287.1_pt1 | contig 10750 bp, 18 predicted proteins | sample 2277091 | NCBI WGS metagenome assembly SDBS01 (sample SAMN10404972, study PRJNA504765) | marine sediment metagenome | isolation source: marine sediment core GS10_PC15, 163 cmbsf | place: Arctic Ocean: Southern Knipovich Ridge | collected 2010 | reverse complement strand
CAGCTTGACAATTACCACACCACAACTAGCGTTTCCTCCCTGGTTTGGGTCAACACCCAATATATACTGCTCGCCTGTTTTACCTCGAGTTTCCACACCAAAGCCACTGTTTATCGTACAATCCTCCAATAAAGATGCTTTAAAAAATCCCTCAGAATCCGAAACCATGGCGGCCTCGTACTCCTGTCTGAATTCTGCCTCGGACATGATACGCTTAGCTTCCCTAATGTTGTTCATATCCAAAAAGCCTCTTGGCATCTCCCAGTATGGAATTTGATGGACTACATAAGAGGATTTATCACCGTGCTCCTCCATTTGGCCCCAATAATCTCTCATACGGCGCCACATATGATTGAACTTGTAATATCCAGATGAAGCCATTATCATCTTGTTGACGGTCTCTTCTTGAAAATCATCTTTTGTAGCAAGTCCCATTTCTATAAGTTTCTCCTGGCGTTCGATTCGGCGAACGTTTTCCATAGGCTCCAACGTGGTTGCGCCCATAGGACGAACAACCAGGTCAAGAACCTTATCCGGAACCTGGGCTAACTCGTCTACAACAATTAAATAAAAACGAGACCCACGAATCTTAGAACCATCACCTAGCGGAAGTGCTTCGATATAAGAACCGTTAGAACCTCCAATAGCTTTGAATTTTAGATAACAGGTGTCAGAACCTCTGGTTGGTTTCTTTTCAGTAGCTTCACGTAATAATGATGACCTATTATATAGTTTTTCAACTTCGTGGAAGATCATCTTGCTTTGCCGGAAAACAGGAGCTATCAGACCAACCCTATATCCAGGGTATAGCATGCAGCTTAGTGCGGAGAGTAGTCCTAATAGGAAGGTTTTGCCGACACCGCGGCCTGCTACCGTGATAGAGTAGTTTTTAAACCACATGTCCTCAAACACAATGCGCTGAATAGAAGCAAGGTCTACATTCAGCAGGTCGTATGATGCGACACATGGATTTTTTATATAAAAATCTATAAGTTCTTTGCCGTGTGCGTAAACTACATCTAAGTTCCTTCTCTCAATGTCCAAGTGCTAATCCTCCTCATGGTCGGCCTCAGACTGTATATCGTACCTATTACCATCGTAGTCTTTCCTTGCATCAAGTACTTTCTTTTCTTCTACTTTGAGTGCATTCACCTTGTCAGTTAATACACGTTTTCTATCCTCATCATAAGCAACAGCAAGATCAACTATAGAAAACCCTTTGAACTCATTTGGATTTATTCTATCTCGCCTTCTAGACGAAAGATTCTCCTTGATTTTCTCAGTTTGTTTTCTAAGCTTCTCTATGGCTGTAGAAACATCCAGGTGCTTTGCGGCGTTTCCTTTGCTGCTTTTAAGAAGTCTTATTTCTAGAACTCTGTTCATGGCCATGGACATTATATCATCCATATCACTGGATGTTAGGTCGCCCTCATCAAAATCCTGTAAATAAACACCTACCAACGCATCATAAAGCTTTACCTCTTCTTCTTCAAAGATATCTTTTATTGGGATGATGCTTTTTAAAACTTCTCTATGTGTTGGCGTGTTTTTAGGTCGACCGACTTTAGCCATTTGTTCCTCCTATAAAATCTCTTCTAAAATCTGAAAAGCGTCGTCCGGTCCAATTTCCTCTAAAAGCTCCTTCAGAATTACTATTGATTCTGGTGTTAGACCGTGACTGAAAAACTCTATGTTGTTACCGCAGGTCAATTCCATTCTTCCGATGTTTCTCATAGTCTTGTTTGTAAGGATATTCTCTGAAGCGTCGAGTTCTTCCTTTGTGTCGTTTACCCAGTTACAGAGTTCGTCATCATCGGTTCTACAGTATATATTGGCTATCTCCTCACTAAGAGAATTAAATTGTTTAAAATACACCAACAAAGCCCTTGAAATTTTATCTTTTGTTTCCGTCCTGTGTTTTTGGCCTTTTTTTGATTCTGCAATTGCCCTTTTGCTTTCCTCGCTAAGTTTGTGTCCTATAGGTCTACCTCTTTTACCCATTAGTCCAGCACCTCCACGCTTGAATATTTTTTACATTCTGGGCAAATCCATCCAACAGTACTTATTGGAACAAAACCAATATACCCACAGCCACTACATCTTGCTGCTGCTTGTCTCTTGGATCTTTTTGGCTTTGAAAACGTAAAGGGCAAGTTCTTGTGGTCATCTGCTGTTTTACTCTCGCGATGAATTTTCTCTCTGTGCTTTGGCCATCCTCCGTCCGGATCATACCTAGGCTTTGTTGTTCCCGGATTCAATAAACCCATACCTGTCCCTCCCTCTCTCAAGATTTTAGGCCATATTACCTCCTATAATCAACCTGAACACAGCGTTTGGACGCTACATAGTCACTTACATACACGCACAATTCCTCGGGCGTATATTCATCTAGACTCTTAAGCCAAGGCTTCTGTGACCACAACCCATAATGGAAACCAACACAACATCTTATAATATTGTAAGAGTTTTCAGTCAGTGTTTGTGTATCACGTTGGACGCGGTCTACCAAACCAGCACCCAGTGCTGGATGATCTTTTGTTGTGTGCCCAATCTTAGTCTCGCCTTGTTTTAGAAGATCGTGAATAATACAAGCACTTAAGATCTCATCCCTGTGATGCTCACAGCCCAGGCCCCTACAAAGCTCATAAGCAATAGTGACTACTTTTTTTGTATGAATCATTGTGCCGTCCCAACTAAGCTCGTCTATTGGATGATATCTTCCAGTGGACGACGCGGGACAGTCTGAGAAAAAATAATCTGGCGCCTCACCGAGGCAAAACTCAGTAAACCGCCGGATCCTGTCGTCAAGAATTAAATCTAACTCTTCCTCGAATATCTTTAACCTCTCCTCTCGTGAAACCATATTCCGCTCCTTTCTATTAATAAGGTTTTAACGTGTAATCGTCAGATACAAGTCTCACCCTCTCCACTCTGGTGCTCTGGTGGTTAGGGTTGTATCCGGCTCTAGGCCAGTCTCCATTCCTATACTTCCTAGCATCATTCTGTGTATCATAAACAACCTGGCTAAATCTTGCTTGGTGATTTTCTATACCAGCAACTGTATACCTGGTTCTCATTCTAATGAATTTTGGTGTCGCGAACTCTTCTATGGCTATAGGCATTAACTATTCCTCCTTGAGTTTGTCTTTAAAACGCTCACAGCCCTCGTCGTAACACGTGACCAAACCCTCCAACGCACAATTTCCACGTGGTTTAAACAAATATGAGGGTAACTCACTAGTATGTAGGAAATGCGAAGGATCCCTTTTGGGCTCCTTCTCCCAGAAATCACAGCTCAAACAAATCATGACTAGACGTCCTCTTCTTCCTTTTCTTCCGTCCTCGATGAATACTCCTGATATTCTTCGGCGTTTTCTTCGACAGACTTGTCAATATCCTCTTTATTTGCCTGAACAAAACCCATAAGACTCATGACAAAATCAGGGACACCGGGTCCTTCCCACTCATAACCGATACTCATATATTCCTTATCGCCTTTCTTAACAATTACTCTGGCTGATTTATAACCGTCTTTGGAAACAGACAGATTGAAGTACATAACCTGATCAGCCGGTATGGTTAACTTTAGATCTTTTTTAGACGCCATAATACTATTACCTCCTAAGTTTTTCTAATTGTGTTATACCGCTAACAATGTAACTAGCCGACTTTCTTAGATCATCTAATGTTCCAGTATTCATAATGGTGAAATCCACTTTGTATGGCGCGTCTAGGCTAGTCTCAGAAGCGTGCGTGGTTCCGTGAACCTCATCTGCTTCTGGTCTATTCACCCTGACATGATAACCGCCTCTTTCTACAACAGGATCTACTTCGTTAGGATACCTTACATCTGTAATTATCACACTCTGGTATTCTTTTTCGTCAATAGTTCTAAAAAGCTTTTTGACCCAAAACAGGCCGTCGATTGCTCTGTAAAACTCTCCGAGCGACTGCATAATTTCTCTTCCCGTCCAATATGTAAGCCATTCACCATCACTATCTGTATTCACCTTTTTTATGTATCTCTTATCCTCGGCTTCCTTAGACTCTCCCCAAAGTTGGTCCCATGATAGATCCAGCTCGTTCTGAGCCATTTTCTTCAGAACATCTGCATACGCCATCATAACATACGCTACGCCGATTTGCTTGTGTAGCTCTTCTGCCAACATATCAGCAAACGTATTTTTGCCTGACCTTGCCTTTCCACTCACACCTATAATACACATATCATACACTCTCCTTTCTTTTCCAATTAAATCTTAAATTTCTTTATGCTGCGTTTGATTTCCGACTCAAACTTCCTTTGTTGTTGTTTTATTTTAGCTTCGAGACTATCTTTTACGCTCTTTACTCGCTCTTCACGCTCAGCACCGTCTATGCAAATAAACTTAGCCAAATATAAACGACACTCCTTTGTTTCTAAAGGGCATCTTCTTTCATTATAAGCACAAAAACACTCGATGTCAAGATCCTTAAATTTTATCCATAGTTTATCTTGATAAACCATTCTAACCTCTTTGTGGTGGCTGTCCACACACGCCCAACTAGACTACGCTAAACAAGTACCGCAATTTCCACAAAACTTGGTGCTTGACTTAGACTTCCTTCCACAAGTTGGGCATGTTAACTTTGATCTTACTGTTATCGGCCTCTCTACAATAGTCCCCGTAGATGTTGTTCCTCTTAACCTTAAGATAATAACAGAAGAATCTTCTTCCAACTCTCTGGTGTTACCATACACAAAATCCTGTTTTATTTTAGAGCCTTTAACGGTTATACCCTCGTCAGGTAGTGGAGCTCCTAAATCGCCGTTCGTAAAGCTCATATTATTACAGGATATGCTTGGGCTCGAATCGCTTGAAAAGCCCTTTGACGATTTATTACTGTATAAGTTACTGGCGCTGTCGCTGAAATGACAACCACCGGCAGGTCCTCGTAGGTGCCATGTTGTACAGGTACAAGGCCAGGTTCCACAGGTTGGGCATCTATAATCCCAAACAACCCACGGTAGAGTCACCCTTTTCTCTTCAATAATCTTGGTAACCTTCTTTTTTTCAAACCTGAATTCAACCCTTACAATCCCATCGTCAAGACGGTCACCTCGGTGATCAGCGATTTCTTTGGTTTTCTTGATAAACTTAAATCTATTTCTTGCGCTCATGCCATTCATGAAACCCTTCAACACCGTAGTGGAGTTAGGCTGTACAATAATAGAATGCCCATCAAGAACGTCCTCACCATCAACACTTGCGTTGACAACCGCTTTGCTTGATTCCAAATTCTTCAATTGGAGAGAATATTCAGAACCAAAAGGAAGTGTGATTACATCATTGCGCTCCCTCAGAACCTTTCCTTTGTGCTTGATTACTGCGATAAATCTTTCTTTATACATCATCTCTGTCTCCTCCTCTTTTATAGGCCACTGACTGAGGCCTTAGTTTTTTAAAGTCAGTTGAGGTGTTATAGAACAGCCACCGGATTATTATTCATCCAACATTATATTGGTCGCTTGGACGCCTTTATCCGTTTTCAAGAGCTCAAAAGTAATCTTTTGGCCCGCTTTTAGTGTTTTGTAGCCTTCCATAATTATGGAAGAAAAATGTACAAAATACTCTCCGTTGTCGCTTACTCCGTCTCTGAGGACGAAGCCATACCCCCGCTCGTTGCTAACATTTGCATTCACATAAGGCCGTCAATCTTACGCCGTTCTCTGATGAACTGCTCATAGATTTCCTATGAGATTAGACCATATCAAGATCCCTTTTGGGACCCTCCCCGTTTCGACTCACTTGAGTCTACGTCTTGCGACTGGTCGTTGAACGTTCCTTTTTCAAGGCTTCGCTGCTGATTGCCCTCAGCACTACCCGTTAGGGGTTCCCAGCAATTAGAGGAGTTTCGGTGTAGTGTCGCCACTACAGAGGGCTTATTGCAAACCATTTCACTATTCCGCCAACTCTTTCGCTCATAATTCTTTAGTCCTCCTTTGAATTCTTTGTGATACGCATCATGACAGGTTTTACACAATGTTACACCATTGTTTATATCACGAAGTATATCACACATTTCCGCCTGTGCGATGCTGCTTATATTAAAACGTTCTTTTATATAACTTATTGGTATAATATGGTGCGCCACTAACTTACCTCCCCTGTTTTTACACACTACACAGGTATAACCGTCCCTTTTAAAAACCCGGCCTCCCCAACCAATAAATTTAATAAAATTGCGTAGTTCCTTATTAAAGGGTGTTATTCCGCCCTTCCAATTATAATGGCCGGAACCAGATGTTCTTTTAGAATGTTTTATAGCTTTACAAGACGGGCAACGCCTACCTATTCTCCAATTATTCCACCTCATAGTATGTCTGTGTCCATGTGGGCATGCATAACTTAATTGATTATCACTGTTGATATATTTAGTTGTTAGAAGTTTATACCCTTCCTTTTCAAACACATACCTAACAAAATCTATCGTTGGCCTACCTTGACCAGCACAGTAAGGACATCTATGTCCTTGTTTCCAATTATCCCATGATATACTATGCTTATGATTATTAGGACATACATACTCCAATTTTTGAGAGCAATTTGTATACTCTACAGTTAAAAGAACATAACCATCATTCTCAAAACTGTTTCTTATATCATTTATTAAAAGTTTCTTTTTTCCCATAATTATTCTATCAACTCAACATGTGGCAAATCATGGAAATTTTGATCTTTAACTTCCATGTCGCCATCCCAATCTGCTCCTACGCGAATTTTTATTCCCATCATGGATGCTACGCCTCTAACTATACCAACGAACATATAGAATCTTCTCTCCGCTCCCCAATCGACTGGCCATGGTATAACATCTACGGCTGATGATGGATATCGATTATGCGTGCTTTCAGGCCAGTCTTTTGATGAATTACCTGAATGATATGCTTTATCCTGATCTTCCTTCGGTCGGTGACCACATAACACACTACAATCGTAGTGTTTAATTACCTCGTTGAAAAGTCTCTGTAGGTCTTGGTGGCAAGTGCTTAAATTTCTGGTAGATCTTGCTCCAAACTTATACATATTATCTCCCCAGTTATGTTATTTATACTAATTCCCACGGAGTAAACATTTGTGTTTTACTTGAATCAATATTAAGCTGCCACTCATCAGGAAATATCCCTGACCATGTCGTTACTGACCCGGATATAGTCTGTGCCCACGTTTCTCCGCGCCATAATTCTTCAACGCGAACTAAATTATCATCCGAATCACGATATAAAGTAACTTGTGGGTTATAACCTTGCGCTCCGGTAGCCGTGCTATAAAATTTTGGTTCCTTAATGTTTCTATTATAGGTCTTTGGCATTTTTTCACCTCTTAAATTTTATTCGTATATTTTTTCAATTATAGCATGCGAGGCCGTCACCCTCAACCCTTGATTTGCTGCGCTCACCGCCGTACATATAAGTTCTACTTCTATAGTCGTAGAAGGAGTTACAATTGCTGTGGCGGTTGGTTGATTACTATCATCAGAAAGCATATTCAAAGAGGCTGACTCTGAAATGATACCTAACGACACAGAATTCGTGACGTCCCACCAACAATAAGCAGCAACAGTATTCGGCGCACTTCCCCAATGTTTTAGAAATGCTTGGAGTTTATATGTTTTTCCTCCTGTTAGTGTCGCTATGTGAGTAATGTTATTAAAGGTTACGCCATTATTTATAGTGATTCCAGCCACATTATCTACTAAATCTATAACAGTATTTACATTTATATTACTCTGATCTCCGGATAAAGCAAGCAAACAATTTTCTTCAGTAATAGCCGGTACGGGCGCTACAGTAAAATCAAAATTCCTAGTAAAAGGATTGTAAGTTACTTTCATTTTATGTGTTTTCTCCTAGTTATTTTATAATTGAGCTGCCAGCAACGCACCGGCAGCCACGGACCTCATTGGGTCTTCTGCTCTGCGAACCTCACTAACTTCAACATGGAACCTCAGGACTGATAGACATTGCTCAAACTTCTTTACAAAGCCTATAGCAAGCGTTAGGCCGCCTGATACTATAATAGGCACCGGCTCCCTAAAGATTGGAAGATCCTTCTTTCTTTTCTCCAATTCAAATGAAATGTTTTGAAGCGTGTAGTTAATTAGTGTACTATAATATACAGAAACAGCCTCTCCTATTTTGTCACTTGGATTGGCTAAATCCACACCGGCCTCCTTCTCTAACTGAACCAAGCTGGGTGAAATGTCCAAAGCTGTTCCGACTGACTGGTCTATATAATCTCCTGCCCTAGTTAGACTAAACTCAATTAGTGGGTCGCCTTGATGTATAACAGCAGTATTTGTCATTCCTGCTCCGTAGCTTAAACATATACCGGTCAGGCCATCATCAAGAAGCTCTGATAATGCTATAGCAAACGCCTCATTTATTGGAACCGGCTCATATCCCATCTCCCTTAGATACGTTTTCATCATCTCCTCGTGGTACACAATATCAAAGTTGCCGTCCACGGGCCTTGCCGGAACCGAATAAACTACCTTATCACCATCGCTACCTCTACCTATAAGACTCTCTATTATAAGCTTTAGCATTGGTAAAGAATCTTTTTCTCTTGGAGATAGAACACCTTTTCTCAAAGGCCTTTTGGCTACATCATTTCTCTCTATCGCTATCTCTAGAGCGTCTTCACCTACAACGACAAAATTTCCTTCTTTGTCAAGTATGAAGTTTGCGCCTCTTTTCTCCAGCGACATCCTCACACTTCTTTCATTAACCTGAGTTTTTGGAACTATCTTATAGAATGCGTCTCGCTGCATCTTATACTTGATTGTGTCGTCCTCACCCATATAAGCGGCAACAAGCATGTTAGTTCCAATATCTAAACCCTTATGACCCATAGTTTCCTCCTCCTATAATCCTATTTTTCTGGAAAACTCTTCATTAGGCTCTTCAGCTTGTCAACCTTGCCTCCAATCTTCTTCTTTTCCGTCAGAGAAATGTCTTCCACTTTTATGTGAGACTCCAAAGCATCGCCTGCGCCGGCCTCAATTGGATCCACAAAAACCTCCTCCATCTTCGGCCTATCGGGATCATCTACACCAAGCTTTTCCACAGACATGGCTCTAGCCAGCTCTTCCAGCTTTCTAGTGTGCTGCTCAAACATTTCCTTTACCATATCCTCGCGTTCAACGTCCTTTAGGGCTATCTTGTCTTCAGCAAGTTTTAGTCTGTCTTCCAGGCTGCTTACGGTCTTGTTATATCTTTCTTCAAGATTTTTAATATGTGTATTTAGATGCTCATCAGAAGATTCTTTTTGATCTTTTATCTCTCTACTATGTGTGTTCTTCATGTCTCTTATTCTATCATACAAACCCTTTTCACGCTCATTAGCCTCTTTAAGTAGCTTTTCATAATAACCCTTGGTTTCTTTGACAGCGCCCTTTACGGCAGATCTTATCTCAGCGTCAACCTTTTCAGGCGTTATTCCGCCTGTGCCAACGGTAAATTGGTCTTTTAAACCCTCAAGCTGCTCTCTAAGGCCCTCTATCAGCACAGCATCTGTGTCTTTTCTCTGCTGACGACGCCTAACATCCCTAGGACTAGACGTAGTTATGCGCCTTCCTGGTTTGTTTTCAAACTCCTTTTTATACTCCATACACCATAAACCTCCTACCTACTCTCCTGTACTGAGTCTACGATACCATACTTTACAGCCTCTGCAGCAGACATGAAATATTCCCTTTCCATGTCTTTTTTGATCTTCCGCAGTTTTTGGCCTGTCATCTCAACATACTGTTTTGCCATTCTATCCCTAAGTTTTAGCGACTGTTTAGCATGTATTTCTATGTCAGTAGCCTTGCCTCCGTAACCGCCGGACAACTCGTGGATCATAACCTCAGTATTAGGTAACACATAGCGTTTTTCCTTAGTTCCAGCAGCAAGAATGAAGCTGCCTGCGCTGGCTACCTTCCCGAAACCAATAGTTATGACGTCTGGTTTTATGTATTTCATGGTGTCATAAATAGCATACATAGACGTAATCCAACCACCCGGCGAATTGATATACATGTAAATATCCCTCTCTGCGCTTGCAGACTCCAGAAATAGAAGCTGAGCTACAACCGAGTTTGCCATTTGATCGTCGAAACCAGACCCAATAAAGATGATCCTGTCCTTTAAAAGACGTGAATAAAGATCGTAAACCCTTTCCCGATTTTTTTCATCTTTTTCGATAACATACGGAACTCCTGCCATAATTCTTACCCCTTTCCTTTTCGTCCATCCGTACATTGGCCGAATGGATCATGAATGATTACCTTTACTTCACCGTCTAAATCTATCCACCAACACGATTGTTGATTTTCCATTCCATAAGCCGCTGCCAACAAGGCAGTCCGGCGCTTATATTCCTTTAATTTCTCCTGGCCAATCTCTTTTTCTTTTTCTTTCGCCCAGTTAATCATGGTCTACCTATTTATAAAGAGGTTACTTTATTCACTATATACAATATTACCATCATTTCAAATTTGTCAAGCATTTTAGGTATAATATTCTGCTGCCACGGCGCCGTACGCAAATCCTTCTCCATCAGACTTTCGGGCCGCCACTAGTTTGAGTCCTGAGGCTGTTATGATACTGTAACTGCCTGCAGAGTGTAAACCGTCATCCTCGACAGTCCAGGTTGTCTCGTCAATCACTAGTATCCTTACAGAATCGCTTATTTCTCCTGAAATTTTATAAGGCATTGTTTGT
>SDBS01007286.1_pt1 | contig 10752 bp, 6 predicted proteins | sample 2277091 | NCBI WGS metagenome assembly SDBS01 (sample SAMN10404972, study PRJNA504765) | marine sediment metagenome | isolation source: marine sediment core GS10_PC15, 163 cmbsf | place: Arctic Ocean: Southern Knipovich Ridge | collected 2010 | reverse complement strand
TGCTGTGTCAATTGATTTAGCCACTGTTGACTACATTGAGACCGCGGCTCCTCTGAATATTGTCAGCAACACCGTTAGTGTTACAGGCTGGGTCAAGCATGATGAGTCACCGGCCGGATGGTCAGGTATCTTTACTACCAGAGGTACTGATGCTGCCTTAGGTATTGATCAGAACTTAGGTTTACAGCACGATGGTACTGAGCTGCGTTATATGTGGGGCAACGATCTATACTGGTCGTTTTCCTCAGGATTGCCGATTCCAAACGGCGAATGGTACTTTGCCGCTGTGACAATCTCACCGGAACAGGGCAAGCTGTATCTCAATGGTGTTGAGCAAACGGCGACCAATGTTGCTCCTCACGACCCGGTAAACTTCAACAGCGTGATCTATGTGGGTGCAGACATTGGTAACTCGACCGGCAGAATCATGACATCTCTGATTGACGAGGTCAGATTCTATAACAGGACTCTAACGGATGTAGATATTCAAAGACTTCTGCTATCTGACGTTACCGCACCTGGCGATATCGTTCAGGGTGTTCCGAACGATGGATTAATGGATGGCAATAATTTTGGCTGGCCTGGTGCTGAAACGCCCGACTTGGCGACTGATGACGACATCGGAACGAAGTTTCTGCACTTCAAAGGTGAATTGGAACCCACCGGATTCCAGATTGAGCCGGCTTCTGGCCCGACTATTGTTACGGGACTGACTCTCACCACGGCGAATGATGCAATTGAGCGCGACCCCATTTCATTTGAACTCTCTGGTTCTAATGACAGTATAGATGGGCCATATACCTTGATTGCCAGTGGTGATATTGTCGATTTCGCCCAAGAGATTGCGTTGCCGCGCTTCACCATGAACGCCACAGCGATTACGTTTGAGAATGACGTGGCATACAAGTACTACCAGGTCATGTTCCCGGCTGTCCGGGATCCCGGCAGTGCCAACAGCATGCAGATTGCCGAAGTTGAGCTGTTAGGAGTCCCCTCGGCGCTCGTGGCCCACTGGACATTAGATGATGGTGCCGGGACTGTAGCGCTTGACTCAAGCGGCAATGGAAACGACGGCGTGCTTGTAGGTGACCCACAGTGGGTGGCCGGTGCTGTAGGTGGCGCCCTTGAGTTTGACGGCATCGACGACTACGTCGATTGCGGGAATCCCGCGGTCCTCGACATTACGGGTGATATCACGCTAATGTGTTGGATTAAGGTCGCTGCATTCAGCAAGACCTGGGAGACTATCCTTAGTAAGGGCGACGACTCCTACAGAATGAGCCGCGGACCAGGGACTGGTGATTCCATCCATTTCGGAGCTAACGGCACCGGTGATAATTTGGATGCGAACACTATCGTTACTACTGATACCTGGCGCCATGTTGCTCTTGTGTTTAATGGGACCGACAAGATTACCTACATTGATGGCGCCGAAGATGTGCGCGCAGCCGCCTCGGGGAATATAAACTCCAGTGGCTACAACTTTTACATCGGTCAAAACTCGCAACAGGCCAACCGTTTCTTGACTGGTCTCATTGACGATGTCCGGATTTACAATCAGGCGTTGTCTGCGACGGACATTAGTAAAATTGCGAGTCAATAATATTGCTGGCTTGGATTAACGAAGGTCTGAATTAGTTCGCAGAAATGCGGACCAGGCTAATAAGATTTGCACCAGTTCGGGGCCTATACTGATTGATTCGGTATAGGCCCCGGTTGTTTTTCATCCCGATACATCGGGATACCGCATCTACTTTGCACTTCATAGGTATTCTCGTTGGCGTTCGATTATAAGTTGAACAATAATTATTGTTGCACATTTCCGCCCCGGATAGTATAATGAGCAAAAATGAAAAAATGTATCAGAGGAGGCTGCGGCCGAAAGTTGTGGAGGTGTGGAAATGCTATTCAGAAAAGCAAAAAACATTTTCTCGGTTTGCCCGAAGACAGGCAAGAATTTTCTACGCAACAGGAAATATCCCTGGCTGATTTGGCTGTTTCCCATTGCCGGGCTGTTGTCGCTGCTCTGGTTCCTCATTCGTGTCCTGCCGAAGCCTTCCCGCGCGACATACCCCTGCCAGCGAGTGGCGGCGCCGCTTGCCGGCGGCTTTGTCATTTGGGTTACAGGGCTGATTGCTTCAACTTTGGCATACCGTAAAGCTAAGCGGACCCTTCGTCAATCGCGATACGTAGTTGCGGCCGTTTGTATCGCTGTAAGTATTATGTCAGTATGGTGGTCTCTTAATGTAACCGTAGGGCCCCCTGTACAAGCAGCATTTACGCCCACTGACCCGCCGAACAGTCCGATTGGCGTAGCAAAAGGGATTCATCCCGGCCGTGTCGTATGGACTCATGACCCGGCTGCGACCAGTTGGGACAACTCCACCGGCCACTGGTGGGACGATGATAGCACCGACCAGCACGTAGTTGATTATATGGTCTCCAAAACCATCCAGGAGCTGACCGGCCGGTCAAACGACCCAAATGCGTGGGACGCGCTTTTCAGACACTTCAACCAGACTAAAGGCTTAGGGGACATCGGCTACCAGCGGGCTGAAAAAATCGTCATCAAGATTAATATGAACCAGGACAACGGCTCTACGTGGAGTCGGGGCCAAGGTATGCCCAGTCCCCACGTGATTTATTCGGTCCTCAATCAGCTTATAAACGTGGTAGGCGTGTCGGGTTCGGCGATTACTATTTACGATGCCTCTCGGTACATTGGCGACCCCATTTTCAACAAGGTCAGAAGTGACCCGCACCCGGATTTTCAATCTATCAAGTTTGTGGCAAGCACCACCCGCAACGGGCGTATCGGAGCAGCTCGTGACAGCAGCAACCCACTTTATACCAGGGCGGGAACTGCTTATTTCCCCCAATGTGTTACTTCTGCCAAGTACCTAATCAATATGGCGCTGCTAAGGCCTCATTCATTATATGGTGTTACATTGAGTGCAAAGAACCACTTTGGGTCCGTTTATTTTCCATCCGGAGGGGGCTGGACACCTTCGCCGCTGCACAATCATGGTGGTCGAAGCAGAAGTATGGACACATATAACTGCCTGGTCAATTTGAACGGACATAGGCATCTGGCCGGAAAGACCCTGTTGTATATGATTGACGGATTGTATGGGGCAAGAAATCAATCAAACAATGTCTTAAAGTACGTCTCTTTCGGCGATGACTGGAGCTCCAGTATATTTGCCTCGCAGGACCCGGTTGCGATTGATTCTGTTGGATTGGACTTTCTACGATACGAAGACGGTTTGAACCAGGCTATGACAGATGTGACCGGTAATCCCGACAACTATATGCACGAGGCGGCATTGGCGGACAATCCTCCCTCGGGCACGGTTTATGACCCGGAAGGTGATGGAACACCTCTGGCCAGTCTCGGCGTCCATGAGCACTGGAACAATCCCGTGGACAGGCAGTATTCTCGTAATTTAGGAACCGGCAACGGCATCGAGCTGGTAGTACCTTCATTTGCTACTGCGGATGGGCCTGTTCAGAACCTAACCGATGGCAAAAGATACGATTATATTCGCCACGCTGTTAATGAAGCTGCTCCCGGCGACCATATAATAGTCGGCACGGGTATTTATCCCGAAAACATCAATTTTAATGGTAAAAACTTAACGCTCAGCTCAACAGACCCAAACGACCCGAATGTAGTGGCGGCTACCGTTATCGACGGCGGCAGTCAGGCGGTAACTTTTGCCGGCGGTGAAGATGCAAACTGTGTGCTTGCCGGCTTTACCATCACAGGTGCAAATAATGGCATACACTGTTCTGACGCATCCCCCACAATTTCCAACTGCAACATAACGGAAAATACAGGCGCAGGTATCAAATTGGATAACAGCAGCAATCCAATAATCATAAACTGCGGCATTACTGCTAACGCCGGTTCCGGTATCGAAATGTGGAAACAGGCGCTGGGAAGGCGTGTTTTTCACAACTACGCTACAATAACCAACTGTGTTATTGCCGAAAACAGCCAACACGGCATTGCCGGCGGCATACCAACAATAATCAACTGTACTATTGTTGCAAATAACCAGCGAGGTATTTTGGGTGCTGAGCCGATAGTCGCCAACTCAATTATCTATTACAACAGTGTTGACTCCGATGTCGTTCAGATAGAAAGCAATCTCACCAACATAGTAACTTACACTGATGTCCAGGGTGGCTGGCCGGGCGAAGGCAACATTGACACAGAACCTTATTTTGCTCATATCGGTTTCTGGGACACGAATGGAACACCTGAAGATGTAAACGATGATTTCTGGGTCCAGGGCGATTACCACTTGCAGTCGCAGGCAGGCCGATGGGACCCCAATGGCCAAACCTGGATTCAGGATGCAGTAACCAGCCCTTGCATCGACGCTGGAAATCCGGATTCAGACTTTACCGCGGAGTTATTACCAAACGGCGAACGCATAAATATGGGCGCCTATGGAGGTACGCCCCAAGCCAGTATGTCGTTGTAAGACGCAGGTAATGTTGCTGCCCGACTTAATTGCGGTGAGGGCAAGTGATCGAAAATCCCACGTATTTCATTAAAATTCCCACAAAAAATCTACAAGTTATGTATGAACTTCCCTTCTCGTGTATCTGTATACTATGAAGACGCAATATGGCGACAGAAAGAAGGCAAAATGATCCCCCTCGTTTGTCTGAGCATTCAATATCAGGGGATTACCTTAAAGTGATTAAGGAGGCTTGTATGAACAACTCAACACCGGATTTTTCCCTTAAAGTTGACGGCGTGGAAGGGATTTGCCCGGCGGGCGAAAAGCACGCGCAAGACAGAATGGCCGAAGGAAAAATCCCGGTCTTTTCCTGCGAGGGGCCTTGCATACGGGGGGAAATCGCCAGGCTTGCCGCCAACATCGTGGCTAAGGAATCCGGCTACGCCCGCAGTTGCTATGCCGAAACGTTCCTGGTCCCCCATTCGTCAATGAAACGCTGGCTGATGGGAGCCGATAAGGTCGTAATGATTGACGGTTGCTTTCTGAAGTGTTTGGGAAGGATCTTGAAAAACATTGTCGACGAAGAGAAGATAATTCATATCGATTCCCTGCCTTTACATGGGAAGTTTGGAGATGCATTCCTGTATACCGATGTCCCGGAGGCTGAACGGACCGAAGTTGCACAGGAGGTTGCCGATAAGATTTTGACCATGCTGAGGAAGTAGCCGCCGCAGGATAGCCACTGGATAACTCGGGATCAAGGTTTCTTTGCTTCGATGGTTTCCTGTATAAGCCCCGCAGTCTTATCGAAATCTTTCAAGAGCCTTGACTTCTTAGAAGCATAGTAACTCATTTCTTGCCCTCATGTTGAAGTTAAACAAACATACCAGATGGGTTTGCAGAAAAATGAGCCGGGAAGTCTCTCATAAAATCACGAAAAATTTTCCAGTTGAACTGCCTGTTAAGACAGCTCATTCCAATTCTATGTGCAATGACGGTGCGGCATTAGCGTCGTTGTCGTAAGATTTAGCGGTGCGTCGGCCGGAGCCGGTGATAATGATAACCAGAGAATTGCCGTTCGACCAGCCGCCGCCGCTGACGATCTCTGCAATAATCCCGGAAATGTCAGGGCTGCGCTGCGCCGCGGCAGCTTGCCCAACCGTGTCCCAGGCGTCAACAACCCAGGTTTCGGATGCAGCCGTCGGAGTCCTCGAGGTTATATTGTAATCAGTCATAGTGAACGGAGCTGCATTATCGGTTGCCTCCCCCCTTATTGTCAGCGAACAGGAATCGCTGCCGGTTTCCTTAACTGTAAACTGGATATAGGCGCTGCCGATCGAGGTGCCGGGATCAATGTCAATGTTGTTAAAGCGCAAGCCCACCGTCTGATCCCCGCCGCGATAACTGTCGTCGTTGATCAATTCCAGGTCGGAACTGGTCAGATACATCTCACCGTCGGAATTCAATTCTTCCGCATCGTCAGAGGCCGAATTGACCTTGTAGGCAGGCTTCTTCGCGACAAAGCTCGCCGTGGAGTTGGCCCATGTTCCGCCAGCCGAGTTTTCAGCGTAACAGCGGAAATAGTAGGTAACGTCCGCACTTAAACCCGTAACGCTAACATAAAAAGTCTCGGCGTCTTTGACCCCGATATCTTCCCGGTGTTCCCAGTTGTCGCTCTCGACGCCTCCATCACTCGTTCCCCAGAAGATGGACACCATTGGGTTTTCAATGCCGGTATGCAGCACCCTGCCGTTCAGGAAGGCGGACGTTTCAGTGATATTGCTTGCCTCCATGTTGGCTACTGACGGCTGCTCGACCGGAGCCGAATTCATCACCAGCCGGGGCGCGCCGCCGGCGCTGCCCTCCCAGGATGCCGCGGTGCGACGGCCCGTTCCCGCAATAATAAAAACTATGGAATTGCCGTTGGACCAGCCTGAACGATTGACTACTTCCTGGATCAAGCCAGCCACGTCAGGAGTCTGCTGCTCGGGACCGGACCAGCCGGCAGTCCAGACCACCGGCTGCCATGCAACGTTTGCTGATGTAACCGGGCGGTTTGTGATGTCGAAAGCAGCCGTCGTAAACGTCGATGCGTTGTCGGCGTCCTGGGCCCGGATCGTCAACTCGCAGGGATTCAGATCGGGTGCGTCCGCCGAGACCGTAAACTGGATATAAGCGTGGTCAACCTGGCCGCCTTGATCGATGTTGACATTATTGAAACGAATCCCGACAGTTTGATCGGGACCGTGATAGGTAGCGTTGTCTATCAGTTCCAGGTCGCTGCTGTCAAGATACATATGGCCTGCAGAATAACTGGCCGAGGCGATATTAAGTTGCTCGGCATCGTCGGAGCTGGAACTTACCGGAATTTCAACGGGCGGGGTGGGATTGCTGAAAACTTCCGGATCCGGATTCCAGTTTTGGAAAAAGATCCGCAGGTCCTCAACATTTACTGTCTCATCGTCCGTCATATTGGTTCCGCCGCATGTTGACGTTCCGGGACAATTGTCTTCGTACCAGTAGGCCAGCACGCAAAAATCAACCAGATCGACGTCCCCGTCCGGTTCGAAATCGCCGATGAGTTCCTCAATAACACAATACTTCCAGTCGGTAATGCTCACGCCGTCGTCGTCGGTGACTGTGCACGATACCAGGTATGTACCCGCCGCCGCATAAGTATGCCACGCCGACGGCTCCGAAGAAATGCGATTATCGCCGAAATTCCATGCGATGCTCACGACGCTGCCGTCGGAGTCATTTGCCTCAGCCGTAAAATTCGCCGTTCGCCCCTCGGAAACATCGGACAAAACCACTGACGGAGCCCGGTTATCGCTCTGACGAACGTCAAGACATTCCAGCAGACTGTAAGCGTCATCGGCCATGCGGTTTTCGATGCGGGTCATATCGGCAATGGAAGGTACGCCATGCACACGCCAGTGGGGCAGCAGCTCTCCGATAATCTCATCGAAATGATGCGACTCCACCGGATAGGTGCAAGCCTGGATCGTCGCCTCGTCGCCCTTGTCATAGAGAGAACGAACCAGCGTATACATATCCCCGCTGCTCAGACAATGCGGGATATCGGAAACCCGCGCCCAGGTAGGCACGGCAATACCGTAATTCGACTGCCCAATCAGCAGCCACATGGTAGTCAGGGCCGGGTCCTCGCCGGGCAGCACTCCATGAAATACCATCACGTCCCCGGTTGCGTCCCTGGAGATAGATGACAAAGACCGGCCGGGACCGTAACGGGCATATTCATAACCGCTGTTTGCCCCTTCGTTGCCTTGAAAGATAGTCCTGACACTGAGCATGTCCAGTCCCGCCAACCCGGATATATTATATGTACCGGCCTCGTAACGACCGCCGATGCCGGTGTTGTCGGTCCCGTCCGTCCGGGCATGGAATTCATTCGCACGCACGACAAAACCGTACAGACCCTGTGCTGTGCGGTCCGTATCCATCGTATCGTATTCGTAGAAGGACATGCTCGTGCTGCCGACCTCGAACAATGCGGCATTGCCCGCGGCGTCAATATGCGGGAAGCAGCTCGCTTCCGCCAGTTCGTCCGCATCTTCCTGCCCCTGGTAGAAGTTTCTGATCTGCTCGACCCGGTCGAAATTGGCTAAAATATACAATTGAGTGGGGCTTTTGGCGCTTGTCCCGACCAGGGAGTCGCCGATACTCAGGCCCGCCGTGTTCAGCCCGGTCGTGCACTGGCCCCCCTCGCTCCGTACGCCGATATAACTGTATGGAAACGCCGATGTGTAAACCAATTGTTGACGAGTGTTGCCTGTATCGCGCACTTTCCATGCCAACGGGCGGCCATCCATCGTAACGTACCCGTCGGCCACGCCGATAGTACAGGCGCCAACCGGCGTGGAAAACATCGGACAAGCCATGACAGACACAGCCACATAAACTTTCGCATGCCGCCTCAGCCCGTGGCGCTTTTTTGCGGTCATACCGTTCATCACATCTCCTCAAAGCATAACAAACCATAATAACGCAAGGCACAACGTTCGTCAACAAGAAAAGGCGACATGTGTCTTTAATGTCCCCCGGCAATTCATGACGAGGTCTATCCATTGGCGCTTTAGTCCCTGAGATTGGTCATCCAGGCCGGCCACGCGGGAGTCGGATCCGTCATGTCCCACTCGCGATGCCATCGGAGATCCCAGAGTTGTTTGAGCCCCACCTTTTCGACGGACAAATCCAGAAAGCAAACGTTGATTGCGCCCCTGTGGCGACTCAAACAAAATCTGTCAAATGCAGTCTCTATACGGTTATATCTCTGTGTTTCATCCAGAGGCGCCTCCTCGCTCCGCAAGGTGGGTCCGCCGCCCCATCGCCATCCTTCCAGAAACATGGGCGTCCGAAACCCTCCCTTGCGGTCAATGCGCATCCATGACCGCTTTTGCGTATTTGAGAGTCGCCATAATGTGTCCTGTCCGGTGGGCAAGTGATAAATCCAGTTGTTGATCGCATAACTGTTCTTGTGCTCGATGCCGTTTATGGTCACACTCCACGCCATGCGGGCGGGATTGCCTTCGTTGGGTTGCGGATTTGCGGTGGGAGCAACCAAATTGGCTTCCGGGCAAACACGCATTTTCTCGCCGCCGCCTTCGTAGTAGGGCAGCAGCGGCATAAGCCATGTCCCGCCCCCGGGGAGACCGGCTACCTGCTTTCCCGTCATAAATCTGCCGTCGTTGTCCTGCGTGTACAAATAGAAGAAGACTCCCCACTGCTTCAGGTTGGATCGGCAGATAATCGTGCGGACCTGATCCTTTGCTTTCCTCAGCGACGGCAGCAGGATGGCCAGCAGCATCGCGATGATCGCGATGACCACAAGCAGTTCGATTAAGGTGAAAGCCGTGTTTCCGGCCTTCTTGTATTTCGGCATTGGACTTTCCCTCTTGTCAGTCATCCTTTCGTCAGGCCCTCTGTTCGGCAAACCGATAAGGGCCTGTTAGTACAGTATATCATCTTGCAGCCGGCAAATTCAAGAAGAATATGTCAACACACAAGCACGAGGCAGGCGGAAATAATGTTAAATGGCGGATTCTAAATGGTTGCAATTGGTGGTTAAATGCTGTAGATTCTGCCTGTGTTTAAATTGCAAAGATAAAAGGATGTGAAAAATGGCTGAAAAGACAAATAATCTGGATTTAGATAGTCTGCGTGATGAGATTCGTGATCGCGTAAAGATTTTTTCTGAGAAGGTCATATCCGCGTTTGGGGACAATCTTGAGAATATTACCATCGTGGGCAGCAGTTTGACGGAGGATTTCAGGCCCGGGCAAAGTGACATTAACACAGTTCTCGTTCTGGGCAGGCAAAGTCTTGATTCACTCAATACGCTGGCGCGTATGGCAAGATCGATGAACAAAAAAAGATTTGCGGTTCCACTTTTAATGACGCCTGAGTACATCGAACGCAGCCGGGATGTGTTCGGCATCGAGTTCCTGGATCTTCAATTGACTCATAAAACGATTTACGGAGACGACCCTTTTGCATCACTGACGATTGCCAAGGCCGATGTTCGGCTTCAGTGTGAGCGGGAGTTGAAGGCGACACTTATCAGGTTGCGACAGGGTTATATCGCAGCGACGGCTAATAAGCGGCTTGTCCGTGACATTCTTGCCTCTGCTGCGGGCGGATTAGTGCCGCTATTACGAGCGATGCTGTGGCTAAAGGATATTGACAGAGGCGTACTTGCTGAGCAGGTGTTTGCAAAGGCAGCCTCTGAATTCTCAATTAAGCCTGATTCTTTGATAGATGCCAAGAAATGGCGACACGAAAAAGCTTCTCGGCAAAAAAGTGACGTTACAAGTGTTTTCGAGTCAATTTACGCAAACGTTGAGCAATTAGCTTCTATCGTTGACAAACTTGAGGTTTAAATTCTATGCGACGACCGGTTTTAAACTTAGCAGCAGCGATGCTGGTAATCTCGGCAGGAGCAGCGGTCTGCTATAGCAAAGCTGATTTGCCAATGCCCCGCCATTATGTCGAAGATTATGCCAACGTGATAAACGACTCACATGAGCGTTCGCTAAATGGGATACTGCAGGAATTAGAACAAAAGACAGGTGCTCAATACATCATTCTGACAGTACAGACGACCGAAGGTGTCCCTATCCAGCAGTTTTCCATCGAACTGACGGACAAGTGGAAGCTGGGCCAAAAGGGCAAGGATAACGGGATGCTGTTCGTCCTTGCCGCCGCCGACAGAAAATACTGGTTCAATACCGGCTACGGGCTGGAGGGTTTTGTAACC
>SDBS01007285.1_pt1 | contig 10753 bp, 7 predicted proteins | sample 2277091 | NCBI WGS metagenome assembly SDBS01 (sample SAMN10404972, study PRJNA504765) | marine sediment metagenome | isolation source: marine sediment core GS10_PC15, 163 cmbsf | place: Arctic Ocean: Southern Knipovich Ridge | collected 2010 | reverse complement strand
GCGCTTCAGGGTTTCACTCGACAACTTCTTACATCTTCGTTGGTACCCTCTCGAAGATCGTTTTGGGCTCCTGCCTCTAATCGGGGGATCGCTGATTGTCACGGCCGGGGCCGCTATCTTCTCCATCCCGCTCGGCCTCGCCAGCGCGGTCTACATCGCAGAGGTAACCCCCCGCTGGGCACGCGAGATCCTGAAACCATTGGTAGAAGTCCTGGGCGGGCTTCCATCGGTCATGTTGGGCTTCATCGGAATCCTGATCATCATACCCTTCCTTCGAAATGCTCTAGACCTGCCTACTGGTCTCACTGCTCTCGCCGGATCTTTGATCCTCGGCGGAATGGCAATCCCAACAATCGTAAGCGTAGCCGAGGACGCACTCGATGCAGTCCCCAAAACCTACCGAGAAGCAGCTCTTGCCATGGGCGCAACCCGCTGGCACACGATTTGGAGAGTAACTCTTCCGGCAGCGAAATCAGGAGTTCTGACCGCGGTCATGTTGGGGATCGGTAGGGGTATCGGCGAAACGATGACCGTGATGATGGTTACAGGTAACGCGGCTGTCTTTCCAACAGGAATCGGAGCCTTTTTCAAACCCGTGAGGACGATGACGGCGACGATCGCAGCCGAAATGGGGGAAGTCGCCAGCGGGAGTACTCATTACCACGTTCTCTTCCTCATCGGCATTGTCTTATTCCTTATTTCACTAACCGTCAACCTCATCGCGGCAAGTGTCGTCTTCCGCCAGCGCAAACGGACGGAGAGAATCCTGTCTTGAGGTTTTATTAATCTTCATGAATGAATGGGTTTACAACGAGCGGCAGGGAGAGAATGGTAGCGAGAAATAACTTCAGCTCGACTAATGATAGCCGAGTGGGTGCATCCTTTTCTCAACGCAGAAAGTGGCTGCAAAGACTCGGGTTCACCGGTTTAGCGCTGGCGACACTCGCGACCGTCACGCCTATTCTGCTGATCGTCATCCACATCTTCTACAATGGTCTGCCAGGAATCTCGTGGCAATTTCTTGCTGAATTCCCGCGCGATGGGATGCGCGAAGGCGGGATATTACCTGCGATCATCGGCACTCTCTGGTTGACTCTTGGGACTGCTGTATTCAGCGTGCCGTTGGGAATCGGCGCTGCCGTCTATTTATCTGAATACGCATCTGAGAGCCGCTGGACGAGAGCCATCCGCATTGCCATCATTAATCTCGCCGGCATTCCCTCTATTGTGTATGGGCTCTTCGGTCTCGGTCTATTCGTCATTTTCCTACGTTTGGGAACGAGCATCATCGCCGGCTCCCTGACACTGGCGATCATGACCCTGCCGATTATCATTAGCACGACCGAAGAGGCGCTCCGCGCCGTGCCCAATAGTTTTCGAGTCGTAAGCATCTCGCTTGGTGGAACGCGCTGGCAGACGATCCGCCGCGTCGTACTCCCTCAGGCGCTGCCCGGAATCCTCACTGGAGTGGTTCTAGGCCTGGAGCGCGCTGCTGGAGAGACTGCGCCAATCCTCTTCACTGTCGCCGCCTTTTACCTCCCTCGTTTGCCTTCTTCCGTTTTCGATGCAACCATGACACTCCCCTACCATCTCTTCGTGATCTCGACTCAGGTGCCGGGAATGCCAATCCGCATTCAATACGGAACAGCAGTCGTTCTGCTCACCTTCGTTCTCTTGATGAATATCACCGCCACGGTGATCCGCTCGTGGGCACGGGCAAGGAGACAGTGGTGAACGCGTCCTATTCCGGCCGAGACGAGCCAACACCCGCGCCTATGGAAGTGAAGCAGCGCGCCCTGAACGCCTCAATGGAAATCGCCCTCACCGACCCGAAGATCATCGTTGAGCATCTTTCGGTCTCGTATTCCGACGGCACAGAATCACTGAAAGACATTTACCTCGCCATTCCGAAAAACGCCATCACCGTGCTCTTCGGTCCAGCCGGGGGCGGGAAATCTACGCTTCTCAGAACGATAAACCGCTTGAACGACCTGGCTGATGTGGTCAAAGTTCAAGGGCATGTATGGCTCGATGGAGTTGACATCTTGGACCCAGAGGTCGATGTCATCGCGCTACGGCGGAAAGTCGGCATCGTCTTTGCACGGCCTGTCGTTCTTCCGCTTACCATACGCCAAAACCTGACCTACGGCCTTGAGCTCGCTGGACAAAGAGATCGCTCTATACTCGGCGCGGCAGTTGAAAGAAGCCTTAAAGCTGCAGCGATCTGGGATGAGGTAAAGGACCGCCTGGATGAACCTGCCGTCTCCCTCTCCGGAGGGCAGCAGCAGCGGATCTGCCTGGCGCGCTCCCTTGTCCTTGAACCGGAGGTCATTCTCCTCGATGAGCCAACATCTGGCCTGGATCCTATTTCTACTGGTAAGGTAGAATCGTCGCTGCAAATGCTGAAGGAGAATTACACCATCGTGCTCGTGCCCCACTCCGTCCAGCAAGCTGCGCGTGTTGCCGATTACGCTGCGTTTTTCCTGGGAGGCGAGTTGATCGAATACACCATCGGCAAACAGATCTTCACGAACCCGCTCGACTCTCGGACTGAGGATTACGTCGAAGGCCGCTTTGGATGACGAACGGCGAAAGATCTTCAACGGGTTCTTTCCAATCCAAGATAGATAAACTTGACCTGCGGAGGCTTCCAACATATTCTGTTGGTAACAGGCGCCCCCGCTGGTCTGCGAAAAACGTGCAGATCGGCGGGGTCCTTCGCGTCTTCCTGACGGGAATTCTTCTCACGCTAGCTATCAGTGGGTGTTCCACTCCGATCGACTCCCCTTCAACATTGACATCATCTCCGCCTACAGCCATCCCAACAATAACGCCTCCCACCCCGGAAGTTATACAGGAAGAAAGCCCGACCCCCGCCCCAAGGGAGACAACAGTAGCAGAGACAAGCTGTTCCGGATCGGAGGGGTATATTATTCGGTCAGAGATCGAACATCCTTCACTACCCAGAGCCCTGCCTTTCAGAGTCTATCTTCCTCCATGCTACGATGAGCAGCCCGAGGAATATTATCCAGCGCTCTATTTACTGCACGGTTTACAGGGCACGGACGCACAATGGGATGAGCTGGGAATCGATGAAGCTGCAAACACTCTGATCGGGAGCGGCACTCTGCCACCCTTTGTGATCATCATGCCCTGGCAACGGACCGGGATTGAAATAGAGACTGCAGTCACGGATGTTCTCACCCCACACATCGACCAGACCTATCGCACTCGATCACAACCGGAATGGCGGGCGATCGGCGGTGTTTCAAGAGGCGCAGGGCAAGCCCTGCGGATTGCCCTCACGCATCCCGATATGTTTTCCATCCTCGGGCTCCACAGCCCGGCAACACTTAATGCCGAAGGGCTCATCCTTCAATGGCTGCTGGCGATCCCCATCGAAGAGCGTCCGGACGTTTGGATGGATATTGGCGACCATGACTCGCTGCTTCCCAGCGCCCAAAGTCTACTTAACCTGCTCTCACAAAATGACTTTGAAACGTTCGTGCGGATAAACTCCGGCGATCACACGTCCGATTACTGGCGCACACATGTTTCCAGCTACCTGCGATGGTACGCGGATCATTGGATGAACGATTCATCCTTAGAAGAGGGAAAACCTGAACGCATCATAGATTAGTGAAAATTCATAGTGGCCGTGAAGGGTTGTCCTTCTGAGCCAAAGCGCAGCGGAAGCGAAGAATCTCGTAGTTCCCAGACGGGAGCTATAACAAAGGGTGGTCCTGTAGAAATCACGATTCAGCCTCACCCCTCTCCAGGACATGTCACCGCTTCTTGAGGATTGCGCCGAGGGCACTTTTCCCAGACCTGAATTGAAAGAACCTCACAAAGAAGGTTAAAGACCAAAGCCGTGCTCTGGTCTTGTGTTTCCATAGCACGGCTTTGATGAGGAGAATGCAACCTTAATCATATCCATTTAGATTAGTATGAAATGAAAGAAAGATTAATGTTCCCTAAACGTTGCCACTCCTACGCTTGAAGTACGGTGTGGATTTCCTCCTCGCTAATCGGACCTGCACGCAGTATCTTGGGCGGATCCTGTGTGCAATCCACTACAGTCGAGGGTTGACCGCCAAGTGTCCTACCACCGTCAACAAGTAAGCGTACCTGTGCATCCAGAGTCGTTTCGATCTCTTCCGCAGTGCAAGCTTCAGGATCCCCCGAGCGGTTCGCAGAGGTCACAGCCAATGGGCCCGCCTCTAGAATCAGCTCCTGCGCAATCGGATGGTCCGGAATTCGAACGCCGACTGTACCACGGGCGCTGATTGAGCTCGCAAGATCGGTAGCCTGTCCCAGGATAATCGTCAGGGGTCCCGGCCAGAATTTTTCAATCAAACGCATCGCCGTGAGCGTTGTCTGGTCGACGACCTCGACGAATTGCTCAAGATTCGCGATGAGAACCGGGATAGCCTTCTCATGGCTGCGGCCCTTCGCCAGATAAAGTTTCCTCACCGCCTGATCGTTGAAGGCATCCGCTCCGAGGCCATATACAGTATCCGTCGGAAAAGCAACCAATTCCCCTCGGGCGAGCACTGCGATCGCGCTCCGTTTCCACTCAGAACCGAGCGTTGTCACGATTTCCATCATGATCCTTGCGGGTCCATTCTATCAAGTACGACCACTCGATCTCGTCCCGATAAATCTTTTATGACGTCAATCCTGACAGAAGAATACATGGAGGTAAGTTCTCCTGCCAACACGCGCGCATGAGAAGAATCCACCTCCAGCAGCGCCCTTCCACCAGGAACCAGCCATTCAGGCAGATCACGCGCCAGCCGTCTGATCACCGCCAGCCCGTCCATCCCGCCATCTAAAGCGAGATTAGGTTCACGTTCCGCGACAGCCAACCGCTTCAGACGTTCCGCTGGAATATAGGGTAAATTCGCGCAAATCAAACCGAAGTGGAAATCGAACGGATGTAAAAGGTCCGCGACAATCAACGTAACCCGATCATCAACCCCGTGCTTTCCTGCATTTACCCGCGCTACCTCAATCGCGGACGAGGAGACATCGACTGCGATAACGTGCAGGTCAGGAATCTCCAACGCGAGCGAGATGGCAATACAGCCCGAACCGGTTCCTATGTCAGCGCAGAGCCTTGTTTTTGCGTGAGAGCGAAGAAAACCAAGCGCATTTTCAATCAACAACTCTGTCTCCGGTCGAGGGATGAGAACGTCCTCTGTCACATGAAACGAACGCCCATAAAACTCCCACGATCCGAGCAGATATGGCAGCGCTTCGCCAGAGACCAGCCTGCCAAGGCAATCTTCGAAAGTCGTTATTTCATTGGTTGAAAGATGATTTTCAGGATGGGTAAGCACCCACTCCTTTTTGCGTTTGAGCGCGTACGCCAGAAGTAGCTGTACATCGAGGAAAGGTGTTTCAGAAATTTAAGCTTGAGCCTGACGACCCTGTTTCAACGCCTCGCTTACTGATCGGGAAAGATTCAATCTCAGCCGCTCACAGCCTGCAAACGCTCAGCCTCCTCACGGGTGGCGAGTTCGTCAATGAAAGCATCGAGATCTCCATCAAGCACGTATGGTAGATTATGTGAGGTAAGGCCGACGCGATGATCGGTTACGCGCGATTGAGGGAAATTATAGGTGCGGATCTTCTCGGAGCGCCTTCCTGAGCCAACTTGTGCCTTGCGGCTTGCGTCTTCCTCAGCCTGCTGTTCATGAATGGCGATATCATACAGCCGGGCGCGCATAATACTCATCGCGCGCATCCTATTTTGAAGCTGTGAACGCTCGTCCTGACACTGAACAACCATACCCGTCGGAAGGTGCGTTAATCTGACTGCTGTTGAGTTCTTCTGGACGCTCTGCCCCCCGGCGCCCGCGGAGCGATAAACATCCATCTTAACATCTTTATCCAAGATCTGAATCTCAACCTCATCCGCCTCCGCCAGCACGGCGACAGTCGCTGTGGAAGTGTGAATCCGCCCCTGTGAGTCAGTGACAGGCACGCGCTGCACCCGATGGACCCCTGATTCGTATTTCAAACGAGAATACGCCCCTTGGCCTTTAACGAGAAAAGCGATCTCTTTGAACCCGCCCACACCCGTCTCGTTCTGGGAGAGGATTTCGACTGCCCAACTCTTTGTTTCGGCATAGTGGCTGTACATCCGAAAAAGATCAGCAGCGAAGAGCGTGGCCTCATTCCCGCCCGTTCCGGCGCGGATTTCAACGATGACATTGCGCCGATCACGGGGATCGCTCGGCAGCAGCATAGTCTTCAGTTCCCCCTCGAGTTCCTCTAACTTCGGCTCCAACATCTCCAATTCCTCAACCGCAAGTGCACGCATGTCGGGATCATCGGAGTCGTGAAGATTCCGGGCTTGATCGATTTGTTCTTTGACGGATTTAAACTTCTGGTAGGTCAGAACGAGGGGTTCCAGTTCTGCTCTTTCACGGCCAAGTTCGGCTGCGCGCTGATAGTCTTCACCAACCTGGGTGAGTTCTTGTTGAATTTGCTCGAACCTCGCTTCAATTCCGGCTAGTTTATCTCTCATGCTCAACACACAATAAACTCCCACGACACCCTGTGGGAGAACTTTCCGCATTATACCACGCAGACATTCCGGCGCTTCTCCCAAGCGAACGTTTTTTCATCAAACCTGCACAAACACCAGGGAACCAACCGGGGTTGGATGACGTCTTGCATGTAGAGCCGAAAATGAGTTTAAGGAGGTTTATCATGCGTCGAAAGATTTTCTTACTCCCAAATATTCTTTTGCTGATCGGGCTTCTGCTCTCCGCGGTGCCCGCCTATGCCGATGGCATCATCATCCCCCAGCCACCTATCTGCCACCCCGGACCTTGCCCACGGCCGATTCCGATTTCACAACTGGCTATCGTATACCACCATGTTGACGTTGAAATCCGAGACCAGGTTGCGGTCACACACGTAGAGCAAGTCTTTCGAAATGATAACGATTGGACGATCGAAGGCATCTATGTTTTCCCAATTCCAAAGGGTGCGACGGTAAACGCGTTCACACTTTGGATCGATGGAGAACCCGTGGAGGGGAAGGTTTTAACCAAAGAAGAAGCCCGACAAACATACGAGCAGATCGTGCGCGAAATGCGCGATCCCGCTTTACTGGAGTACATCGACCGGGGCGCCGTGCAGGCCTCTATCTTCCCCATCCCCCCGGGTGGGGAAAGCAGGATTGAGCTGGAATACAGCCAGATACTGGAGGCTGATAACGGTCTGATCCATTACCGCTACCCGCTTAACACAGAGAAGTTTTCAACATTGCCATTGGAAGAGGTCGTCATCAACGTCGATGTTGAATCACCGCAGCCCGTGCGTGCCGTTTATTCTCCGTCGCATCAAGTAGCGATCGACCGGAATGGTTCGCACCGATTCACCGTCGGCTACGAGGAATTCGACATCACCCCTGACAAAGACTTCGATCTGTACTACTCCATTTCGAGCGAGGATATTGGGCTTAACCTGCTTACTTTCAAGGAACCAGAGAGCGACGATCCGCATGGCTTCTTCCTTCTGCTCGCTGCACCGAGCTTCATCAGCGAACAGAGTGAGAGTGTGGCCAAGGATGTTCTCCTCGTGCTCGATAGGTCAGGCAGCATGGATGGGGAGAAATTCCGCCAGGCACAGGATGCGCTCCGTTTCGTCCTGAATCACCTCAATCCCCAAGATAGGTTTAATATCATCGCCTTCAGCACCGGGACCGATTCTTTCGCCCAAGAACTCCAACCCGCCGGTGAGGCGGACGAAGCGATCCGTTGGGTAGATTCGCTCTCCGCCGCGGGATCAACCGACATCAATCGAGCCTTGCTCGAAGCAATCGACATGGCCAGTCGCGTACGACCCACCATCCTCATCTTCATGACCGATGGCCTACCCACGGAAGGCGTTACGGACAGACAAATGATCCTTCAGAATGTGGAACGCGATAGCTTCAAAGCAATCCGATTGTTTGCCTTTGGCGTCGGCTACGACGTGGACACATACCTGCTGGATTCACTCGCACAAGATAATCGGGGTACGACAACGTACGTCACCCCAAATCAGGCGATCGATGAAACGGTCTCCGCCTTTTACAATAAAGTGAGCATGCCAGTCCTAACAGACATAGAGATCAACTTTGGTGACATCGTAATCTTCGACCTCTATCCGCAGCCGCTCCCCGACTTGTTCGCAGGCAGCCAATTAATACTGGTCGGGCGCTATCGCGGCTCTGGCTACGAAACAATCAGCTTGAGTGGCGTAGCATACGAGGATGATTTGACCTTCGAATACGAAAGACAGCGCTTCCGTTCTTCGGGGGGTGAAGACTTCCTGCCTCGGCTCTGGGCGACGCGCAAGATCGGCTCCCTGTTGAACCAGGTCCGCCTTAAAGGTCCGGATGAGGAGACTATCGCTCAGATCGTCCAATTGAGCATCCGCTACGGGATCGTCACGCCGTACACATCCTATCTAGTAACGGAACCAATGGCGCTCGGCGCCAATGCTCAGGAGGGCATCGCCGCTCAAGCATTTGATGAGATGCTGGCTGCCCCAATGGAGGTCACTGGCGAGAAAGCCGTTGGTCGTGCAGAAGCAGAAGCAGATATCCGTTCTGCTGAGATTGCCCCCTTACTTGACCCATCCAGCGCGGAGGTCGTGCGCCTGGTCGGATCGAGAACCTTCAGCCTGGTTGATGGAATTTGGATAGATACATCCTACGACCCGGATGCAATGACGACGTTGCGGGTTCCCTTTTTGTCCGCTGATTATTTCACACTGGCGAACTCGCGCTCCGAACTGGGCGACGCGTTCGCACTCGGGCAGAATGTGATCATCGTGGTGGAAGGCGTTGCCTATGAAGTCGTTGGGGTGGATGACCGTGGGGACCAAATAGTCTTACCCGAAGCACAAGTCGAGGAGGACGAAACCATCGCTGATGGTGAGACGGATGATAACGTTGCCCCTTCAGATATCTTGGACAATGCCAGAGCAATCTGCCCGGGTTTCAGCCTTCTTGTCGGTCTCTCGTTTTTCCCCGTTTGGATGGGACACCGCCGCAAGAAAATCTAAGGGGGTTCTAAACAAAATATAGAGACCTATCAATAAAAAAAAGTGGCTGTCCAAGAAGAAGGTCTAGACAGTCCCTTTTACTTGCACCGAGCTAGAATCTGTAAAAGAAAAAATGGCGACTACTGGACTGCCATTTTGGCCATATTATGAGCAATACAGAGTAATCCCTATTCCACTTCCACTTTCTCTATCCCTCTCCGCAGGAACCTTCTGAACCCCCAGTTCTGTTTCAGCCTTCCCAATACGATCTCTGTTTTCACCGGACGCCTGGCTCGCAAGCCCCCCCCACTTCTTCTGAGGGCAGATCAGCCCTAGCCCTTGCGCGCATATCCTTAATTTGCAATTGCCTCCTGTATATCACCCCTCGCGAATAACGGACTATGGATTATCGTATATTTCACCTTTCACATAATGCCTCGATCGAGGCGAAGAATCAACGCGGATAAAATTGCGAGTTTCCATATATTCTTGTACTGCAGGGAAATGAAAACGACTCAGGACAACTTGTTCTGGCTTCGTCTCGAGAAGGATGAAGAGAATATCTTCCTGAGAGGGTTGTCCGGTTACATACCTCTTTTTTGTGACTACAGCCAGATATGGATGAACCGAAATCCCACTCCGGAATGCGTACATTGGGCGGTCTGTGAATATAATGTTCGTCTGATCAGCATAGTTTCTCATTATTGCGACAATTTCGAAATCGGCCTGATCCGCTGGATCAAAGGTTCCGAAATTCGGCAGATCAAATCGAAACCTCTCGAGGGTCGGTTGAAGTCGCTGAAACGCAAAGAAAACGGATAGAAGCAAAATCGCTGCGGATGGCAGGACCTTTGGCGTACAAAGCCTTGACAATTTTATTCGCTTGAAGAGGTCAACAACTGCAGATCCCATCGCGATTGAACCCATCAAAGCCGTGGGTATGGTGACGAGTAATTGGTGATGATTCCAATTAGGGACGATCCATAATAGTAGAAGGTAACCAGCTAGCGCCCACCCAACAAGGTAGAGAACATGCCATGCTCTCGACCGGATGGCTATGGCTACTCCGAAGAGGGATAAAAGGTAAAGAGCGATAGAATCATCCAGGTACGAATTCATTGAACTTCGCACTGCGATGGACTGCATGATGTCGGTCTCACCTGCTGCCAGATGGGTGCTCACGAGTTGAGAAACGTAGATTGGGCGAATTACAAATAGGGCAATCATGCTGACAACGAGAATAAACCCGAGAGACCATGTCATTAGTGGCCGAATACTATTTCGTAGATTCGATTTGCCTTTAAAGAGACCTGCTTTTCCCAAGAAGATACCTGCCAAAAAGATTGGAGCTAGGATCACGGTCCATATCTTCGTCATAACCGATAGCGCTAAGAAAACCGCGGAGAAAATCAACCAATAACCACTCTTGTTCTGATGCCATCTTGCCAATCCCACAAAGGACAGTAGCGCAAAAGCAATGGAGGGTAATCCGATCATGACCGAAACGCTTAAGGTGGTGTAGAAGGGCAGAGTGACGATCGCGATCATACCGAGAATCGCATGCGGGATACCCCAGAACCTTTGTAAATAATGCATTGCGGAGATGAGCAACATTGTAGAGAATCCCAGCACGAGGATGCGCCCGGCGTTTACATTCATGCCAAGTAAGCGGAACCATAATGTCAGGATGATGTTAAAAACCGGG